>Ga0256843_1002184_pt1 | contig 14490 bp, 16 predicted proteins | sample AlvinellametaG_FD_191572 | JGI IMG/M metagenome (GOLD analysis project Ga0256843, IMG submission 191572) | Pompeii worm associated microbial communities from hydrothermal vent at the East Pacific Rise, Pacific Ocean - Alvinella | ecosystem: Host-associated > Annelida > Integument > Unclassified ... | reverse complement strand
AAGGCATGATCCTAATGACCGAAAAAGCCGATGGTACATTGGTGTTTGTTAATCCGGACGAAAACGTTCCTGATGGAATGAGTATTGGATAAAAAAAACATTTTTGGAATTCCATATTTTTTTGCTATATTTGTGAATCTTAACCTTTTATATATTACATTATGTGGGACCTGCTATTTGGAAAACCAAGAAAACGGTATTATAAACCAAAAAACAAACGAACTGGTAATCAAAATAATAAAAATATTGATTCTTTAAAAGAAACCAAAAGCTTATCTGACAGAATAAACAAAGAAAAGGTTGATGTAAAGAAAAAAAGTGAGTTAAATGACATATCTATTAATCATGTAATTAGCGATAATTTTAAACAAAAAGAGGTTGTTGATACAAAAATTTATGATAACTTGGTTCATCTTTTAACAAAAGAAATAGATACTGTTTTTTTGAGTGCCTTTTTAGCAGAAACTAATAATAACCAGGTCATTAAGTCTTGGTTTATGAAAGATAGCCAATCACTAATACTATCAGATATTTTTGTTAAAACAAATCAGTTTATGTTTAATCGGGGAGATAGTATAATCAAATCATATTATATTTTAGATCTTGATGAACAAAAAGCATTATTCACTTTAAAAGTAAATTCTAAACAATTTGCTTTGGTATTAAACAGTGAGAGAGTGAGTGTAGGATATTTAATTAATGTCATTAAACCAATTATAGAAAAATATATTAAGAATAACTAAAATAATAAAATTATGAATGTAAAAAAATTAAAAGCAGCAGTAGAAGTGTTAAAAGATGATTTAGATGGTGCTTTACTAGCATGTGATATTTGGGGTACCGGTACCGGTACAGCAATTGCCGGCTACAACCAAAATCCACAAGCAACTGCATTGTTTGAAAAAGTAACTGATTATATGGTTAAAGCCTTAAAAAATGCAGGATTTCCCGCGCTAAACAAATATTATTTGCTTGAAATGGAAAATGATGCTATGATTGTTATCTTACAGTTTAAACAAGGTTTTCAATGGGGTATTTTAGTCGATAGCTCTAAAGTAAATTTAGGTTTATTATTAAGTATTGCCGTCCCAAATGCACGCAAAGCATTGATTGAAGCTATTAATGATTAAAAAAGAAAGGTGCCCATATAAAACACCTTAGAATAACGCAACAAAAACAGGAGATTAATTATTAATTTCCTGTTTTTTTTGATTGCAAATGACGTTAAACTATACTCATTAGCGCATTTTGTTAAAGTAGTACAAAACCCTATCTATTATCCTGCAATAAGTAATTGCAGGATTTTTTTTGTCAAAAAACACTACTATTTAAGCATTTATCACTACAAAAGTTTTGTTCAGTTATTTTTTTGTCTCTTGCGTTAGATTTTGAAAAACAATCCTGTTTTTTAATAAATCAAAAAAACAATAAAATATATATGATACAAAAAGCCAATCAACTTGTAATTTTCGGAATGTAATGTAGTTTTTTTACTATAACACTTCAATTATCACCGGTTATGGGCAAAATATCACTACAAATATTCTAACGGATTAATATTTATTTTTTTTGCATTAGAATTTACGCGTAAAAGTAACTGAATCAATAAACAAAAACAAATTATTATGAGAAACACAACCATTTTATTAATTTTATTACTGTTTGGCTTACAAAACAGTTTTGCTCAAAACAATGATACAGCATTATTTAAACGAAATGTGAGAAAAAATTTCACATGGGCTATCAAACCGTACAACGGAGATTATCAAAGGTATTACAATAAATATTTCGACTATAACAAATTGTCTTACCCGTCTAGAATCAATTACATTCATATCAATGATCCATTACTAAAAAAACGAGGAAGCAATGTTACCGAATTATTAAATGTTAACAAAATACCTCAGCAAATTTTTTACAAACTGTTTTCGGTGAACGATCAATTTTCACTCGACAATATATCACATTTGGCAAAAAACAATATGACCGATGCCGAAGCTATACAATTTTCTGCCACCTCTATTGGCGTCAAAGGGAGCGCCGAAAGAGCTTATTTTTATGATGTTTTATCAAATAATTATGTGTGCATTACCAGCGTGAGTGATGTACATACACAAGAAGAAGAGTACAACAGAATTGACAAACGTAATCTTGAAAGAGAAAGAAGAGAAGCAAGAGATAACAGTATTAAACCGGCTAATAAATACAAATTCAGACCTGTTGTTAGAAATAAAACAGGATACTTATGTCAGATTAATTTAAGTATGTATAAAATCAAACTTGATTCTGATGAGGCTATAGCTAAGTTTGAAAAAGCCATTTTCGAAGGCGAAAAATCAGATGCAGACAAGCTAAATGCAATAATGAATTATTATTATCCAATTACTCCTACCAAATTATCGACCACCCTATTTGCCAAAAGTGTAGATTATAAAGAAACAGCTAAACGAAAAGGCTACGATGCTGATTATTTTCTTCGTAAACTATTCAAATTTAGAGGTATTGACAAAAAAATTGATGAAATGCTCAAGGAAGACAAAACATTTATCACCAAAGAATCTGTTTATAATACAGAAAATGGTATTCAAGCCAAAATAGGCACAAAAGAAGGATTAGAAACAAATTTACGTTTCTTAGTTTACGAGCAAGTTATCGACAAAAAAGGTAACAAAAAAGCTAAAAAAGTAGGTGCGGTTCGTGTCAAAGGAAAACCTGCTAACAATAGAGGCATTGCCGGTGGTCATACAAAACCGTCAAACTTTTTCCAAATACAAGGAAAAAAAATACATAAAGGCATGATGCTGGTCGAAAAAAATACCAATATGAATGTAGGATTTGGGTATGGCGACGGCTTTTTTAATTTCCAATTTGGTTACCTTCCAAGCATGATGACATCTACTTGGATATTTGTTAAAATAGAAGGTGGAAACGTGCCTTTAAAAAAGACAGAAGTAAACACATTATACTATGTAGCCGGATTGGAAAAGAACCTGCATTTTGCACAAAATTTTTACCTTCAATTAAATGCCGCGGTAGGATTTGAAAGAGCAAAGTTTACCAAAGATTATGAAGAGTATAATGAGGTATTTCAAATAGCGCCCGAAGATGAAGATCTTAAAGATATGGGAAGTTCAAATTTAGGTTTTGTTGTTGGAAGTAAATTAGGTATGTATATTTCAAGTGGTGTAAATATATATGCAGGCATCGAAAATTCTTCGTTTAGTTACCCCGAAGAATCGATTTTCTCGGGCGGAGTCGATAAAAGCGTTGTGCTGGACAGACACTCAACCAGATTGCAATTTGGTATCAATTTCGAATTTTAAAATAAACAAACTATAAAATATATTACAATGAAAAAACTAGCATCATTATTCATATTACTCTTTTTATTCTCATGTGGCTCACAAAAAGTTGTTGTGCCGGTAGATTGGACTAACTACGAAGCCAAAGCTATGGGGCAGGGTAAAGAAGGAACCATCATTTTAAAAGTATATTCATACGGTTACACCGTTGATAATGCCATCGAAAGAGCAAAAATGGACGCCGTTCATGCGGTATTATTTAAAGGAATTCCGGGAAGTAACTTGGCAAGACCCATGGTTAAAGACGGACGTGAAGCGCACAAAGATTATTTTGATAATTTCTTTGGACTTTACTACGTAAAAGCCGGCAAACGTACTATGATCGACCCTTTGGATTTAAGCAAAGTATTTAATGCACCATATAAATTATATGTACAACTCAGTAACGACGGAAGCGTTTCAGCATCTGATACATTTCGCGTAGGCAACAAATACAAAGCAGGAGTTGTCGTATCTGTAAACATCAAAGAACTCAGAAAAAAATTAGAAGAAGATCGCATTATAAATTCACTTAACAGCGGTTTTTAAACAAAACACTTATTAACGAAGCGATTGTATGGCTTTAACAACTTTATAATCGCTTCATATTTCGATAATTTATAAAAATAAACAAATGAAAAAAACACTGATTATTTTAACCATTTTGCTAAGCCAACTAGGATTTGGACAAGCAAAATCACCTAAACTGATGGTTATGCCTGCAGATATTTACTGCACCAAAAAAGGCTTTACCTACGAATTTGACAATCAAGGACATAAAGAAACCGTGTCCGATTACGAAAACTTGTTTAAACATGATGAAAACGTCAGACAAGTAATTTCTAAAATAGAAGAAATGATTATGGCAAGAGGTTATCGCAAGATAGAAAAACTGGAAATGGCACTAAAAAAAATTAAGCAAACTTCTGCCGAATTAAGCGTTATGCGAAGCAAAAACAGCGACGCTCCAATCAAAGAATCGCCTATTGATATTATTAAGAATCAAGCTAAAGCAGATATTATTATCGATGTAGATTTTGATATCAAAACAAGTGGTGTAAAAAAATACATTCATTTCAATCTGCAAGCCTATGATGCCTACTCAAACCAACCCGTAGGTAATGTTTCGGGCGATGGCCCTCCGGGATTTTCTACAACACCGGGAAAATTAATTGAAGAAGCTGTATTGTCACATATGGATAATTTCTTGGATCAATTGCAAGCCTATTTCGACGATTTATTCGAAAAAGGAAGATATTGTGCATTTCAAGTTCGCATGTTTTCTGATGCCGACATTGATTTAGAAGAAGAATATAATGTCAATGGCGAAGATACCGAGCTAAAAGATTTTATCGAAGATTGGTTTACCGAACACTCCGTAAAAGGCAGAAGTGATTTGGTAGATGACTCCGAAAACTTTGCCAAATTTGAAGCACGCATACCTTTATTTGATAAAAAAGGTAGAGCAATTAATGCTCGTAAGTTTTTAAAAGGACTTAAAAAAGCATTAAAAAAAGCACCGTTTAATCTCAATACAAAACTCTATAACAGAGGTTTAGGCGAAGCATGGCTAATCATAAAATAACAATGATCGGCAATTTATTTAATTAACTAAAAATTTAAGATAATGACTAAAAAAATAATTATCCTACTGATAGCCTTTATTTCGATACAAATAAAAGCACAAGAAAAATTAGGCACACTAACATTGACGCCGGTAGTTTTTGATGAAAATAGTGCGCATGAACAAGTATCGCCAAGAGTTAAAAACCTGTTGAAAAACAAAATGCGACGAATTGCTTCAAAATATGGTTTTTCAAGCGGTGTTGTACAAGACAGACATATTATGTTTCCTGATATTCAGGTGATTAGCAAAAATGTAATACCTTCTGCTCCCCCAAGAGTTAGTATGGAAATCGAATTGACATTTTATATTGCCGATTATGATACACGAACTATATACGCCTCCGAAAGTTTTGAGCTGATAGGTGTAGGAATCAACGAAACTAAAGCCTATTACAACGCTTTAAACAAGATAAACGCCCGAAATAAAAAGTTTAAAGCATTTATGGAAAGAGGCAAGCAAAAAATTATCGACTACTACAATACACATTGTGATCAGATATTAAAAAAAGCACAAACCAAAGCACGTATCGGACAAGAACAATTGGCATTGAGTATGCTAACACGTATTCCATCTGATTGTACCGTCTGCTATAACAAAGCGATGGATAAAAGTATTGAAATATACAAATCATTAGAAGATAAATTATGCAAGCAAAATTTTGCAAAAGCACAAAGTATTTGGACTACAGATCCGTCGTATAGCGGTGCAAGAAGAACAGAACCGTATTTGTCGAGAATACTGCCCGGATCGCCTTGTTATAACGAAGCAAAAAGTCTGTTAAACAAAATGCAAAAACATATTCAAGAAAGAGAAAAAAGAAACTGGGAATATAGATTGCACCGCGAAAAAAATGATTACGAACTCAGAAAAATGCAACTTAAATTATCTTATGAAGTAGCTATTGAAAATGCTAAAAACAAACCAACCTATGTTTATAGATCTTGGTGGTGGTAGGAATTTTTAAACAAGCTTCTATAAAAAATTTACAATAGACTTTTTTCATTGTTAATCTAAAATTATAAATTTTTTGTAAGCCGTAAATAAAGTGTTTTTCGGCAAGTTTGTTTATTACAAAAAGGCTGTGTGACTAACGCACAGCCTATTTTTTTAAAAGTTTGTCAATATATCTAATAGCCGTTTGCAAGCGTTCTTTTTTGTTTCCTTTGAGTAAAACATATTTTTTACCATGGTCAATCAGAGCTTGTTCAAAGGCTTTAAACATTTCTAAACGTTGTTCGGGGCGGTCGCGTAGGTCATCAGCTTCCCAAGGCACATCGATATAGGTTAGAAAATACAAATCGTAAGTATTGTTACGTGCCGCTTCATCGAGCAACGGATCTACAAACCCGCCATAATATTCTTTTGAATATACTTTAGTTTCGAGCAAATCGGTATCACAAAACAAGACGGAATCTGTTTTTTGTGTCAAATCATTTTCTAACTTCATTTGTCCAACGGCAATGGGTAAAATATCTTTTTGTTCGCAAGTACGGCGTTCGTTATTCCACACATTTTGCAGGTATTCGCGTGCGTATTCGGGTGCCCAAACAGTGTTGTAATGTCTTGCCAATTGTTGCGACAAGGTTGTTTTTCCTGTCGATTCGGGGCCAAACATCACTACTTTTATAATATCAGTAGGTATTTGTTTGAGTTGGTCTTGTATGTCTTGCTTCATTTAATTGTATGATTTTATTTAAGCTTGTCAGTTCGTCCCGATAGCTATCGGGACGAACTGACATTACTTAACACTTGGTTTATAAAAGTTCAGCTAGTTATTACCAAAAATTAGACCAAGATGTTACACTTCGGCTTTTTCGCCACTTACCGACCGGTCTATTTTGCGTAATAGTCCGAGTAAAACTTTACCGGGACCGACTTCTATAAATTCAGTGCCACCATCGGCAATCATTTGTTGTATGGTTTGTGTCCAACGTACCGGTGCGGTGAGTTGTGACATCAAATTCGTTTTAATTTCATCGGGATTGGTTACGGCTTTGGCAACCACATTTTGGTAAACAGGTGCAATAGGTTTTGCAAATGTTGTTTCTTCAATAGCTTTGGCTAATTCTTCGCGAGCAGGTTCCATCAAGGGCGAATGAAAAGCACCACCAACGGGCAATAATAAAGCACGTCGTGCGCCTGCTTCCAACATTTTTTCGTTAGCGCGTTTTACGGCTTCGGTTTCGCCGCTAATGACCAATTGTCCGGGGCAATTATAGTTGGCTGCTACTACAATTCCTTCGGTTTCTTCGCATATTTTTTCGACAACATCGTCGGCTAAATTAAGCACGGCTGCCATGGTTGAATCTACTAATTCAGTCGCTTTTTGCATGGCTTCGGCACGTTTGGATACCAAACGCAAAGCATCTTCAAAACTAAGCGTTTTGTTAGCTACCAGAGCAGAAAATTCACCTAAAGAATGTCCGGCAACCATGTCAGGTTTAAAACTATCACCCAAAAGTTCGGCCGAAATAACCGAGTGTAAGAAAATGGCAGGTTGCGTTACACGTGTTTGTTTTAAGTCTTCGGCAGCACCCTCAAACATAATTTTAGCAATATCAAAACCGAGTATTTCATTGGCTTGTTCAAAACGTTTTTTGGCTACATCATGGTTGTCGTATAAGTCTTTGCCCATTCCGGTAAACTGAGCGCCTTGTCCGGGAAATATATATGCTTTCATTTTTTTTTCTGTTTTATAAATTTTGTGTGTCAAATATACGCGAAATTTTGTAATTAAATTATTGCAACAAACTATCAATCTTATGTTCCAATTCGCTACCCCATAAATTATGACCTACAATTTTACCGTGTTGGTCAATTAAAAACATGGTTGGTATCTTTTTTACTTGGTATTTTTTAAGAATCATTTTGGTCGAATCGATGACTTGTGTCCAAGGAAGTGTGTCTTGCTTCAATGCTTTTTTCCAAAAATAGTTATGACGGTCAGATGATACACCAATAATATTAAGACCGTCGTTATGATACTTTTTATAGAGTTTTAAATAAGCCGGATTTGCCGATTCGCGGCAAGGACGACACCACGATGCCCAAAAATCGATAATCGTAGCTTTGCCCATAGCACTTTCGAGACTAATCATTTTTTTTTGAGGATTAGTAGCAGTAAAATTATAAACATATTGTCCTACGGAAATGCCTTCGTCTTCGGGTAGATGGTCAGCAATATGATAAGAGGTGTTTTGACAAGAAATTAGTCCAAACCAAAGAGTAATAATCCAAAAATATTTCATTTCGATTAAACTATTTCGATGTCGAATTGCGTTAAACTAATAAATTCTTGCAAACGAGATTTTATCTCATCATTTTCTAATGATTCCAAGCGTTCTGTACCGAATTTTTCGACGGTAAACGATGCTAAATTTGAACCACAAATAACGGCTTTTTTCATAGAATCAAAACTGATAACACCGGATTTTGCCAAACTACCGATAAATCCGCCTGCAAAAGTATCGCCGGCACCTGTGGGGTCAAAAACTTCTTCGAGGGGTAGAGCAGGGGCAAAAAATATTTTTTTCTCGTGAAATAACAAGGCACCATGTTCACCTTTTTTGATGATAACAAACTTTGGTCCCATTTCTTGTATTTTATGTGCTGCTGTTACCAATGAATATTCTTTGGTTAGTTGACGTGCTTCTTCTTCGTTAATGATGAGAATATCAATCATTTTAATCACACTCATTAGTTCATCCCATGCCGTATCCATCCAAAAGTTCATGGTGTCTAAAGCAATCATTTTAGGTCGTGTTTGCATTTGTTCAATAACCGATTGTTGTACAGCAGGATGCAAGTTTCCTAACATTAAAAAATCGGCGTTTTCAAAATCTTTTGGCACTTTGGGATTAAAGTGTGCTAGTGCGTTTACTTCGGTTACAAGTGTATCGCGCTTATTTAAATCGTTGTGGTATTTACCTTTCCAATAAAAGGTTTTTTCGTTTTCTAGTTGCTCTATGCCCGAAACATCAATATTTCTTTCGATAAATTTTTGCATATATTCCTTCGGAAAATCATGACCAATAACCGACACGATGCCAATATCTGAGGTGAGTTTAGCGGCTGACATCGATATGTATGAAGCCGACCCTCCCAATATTTTACCGGTTTCGCCAAAAGGCGTGATAATTTCGTCAAAGGCAACTGTGCCAACTACTAATATTTGAGACATACGCATTTTTTTACATCGCCAAAAATAAAGTTTTTTAACATAGTAATAAAATAATAATAGAAACTTTATTAACATTTTTTGGTTAACAATTCACTTTCAACTACTTTTACCATTTGCTAAACCAATGATTATATTTATAATTTTGTTACTGTATATTTCACTCCTGCTACTTGTTATGTCGGGCATGCATGCTGTAACCGAAATCGATATTAACAAACAAAGCAAAACTGCATTTTCAATTTTAGTTCCGTTTAAAAACGAAGCCGAAAATCTTACATTATTATTAAAGTCCTTGAAAAAACTGAATTATCCAAGTGAATTATTCGAAATTATTATGATAGATGATAATTCTGATGACAATTCAGTATCCATTATTACAAATTTCGATTTGCCAAACATCCAATTGTTATCAACCAAAAACACTTCCAAACAAGGCAAAAAAGAGGCGCTCGAACTAGGCGTTTCTCAGGCAAAAAATGATTGGATAATCACTACCGATGCCGATTGTCAATTGCCACCGGATTGGTTGCTTGCTTACAACACCGCAATTTTGCAGTCGGATACTAAAATGGTATTGGCACCTGTTGCATTTTTTGATAATGCTAGTTTTATAGGACAACTGCAACATATCGAATTTTTAAGTTTGCAAGCCATGACTATAGCCGGTTGTGCGTGGGGTAAACCATTTTTGTCGAATGGCGCAAATTTAGGTTTTTTAAAAACAGCTTTTCAACAAGTAAACGGTTACAAAGGAAACAAGCATATTGCTTCGGGAGATGATGTGTTTTTATTAGAAAAATTTCAGCAAACTTTTCCCGGTAAAATATCATACTTAAAAACAAAATCTGCCCTTGTTAAAACACAAATACAAAAAAACCGGCATAGTTTGTTGCAACAAAAGGTCCGGTGGGGTGCAAAAACCAAACATTTACAATCGTTTTTACCTAAACTAATTGGCGGATTGGTTTTGCTCACCAATCTTTTTATACCGGTTTGTTTTGTCTTAGGCATGACATATTCATGGTGTTTTTCATTTGTAGTTGCAAAATTTGTAATTGATTATATTTATATTAAATATATTAACCGATTTTTTGGTGTATCGATAAATATAGTCAACTTTATTTCAGTGTTTTTTTATTACCCGCTGTATCTCATAAACTTAGGTATTTTTGGACTTAAAAACCGGCCGGAATGGAAAGGACGAAAAATTTAACAAATGCAAAACAATATTCAAAATGTTAAAACGTTTTATTTGAATAATGAAGTGAGAAAAAAGTATTAATTTTGCAATTCATAAAACAAGAAATATAATGAGCAATTCAAATTTTTTAAAAGTATTAGTAGCCTTACTAGGGGTTGGTATTTTAGGTTTAGGTTATTACACCTATTCTAATCACAAAGAGTTTAAAGAAACCAAACAAATTTTGGAACAGCAAAAAGAAGAGGTTATCAATGAGTTGGAAGGACTTAAACTGGATTACGATCAAGCTATTCAAGACAAGCAAGAAGTTTCCGGTAAATTAGAAGAAGCTAAAAGCAGAGTAGAATCGTTGATTGGAGAAATTAAAAAGCAAAAAAACATTAAATATAGTTTGATAAAAAAATATAAACGCGAGATTGCCAAAATTAAAGCACAACGCGATGAACTATATAAAATTGCCGATTCGCTTCGTTTAAGCAATCAAAAATTGGTAGTTGAAAAAGACAGTTTAACAAATGATTTAACGGCACAAAAGCAGTATAATGACACTTTGTTAAGCAAAAACGAAGAACTTTCGACTAAAATGTCCGATGTAATTTCGAGAGCCAAAGTTTTGTATCCAGCCAATATCAAAGTAACCGGTGTAAAAATAAGAAGCTCGGGCAAAGTTATTGAAACTGCGCGTCGCAGAAGAGCACAACAAATTAGAGTATGTTTTACCGTGCCTAAAAATAATATTATTGAGTATGGTCCTCAACAATTCTATATCAAAGTAGTCAATCCTGATGGAGATGTTATTGGTTCAAATGATGTAATCAATATTGGTGAAGATCAAGTAACTATCAGTAAAACAGAAGAGATTGTTTATGAACAACAAGCATTAGAAGTTTGTTCGTTTGTAAAACCCCAAGACAAAGACAAAGAAATTATCAAAGGGGATTATACCATCGAAATTTACCACAACGGACAAAAAGTAGGAACTTCTAATCTTACCTTGAAGTAAATTATTGTAAAATTCATAAATGAAAGCTATCTTTGCCAACTAAAAGATAGCTTTTTTTATATCCAAATTTGAAAAGCTTTCGACAATTAAAAACGATTAAAATATATAGCAATGAGCGACGATCAATTTAAAAAAGTACTTTCCCACGCCAAAGAATATGGTTTTGTTTTTCAATCAAGTGAAATATATGACGGACTGAGTGCCGTGTACGATTACGGCCCTAATGGCGTAGCACTTAAAAAAAACATCCGAGACTATTGGTGGCGATCAATGGTGCAAATGCATCAAAATATTGTTGGTTTAGATGCCGCTATTTTTATGCACCCAACTACTTGGAAAGCCTCAGGACACGTCGATGCTTTTAACGACCCGTTAATCGATAATAAAGACAGCAAAAAACGTTATCGTGCTGATGTGTTAATCGAAGATTATTGCGAAAAAATTGAAAATAAAGTTCAAAAAGAAATTAAAAAAGCCAAAAAACGTTTTGGCGATGCTTTTGATGAGGCAGAATTTGTCAGCACACACCCACGTGTGGTGAAATACCGTCAGCAAAAGAAAGATATTTTAGAACGTATGGCGCGTTCGCTAGAAAATGAAGACCTTGCCGATGTCAAAGCATTGATTGAAGAACTAGGTATTGCCTGCCCCGTATCGGGGAGTAAAAACTGGACAGAAGTAAAACAATTTAACTTAATGTTTGGCACAAAACTTGGCGCTTCTGCCGAAAGTGCCACCGATTTATATCTGCGTCCCGAAACGGCACAAGGTATTTTTGTCAATTTTTTAAACGTTCAAAAAACCAGCCGGATGAAAGTGCCTTTTGGTATTGCCCAAACCGGTAAAGCATTTAGAAACGAGATTGTGGCACGTCAATTTATTTTCCGTATGCGTGAATTTGAGCAAATGGAAATGCAATTTTTTGTCCGTCCCGGTGAGGAAATGAAATGGTACGAACATTGGAAAGAAACCCGTCTTAAATGGCATAAGTCACTTGGGTTTGGCGATGATTATTATCGTTTTCACGATCACGAAAAACTAGCACATTATGCCAATGCGGCTGCCGATATCGAGTTTAAATTTCCCTTCGGATTTAAAGAATTAGAAGGTATTCACTCACGTACAGACTTCGATTTGTCGCAACACAGCGAGTTCTCAGGTAAAAAATTACAATATTTCGACCCCGAAATCAATGAGCGCTATACACCTTATGTGGTAGAAACTTCTATTGGTTTAGACCGTATGTTTTTGGCAGTATTTTCGGCTTCGTTACAAGATGAAGAATTGCCTGACGGATCGAGTCGTGTGGTAATGAAAATTCCGGCTATACTTGCCCCTACCAAAGTGGCAGTATTGCCCTTGTTGAAAAAAGACGGTTTACCCGAAATTGCCAACAGTATTATCGACGATTTAAAATGGGATATGCAAGTAACTTATGACGAAAAAGATGCCATTGGACGTCGTTATCGCCGTCAAGATGCCGTAGGAACGCCATTTTGTGTCACCGTTGATCATCAAACCAAAGAAGACCAAACCGTTACTTTGCGTGATAGAGATACGATGGAACAAATTCGTATTCCGATTACTGAGTTACGTCAACATATTCAAGATAAATTTGATTTGCGAAATTGGTTGAAATAAACCATAAAAGCACTAGAAAATATGATACTCAATATTGAAACGGCAACCAAAAATTGCTCGGTTAGTTTAGGTAAAGGCGGGCAATTAATTGACTTAATTGAATATGCAGGCACAGGCTATTCTCATGCCGAAAAATTGCATGTTTTTATCGATGAAATTCTACAAAAAAATAAGCTAACTACCAGTGATTTGACTGCCGTAGCTGTAAGTATGGGCCCGGGGTCTTATACAGGCTTGCGCATTGGTGTTTCGGCAGCCAAAGGATTGGCTTATGCGCTAGATATTCCGCTAATTGCTGTCAGCACTTTGACCAGTTTGGCAAAACAAATTGATGCCGAAGATGCCTTTATTATTCCGATGATTGATGCACGCCGAATGGAAGTATATAGTATGATTTTTGACCATAATCATCAAACAATACGTGAGGTAGAAGCCGAAATTTTATCAGAAGATTCGTACAAAACTTACCTAGACCAAAAGACTGTTTATTTTGTAGGCGACGCCGTAGCCAAGACCAAGGAAATCATACAACATCGCAATGCCGTTTTTACTGATATTTTATATCCTTCGGCAAAGGAAATGGTTGCATTATCACAAGCAAAATTGGCTAAAAACGATTTTGTCGATGTGGCATATTTCGAACCTTTTTACCTAAAAGATTTTATTAGTACAGTGAAACGGAAGTAGGTATTAGTCGTTAGTCTGGGAGTCATTAGTCGTTAGTTAAAAAGTCTTTAGTCATTAGTCGATAGTTGTAAAACTTCTGTAATACGTAATTTATAAGAGCTAATAGCCAATGAATAATAGCCAATAATTTACAAAACCTCAAACTCAAAACCCCTATTTTTAAGATTATATAATACTTGTGGTAGTATTTTTTGCAACTTCGGAAAAGCTTTTACACTATCGTGAAAAACCAAAATGCTTCCGGATTGTGTCTTTTTAGTTAGGTAATCAATGGCTTTTTGGGTATCGAGTTCTTTTGAAAAATCACCTACTACAATAGTCCACATAATAATTTTATGTCCTAAGCTTTGTACTTCTTTAATTTGTTTGCGTGTAATTCTGCCGTAAGGTGGTCTAAAAAGATTTTTAGTATCGGAAAATTGTTGTAATAGTTTTTCTGTTTGTATTAACTCATCAATATAATCGGTAGCAGAAGTGCCCCAACCCTTAGCATGATTGTAGCTGTGATTGGCTATTTGATGTCCTTTTTCAACTAAATTTTTTACAATGTTTGGGTGTTTTTCTATATTATTTCCAATACAAAAAAAGGTAGCCTTAGCTTGTACTTTTTCCAGCTCATTCAGCACCCAATTGGTAATATCAGGCGTAGGACCATCGTCAAAAGTCAAATAGATTTTTTGCTCATTATTTGGCACATCATATATTAATGACGGAAATAATCGTCGAAAGAAAAACGGAAATTTGGTAGGATAAAAATTCATACTTTAATGTTTCGTTATCTTATATTTTTCGACAATATTATTAATTGTT
>Ga0256843_1002183_pt1 | contig 14492 bp, 21 predicted proteins | sample AlvinellametaG_FD_191572 | JGI IMG/M metagenome (GOLD analysis project Ga0256843, IMG submission 191572) | Pompeii worm associated microbial communities from hydrothermal vent at the East Pacific Rise, Pacific Ocean - Alvinella | ecosystem: Host-associated > Annelida > Integument > Unclassified ... | reverse complement strand
TTGAAGGCGGTTCTGTAAAAGCATTCGCAACAGGAGGAGTTGTTTCAAGTCCAACATACTTTCCAATGAGCGGAGGAAAAACGGGCTTAATGGGTGAAGCTGGTCCAGAGGCTATTATGCCTCTTGCGAAAAATAGCAAAGGTCAACTTGGTGTAAGACAAGACGGATCTGCAAGTAAATCTGGAAATATTGTTATAAATAACCACTCTTCCGAACAAATAAATGCAGAAAAACAAAGCAATGGAGATACAGTTATTACTGTTGGAATGATAGAACAAATAGATAAAATGCTTGCTTCACGAGTTCATACCGGACATTCAGAGACTGATAAAGTTTTTAATAAAAAGTATGAAATGGAAAAAAATTAAAAGGAGGATATATTAAATGTTAAATAAAAATTTACTTGACAATTATAAAGGAAAAAATAGAAATACTGTTATAGAGACTGTTGAGATAATTCATGAAGAAACTGATACTAATATTACATTATGTAAATATCAGCAAGATTTAGAACTAACAACAGAAGAAGGTTTATTAAAAACATTTAAGCCTTCGAATTTTGTTATTCAATTACCAGCTTATGAAGAAAATGCAAATTTAAATATAACGATAGCATTTGCAGCAGTCGGTTTTGCAGAGATTAGACAACTAGAATACATTTTAAGAAATTCAAGAGAGAAGATAAAAGTAAAATATAGATTATATTTAGAAAACTCTTTTAGTTATCCACAAACAAGAACTCCTTTTGTTTTTTCAATATCAAGTGTTGATATAAATAACAAAAATATCACGTTTAATGGATCACTTTTGTTGTCTGTTCAAACAAATATACCGAGTATAGATTATACTCTTGAAAATTTTATAGGTTTAAAATACTTATGAATGAATTAATTGGAAAGAAATATAATAAATTTGCATTTTTCGAAAATGATAATAACGAAGTTAATTGTTTAGGACTTGTAAGATTAATCGACAAAGAATTTGACAAACATATATCTTCATACTTAAAAAATGAAATGAACAGATCTGAAAATTTAAATGTATTTCTTGAAAAATTCTATGACGAGATTGATTTTGATCTTAAAAATAAAAATGATATAATATTGATAAAAGATAAAGATAGTAAATCGTATAAACATATCGGAATTGTTTTAGATAAGTATTATTTTATACATGCACCGAATGATTTCGTTGGAACATGTGTAGAGCCAATTTACTCAAATTTATTTAATAATAAAGATATAAAAATTTTAAGAATAAAAAAAGAGGTAGAGAATGAAAGTATTTTATAAGAATATAGATATATCAGAAAATGATAATTATTCATTTAGTGATTATGAATTAGAAAATAACGATACATTATTAGATTTTTTAGTAAAGAAATATCCAGAAGGATTTGATAATGAAAAAGTGATATTTCTAAATAAAAAGAAAATAGATTTAGATAATGATTACAATATAAAGTTAAAAGAAAATGATTTAATAACATTATCTGATTTGCCACAAGCAACTATTTTAATTATGATTGTTGTTAATATTGTTATAAGTATTATTTTATCACAATTAATGAAACCGAAAAAACCTTATCAAGTTCAAAAAAATAGTGTATATTCAAATAATATAAATCAAATTGCAGCTGCATTGAATGATTCAGTTCAAATACAGTATGGAACAATGAGATATTATCCAAAAAAAATAGCGAATGATTATATGTTTTATATTAATAATATGCAATATCTTTGTGTTCACACATGTCTTGGAGTCGGTAGTATAAATGTAAAAAATACATATCTTAATGATACAAATATAAATGAACTTGTTGACAATAATCAAGTATTAAGTTATACAGAAAAAACTGGAAATAAATATAATTATTTAAATAATCTTAAAGATAATTTTGTGGATTTTTATGAATACTTGGGTGTTATATCACATAAGCCAGAAGAATTAAAGCAAATACAAATTAATGATCAATATCAGGAAATCGGATATACAAATATAAATGAAAAAGATACTAAAATAGATAAAGTATTAATTAATATATCATTTGACAATGGAATTTTTGACGTAGATAGTGAAGGAAGTGATAAAAGCAGTTATGTTAATATTAATTTTAAATTAGTAGAAATTGATAGTGAAGATAATGAAACCGGATATGTTTCAGAAAAAAGTTTTTCCGGAAGTTTTGTTTCTAGAACTGCAATAAGAAGAACAATAGTATTTGGAGTTAAAAGTGGTAGATATAAAATATTAATAAAAAGATTAGACGAGTTATCTGGAAATAATGACACAAAACAATGCACGTTAAATTCAGTTATTGGACTTGAAAGTGAAAGTGGAATGATATCTGCTGATAACTTTACAATATCAACATTTCTAGTAAAAGTTGGTGAAGGTTTTTCTCAAAGCTCTGGATTAAAAGTTAATGTTGAGGCAGAGAGAGATTCTGAAGTCGGTGCTGACGATAAAGAGAATAATTTTAAAACATTGTTAGAATTTGTTAAAGATATATGGACAAATAAAATATATGGAATGTCTGAATCTTTAGATTATTTAGATATTAGAGCTGATCTTAATGAAGAAGTTAATTTAATTTTAGATAAGAAAGAGAAAGCATTTGATCAATTATCTGCAGTATTAAAAAGTTTTGGATATATAATCTATCCATATTTAAATAATTTCGTCATAAGAAAAGAAGAGAAGATTGACTATAGAAGCGTATTATTCAATTCAAATAATTCTAAGAGTATTACATTCTCTTATAAATTACAAGAAGACAATGAATTAGAAGAGGGTGTTCAGGGTATGTATATAGAAAAAGGTGATATACAAACTAAAACAATATCATATCCAGAAGACATGAAATCTTATTCAAAAACGCTATTACTTGGTATAAACAATGAAGCAGACGCAACTAAAGCTTTAAAGATATTTTATAATAAAAAAACAAAACAAATTAAATCATGTCAAATAAAAACTGATCTAGAAGGTCTTATTCCGGAAATCGGATCAAGAATTGGAGTGTCAACTGAATATCTTGATAATACTATTGTATCAAAAGTTGTAAGTATTATAAATGGAACTATAACATTAAGTCAAAAATTTAAATTCGAAAAAGATAAACAATATTATTGTGTTATTGAAACTGAAAATAATGATACATTTAGCAATATATATGTCAATCCATTCTATGAAGATACTTTTACAAATGTTATAAATACAGATCTAAATATTGATTTAGTAGAAGAATGTGTTGCAACAATCGGAGATAGAGTTGAGATAATTGAAGATTACATATTAACAAATATAAAGCCAGGTGAATTTAACGAAGATTTACAAAATCCAACTGAAGTAAACTTAATATTGAAAGAATACAATCCTGAAATATATGATACAATATAATAATAAAGAGGTATAAGAAATGAGCATATCAATTCCAGAAGAAATAAATAATATTATATCACTTAATTTTGAAATAGACCTTGGCTTTTCATTATGTGATTTTGAATCAGGATTCAGAAAAAGATTTCATAATTCAAGATATTATAAATATGATATAGTATTAAGATTAGATAATAATAATGACGAATTGAATTTATGGAATGTATTTTTCAATGAAACGTTAAGATACGGAACAGAGACTTTTGAAATTGATCTAAATATTTTTGATAAAATTTCAATAGTTGAGATAATTAATACTCCAAATATTAAATATATCGAAAATAATATTTTTAATGTTTCATTTTCAGTTGTTGAACAAAACAATATACCAGATCTAAATTGTATAAAATTAAATTCATGTCTTTCAGAATTTGTGTCAATTTTCGAAGGAGAGAATGTTGATATAACAAATAATATCACTGCAAGTAGTATTAAGAAAGATATTGCACTATGTCTTGTGAATTTAAATAATTTAATAATTGAAGACGTTAATGAATATGAAGAAAAATACATATTAATATAAAAAGAGGATAAAAGCATGAATTTAGCAGAAGAAAAATTTCCATTTATTTTTACAGATAATGATATAAGTTTTAGTGATTATTTTAAGACTAATGAAGATTTAAAAATATTATTTAAGAAAAAGTTATCTTCACAAAAACATATATCAGTTTTAGTAAGTTTGAATTTAAGTAAAAGTGATTTTATTGATTTTTATGATTATATTATATTTCAGACAGATAGCACTAAACTAAGATTTAAATCAGATCTAAGTGTATATGGAGTTTATGAAGAATTTATTTGTGATATTATTTCTAATCCAATTGTTTCATTAAAAAATAATATATATAACATATCATTCAATATGTATATTATAAACAATAGAATAGATTTTGCTTAATTTACTTTGTATGTTATAATGTAAAATATAAAAAGAGGTGAAGAAATGATTAAATGTCCAGAAAATTTAGAAAATTTAATTAATGATTATGATACATTTATAAATGGAGAGAAAACGGATACTGTTATTTTAAGTGATAGTATTGAGATTGATAGTTATAGAAAGTATGCAATTGCAGAAATATTAAAACCCGGATCTCTCTATAATAGCACTTATACATATCAAAAAGACGATATCGTATCATTTGACAATAATGTTTTTGTATGTTTAAAGAATTGTAGAGATATTGATACTAGCGATAAAACATATTGGAAAGCTATAAAAACAGACGCAGTAGTTGAGGGATATGGAATAGCAGGATATGTAAGTTTTCTATTAAGTAATCTTACAATATTGTATTCAAAAAATGTAAATAGTGTAGCAGTATCTGACGACGACGATATATCAATAATCATAGATATTGAAAATATAAATTCAAGCTCGGGGAAAATAATATCTGCAATATCAAACTCAAATGAAGAAACACAATTTCCAGAAGATTCAGCTGATAATTCAGATTATAAAATAAAATTTGGACTATATACAAGAGAATTAGAGAATGATCCGAGCACAGGTTTATTAAAATTCAAAACAAACAGAAGCACAATATTACAAAATACAGATTGTCGTGTTGATATTTTCTTCATAAGCCATTAAAATTAAAGAGGTTAGTTAAATGACAGATATAGAATTAATGCAAAATGCATGTAGAGTAAAAAGTAGATTTAATGAAATTATATATGAATTATCTGGAAATCAATCAGATAGTATAGAGAATTTATCAGATCTAAAATTATTATATAATAATAATAATTGTGAATTATATGATAGTAATTTGACGTATAAAAATGGAGATATTATATCCTATAACTCTTCATTATATACTTCAAAGTCTGACGACAATACAAATAATAAGCCATTCGAAGGATCTGATTTCTGGGAAATAACAAAAACTAATACGTGTCAAATTGGATCAATATATGCAGCAGCTGGCTGTAATTTTCAAATAGCATATGACGGATTATATTTAAGAAATAATCATAATATAGCATTTGTTGAAATAATAAAAGAAGGTTTGGTTAAATTTAACTTCAATACAACATTGAATTTATCAGATAATGATTATCAAGTATATACTGAATCAGCAGATAATAATTTACTAGTAAGATATAAAGATAAAAATTTTATTGTCTTTCAAATAGTAGATTATGGAGACGGATATTGGCTTGATACAGATTATGGATTTACAATAGTTCCAAAACAATATTAATAAACGAGGTGAAATGAAATGACAGATTATGAATGCGAAAAAGTTATTTGTGATACAACAGATAAATTAGCAAAATTATTAAGAAATGAAAAAGACGAAACTATAAACAACACGCCAAGTGTGCGTGGAAAATTAAGTGAAGCGTCAAAAGTTGAGGGTAAGAAGTGGGTTAATACAAGTGTATACAAGAAAAACGATATAGTAGCACTAGATAGTATTATTTATATATGCACTGTTGAAAACTCATATAATAAAGATCCGAGAATATATAGAGATAACTGGACATTGTTAGTTTTATCATATAATACAAATCAATCAAAAGTTAAAGCATTCTGTAGAATAAAAATATTGAGCGACGGAACAACACAGATATTACATAGTTATAATATAAGAAGTTTTGTAAATAATTATGAAGATAACGATAATGTTATCGAATTTGCTGTAGATTTTGAAACACTTTTGAATGAGGACGAATATTCTGTAGTTGCACAAGGTTCGTTATATTCAGATCCAGCAGATCCTGGAACAGTTTATAGATTAAAAAGTTTTATAGATAGAACTCATGGAGATAGAGAGGAAGGTGGAAATTATTATAAAGTATTTAGACCTGAAACTTTAAAAAATAATTTTGCAGGAGATACTGAAAATGGTAGTTTGTCTGTTGATTTAGAGCCAGAGTTTACATTTGTATTTTTTGGAAATTCAAATACAGTTAATGCAATATAATTTAAATGTTGCATGATTTTATATAATAAGATATAATAAAACAAAAAAAAGAGGTGAAATACATGAAAATAATTAATGTTGGAAAAGATAATATAATAAGTTTTGTTTCAATTCCAAGAGAGAATGAAGATTCTCAAAAAGCTTTCGTAAAAGAAAATGAAAATATGATTCTAACTGATTATAAATTTGAAAGAGGAAAGAGATATTTATATATTGATAACAAAATTGTTGAAGATAAAATATTCAATAACTTAAAAAGTAAGAAAATGATCAAAAGTAAAATAAATAAAATACTTAGTGATACAGATTTTATAATTCTTGCAGATAATCCTCTTGATCTTGACGAAGAATCTATTAATAAAGTGATTGAATTTAGAAAAAATTTAAGAATTGCTAAAAAAACATTAGATATTCCAGAAATTCCAGATTTTTTAAAAGAATTTGTAAATTTAAGTGAATTTTAAGTGTTTTTATGAGCATAATTATCATAAGCTTTGATTTTTTTGTTATAATTATAACGTAAAAGGTTAATTACCTTTGCAGAGTGATTCTCTTTAAAATATCTTCCAAATAACAAAGCATGTTGACAAGATCAGCATGCCCCTTCATTTAAAATTATATCAAATACAAACTTAATTATATATTAAAATGTTTCAAAAGTGCACTTATAATAATAGTTATTATTGCAAATGCAACCTTATATAAATGACTTTTTATGCTTTTTATTTCTTCTTCATGCTTTTCTATTTTTGTAGATAATCTTGAGTAATCTTTAGTATTACTTTTCAATAATTTAAGTTCATTTTCAACATGACTTAATTTTTCAGAATGACGAACTTGTGTTTCAAGAATTTTACTTATATTTCTAAGTTCGACTTTCATTTCTTTGAAATCTTCTTTCAAATAGACAACATGTTCACTAATAAGTTTATTTGAACTTTTAAGTTCTGAAATTAATAATAAGTTATTTTGTTTGTCGTCCATGTTGAATCCTCTTTTGTTTTTTTATTTATTTTATCATAATTTCTTATTTGTCTTTATCAACAAGTTTTTGTCTAAAACCAGATCCAACTCTATTTCCAATAAATAACCCTCCGACTATTAAAACAAGCTCATTATCAACAGTTTTGTTATATATACTATATAGAAAATATAATATTATAGAAAATGAAGAGATATTATTCCACAATTTCGTATGAGATAATCTTCCATTTTCCTCGCTTATTAATTCTAATAGTTTATCTTTTAAACACTCTTTCATAATTTTTCCCATTTTTTGTAGTATAAAATTCAGTTGGCTCCGACTCGTCTTCTTTATATGAAACATGAATCCAGCTCCTTCCGTTTACATTTTCTAATATACATTTTCTAATACTTTTTATATCTGATTCAATTATTAATCTAAATGCATATTCAAGTTGAACATGTTTAAATCTTATATCTGCAGCTAATCCATACAAATGTTTAGAATTGTAAACTCCGCCAACAGTTCTATTTAAGTTCTCACAGCGAAATCCAGACGTTATAATCACACTTGTATTTACAACACTCCTTATCTCTTCTAGCATTTTTGCAGTCTTTACGATATTTGCAATATTTTTAGAAGATTCTATTTTATTCTCTTCTAATAAATCTTTATATGAAGTATTGTAAAACTCTGATAATTCAAAATGATCTGTCAATTTCATTATATTTTACCAATTAAAAAATCTGGAATTTCAGGCATATCTTCTTTTACATGATTTAATTTATCATAGTATTTTTTAAGAATGTATTTTCTATCTTCATTCAAATTTAAAATATTACTAACTAACATATATTGTAATAATTTTGATTTGATTTTTTTTGCATTTTTCTTATTAAGATATATTTTAAATAATCTTGTCTTATCAACATTAAATTTTAAATTTCCTTCACTATCTATCGTGTATAGTTTTCCAGTCTCTATCTTTTCGTCAGTAAGATAACAATCTTCATTATTATCAACATAATCTTTTTTATCAATATTTGCAGCTAAATTTACATATACAGCATTTCCTTTTTCATTTAGTTTAATTACTTTCATTTTTAAATACCTCTTAAAATTTTTAAAACATTATAACATAAAAAGAAGCTATACTACATATCGCAGCATAGCTTACAATCTAAAAGATTATAATTATTTAATATTAACATTTTACCAACCTTTTTTAACTTATATTGTAATAGTATTACAAATTAGAAATAATGTTATTATTGTTATCAATTTTATAATATATATATCTTTTTTCTTTACTTACCATATCATAACTAATAAATTTTTTAAGAGTAAATTTTTTTGGATTATCATAAAATTTATTATATATATCATATATTTTACTTTCTCTTTTGTATTCAGATTTCAATAGATCTAATATTTTTTTTCTTAGCTCAACTTTATCTTTATATCTTTTACTTACAAGATCTATAAAATATGGTTTTTCAAGAATATTCAATCTATCTTGAACGTAAAATCTTTTAGACAAAATTTGAGCTGCTCCATTTATGTCTGCGTGAATTTCTTTCTTATCTTTAGTTATAAAAAGTCCTCTTTTATCTCTATTTCCAACAAAATTACATGAAAATTCAGGTTTTTCATAATCTAAAAATGAGGACTTTGAAGTATAATCTTCTTTAATGAAATTTATTCTTACACCATATTTTTTTGCATAATCTTTCATTTTTCTTTTTAAAATATAATAACTTATCATATAAAAATTTCTAGCAACAATATTGTTATTATCTTTTATTCCAGAAAAATCTCCAACAAAAATTTCAGCTGTTCCAGTGTATCTTAAATAATCAAATAATCTTTTAAGTATATAATTAAATACAGCTTTAACTTTTATATCTCTTTCATAAAATAATTTATTCTTTTCAAATTCACTTTTACATTCAGATATTTTTTTATTATATTTATAATTAAGAAATTTAAGATATTTTCCAGATATTAATAATGGCTTGAAATTTGGCGTATAACAAGCTATAATTATATCAACGCCTAAATCTATACCAGCTTTGTTTTCACCGATTATTTTATGCTCATTCTTATTATAATGATATACTATATAATAATTATGTTTTGTTTTATGTAATCTTACTTGTGATATTTTATACTTGTTTTTATTGAAATTATTTGGAATATTAAATATTATTGATTTTTTATTAAGTTTTAATTCGACTATATTCTTGTTATAATCAATATTTACCATTCTTCCAAAAAATGCTATAAAAAATTCAGAATCTTTATGTCTAAAATTAGGTTTAGTATAGCTTGCGTCTTTTGCTATATTCTTATTATAATTTCCAATATTTATATTATAATTTCCAACTACTGATCTTGTTATAGCTGGTCCTAATTTTTTAAAGTTTTTTGAATTATTCACAATTTCACTATTAATATTAAATTGTTCAAGAGAGTTTTTCTTTTCTGCATGATATATTAATTCATTATATGATTTTTTTGCTGTATCAAATAAAAGATACAGCATTTTTGAATCATTTTCATTTACTTTTTTAATATTTTGTTTAAAATAATACATGACATTATAAACTCACTTAATTGTCAAAGAAGAACATTTTATTTATATTTAAAAGACATTCATATGTATTTTCTAAACTTAAATTGTTATTCATTTCAACTATTGAAGAATTATAATCGTCTTCATTTATTGCAATTATTGATATTCTATTTTCTATTTGATTAATATCAATTTTATAATCAGTATCACTGTTTTCAATCTTACTAAAACTTCTCTCAACAGAATATTCTGTTCCATTTTTATTAAAAACATATTTAATATTGTAATTAAATACTCTAATATTTGTTTCTCTTAATATTTTTCCCATAACTTTTTACCTCTTTTGTTTTGTTTTGTTTTTTGCAAGAAAATCATAAATTATTTGTGTTTTCTTATATATATTATATCTAAATTTTTAACGATATTAATTTTTATGCTAATAAGAATATGAATTTAATTAAAAATCTAAATCTTCTTCATTTTCAGTATCTTCTATACTTGATAAGTCTTTTCCTCTAAACGTTTTACCTTTAATTGATTTTGATACAGATTTTCCAAGTTGACTATCCATTATTTTTTTAATAACTCTATCTGAAGTTATTCCATTATCGTCAACTAACACAGTATAAAGTGCAGTTAGATCTACATTTGATATAAAATTTCTTTCAAAAGATAACTCTATTCTTTCTAGTATTTCAGTTTTATTGAATATGAATGAAACATATTTATCGTCATACTTTTGCTTACTATCTGAAGTGTCATACATTTCAACCATATCTAAAAATTCTCTATTAATAGTTTCTATATCTTTATTTTTTATTAAACTAAATAAAAATTCTGAAGGATTTGAAGTTGCCAATTGACTTCTTTTTTTACTTTCAGTTTCGTATAAGTCATTAGCTTTTGATAAATCATAATCAAATGCTGCAAGAAAATTTACAAAGTATTCTAGTTCACTTTTTATTTTTGTTTCAACAAATTCTCTAATACTCATATTAAAATCATTTTCTGCAATAGATTTTAGAGTTCTTTGTGGAACAAAGTAATTAAATCTTCTATCTGTAAGAGATATTTTAACTCCGTTTAAATTATTTTGACTTAACATTATTAAGAAATTATTCTTAGCGTCAAAATCTTTTTGATATTTAACATTTAAATTAAATTCATTATCAGTTATTAAACTCTTAAGTCTTTGCGTTGTTGTATCTTTCTTTGAAAAATCACTTGACACTTCATTAAAGTTTATAAATAATTTATTTTCTAAGAATCCATTAAATGATTCACCAAGTTTTTCTGCCATTTGTGAAGTTGAATAATCATTTCCAAACAAATAATTCATTACAATATCACTTAATACACCCTTTCCAGATCCTTCTAAACTTGAGAACATAAAAGCTGTTGGAATCTTTTTTCCAGTCATTATAAAACTAACTATCCAATTTATAAAATGTTTTATAGCTTCGTCGTCATTCTCGAATAAATTATCAAATAATGAATACAGTGCTGGACATGACATTTTTAAATATGTCAACTTTTGTGTAAAAATAACTCTATTTGGAAGATTTAATAATTTTCTTCTTTCTCTTCTTATTTTTCCGATCTGTGTCTTATTTATATCAAATTCATTATAATGAGTTCCCAATCCTGTTTCCCAGAATTTTGGCTTCATTACGTCAAATTCAACATTAACTTTTTTAACGTATTTAAGATCTGAAGCTGGATTTTTTAATTTTATATCATATGCTAAAAATATGTCAAATAATTTATAACTTGCAGCAGTTGTTCCTAAAACTTGTTTGTCACCTGTTTTTTCATTTAAATATATATATCTCTCTCTATTATAATCAAAAAATAAAAATGTATCAGGTCCGATCTGTCCTGTTTTTATTAAATCTTCAAAACTTGGAATAAATTCCTCTTCTTTAAATTCACAATTATCTAATTCTTCAATTGTATTTAATTCTGTGAATCTTTCACTCTTAATATTTGTGTTAATATCTAATTCTTCTATTCTTTTAATTTCTTCACTCATAACTTTTTACCTCTTTTTTTTATTTATTTTTGCAAGAAAAAGATTCCTTAATTCCTTTTCTTATATATATTATATCAAATATTTACCATATTATGTTTATTTTGATTATAAAAATAATATAAATTTAAAATTATTTCAACATTACAATATTTAATTTATAAATATTTTTATCTTCATTAATAATAATATCATAACTTAAATTAAATTTACATTTCATTTCTATAATAATATCTCTTATAAATAATGTTTTTAAAAAGAAATTAAAATCATTAGTTATATGAAATGAATATTCAAAAGTTCTTTCGTTCAATATATCTAATGAACAATTAATTGCCTCTTCATAATCTTCTTTAATAGTTTTTAAATGATTTTCTTTTTTTATAAAACTATTAAGTAGAAATAGTATTGCTTTATTTGTATTGTATTTTTCCATAACTTTTACCTCTTTTGTTTTTTTACAAGAAATCATATTCCTTATATGTTTTCTTATATATATTATATAGCATTTTTACAAACTATTCATAATTATGCTCGTTAAATTGATATAAATTCGTATAAATTTAAAAATTATTTTTAACTAAAAGTTTTTTAATGTTGAGCTTATGAAAATACATAAGCTAACACGAACAAAATATGAAATACAATATATGCATATATAACATATTTAAAACTCACAATTCTCAACATTCTATATCCTTTTTATAAATTTATTTATATATTGTAATAAGATTGTATGTATTTATATATGATATCCACTATGAAAGTTGTAGTATTTTTGAAAAATATTTATTGTTTGAAGTGCGTATTATGCGTGTATTAGAGAGTTTTTTGTCATTATATATAATTTTGTATGAGAGTAAATATACTTTCATACAAACTTACTTGACTATATAAGACAACTATCTATATCTTTGAAGTCGAAATAATCATAAATACATTCTTCAGCTGTATCTGAAATATCATTTATAAGAACTTCTTTATTTTTAAACATTATATCTTCATTCACTAAAAACTGAAAACATACTTTTTTAGTTAATTCTTTAAGTTTATTATTATCTAATTCAATATCATTATAATAATCTTTCAAGTAATTAAACAAACTATCAGACAAAATATCTTTTGTTCTTTCAAAAAACATTAAGTCTGTAAAAACAGATCCAACTTTTTTAAAGTCAATATAATCATTAATAGTCTTCATATCCTTTCTCTTTATTTTCTTTTTCTTTTTCAATCAATATAGCTTTTGTTAAGTTTACTAATTCCTCACTTAATAAACATGTTCCATTTTTTAATTCTTTTTCTTTATCTTCAATATATTTTTGAAGTTGTTTGTTTTCTTCTGATACAGTATCATTCAATACCATATCGCATACTATTAAATTATTCATTATAATAACTCGTATAAAACTGAACTTATATCAAGTAAGAAATCTTTAATAAATTCAGATTCACTATAAATATCTTCTTTACAGATCTTATTCATTTTACTAATAAATATATCTTTATTATTTTTATCACCTATTAATTTTTTAATTGAAAAATCTTTATCACAAAAAGCATAATACTCATTGTCATTAATTTCTCTAATACCATATACGTTTTTTGTTTGTTTGCACTTTGTAGTGTATATAAATTTACTCATAACTTTTACCTCTTTTTATATTTATTTTAAGACTTATTTAAATGCGTTATAAGCCTTTTTATTGTTAAAACAACTAAATGTGTGGACTAAACTTTTAAATGCTTTTTAGAGCACTTAAAAGTAATATTATAAAGATTGTATTCCGATCTCTACTTCAATATGAGTATCTATACATAAATAATCATACTCATATATATCAGTAGCTATTGATTAAATAAGATCTTCTTCATTATCAAAATTATAATAAGGTTTATCAGTTATTTTTTCAATTGAAATAAAATTGTCTTCAATATTTATATAATCAAATTTCTCGACATATTCATTAATAGTGTTTTCAACTGAATCTAAGAAATCAAAAGATATTTCTTTAATGTCAGTTTCTATATTTGATAGTTCAACTATTTTCATTGAAATTTTATCTCTATAATCTTCAATAATTATTCTGTCTGTTTGAGCATTGTTTGCTAACTCGTTGATTGTTCCAATGTTGTTTAAGTTTTCCATAACTTTCACCTCTTTTGTTTTTTTTGTAAGAAATCATATTCATTATATGTTTTCTTATATATTATATAGAATTTTTACAAACTATTCATAATTATGCTCGTTAAATCGATATAAATTCGTATAAATTTGTAAATTCTTTTTAATTCACAAATTTATACTTATCATGAATTATTTACAAAATATATCAAATTATAGATATCTATTACACTAACGTAAGAGCGTAATAGTAGTGTAATAGCTTGTGTAATGGCTGAAAAGCCCTATATTATGTGGTTTTACTGCTGAAAACATACTACTATTACACTATTACACTATATTTATATAAAGTATAGAGAGATAGTATATAGAGTTGAGAGCAGTATATATACGTCTGTGAAAAGTTTTGAACAATTTACTGT
>Ga0256843_1002182_pt1 | contig 14502 bp, 9 predicted proteins | sample AlvinellametaG_FD_191572 | JGI IMG/M metagenome (GOLD analysis project Ga0256843, IMG submission 191572) | Pompeii worm associated microbial communities from hydrothermal vent at the East Pacific Rise, Pacific Ocean - Alvinella | ecosystem: Host-associated > Annelida > Integument > Unclassified ... | reverse complement strand
CAACAGAGAAATTTGACTATATGCTCTCTAATCCTCCATTTGGTGTCGAGTGGAAAAAGGTTGAAAAAGTCATAAAAGATGAGCATAAGCTAAAAGGCTACAATGGTCGTTTTGGACCAGGATTACCACGGGTCAGTGATGGTTCACTACTCTTCTTATTGCACCTTATCTCTAAAATGCGTCCAGTAGATGAGGGTGGAAGCCGTATAGGAATCATCTTAAATGGTTCACCTCTTTTTACAGGAAGTGCGGGAAGCGGTGAGAGTGAGATACGCCGCTATGTTTTGGAAAATGACCTCGTTGAAGCGATAGTTGCCATGCCTAATGATATGTTTTTTAATACCGGTATCGCCACATATATTTGGATACTTTCTAACCATAAAGAAAGAAACAGAAAAAATAAAGTAGCTCTTATAAATGCAAGTAATATGGGTGAGCCTATGCGAAAATCACTTGGAAGTAAACGCAAGTTTTTGAGTGAAAAGAGCATAGAAGAGATTACTCGTATCTATGGAAAGTTTGAAAGCTCAAAAGTGTGTAAAATCTTCGATACAAAAGATTTTGGGTACCGTCGCATCACAGTTGAAAGACCTCTACAGCTGAGCTTTTTCCCACATGATGAAGAGAAATTAGAATTACTAAAATCTGATAAAGCTTTTAAAAAGTTAGATGAGGCTTTACAAAGTGAGATTTTAGACTCCCTTAAAAAGATAAAAGCAGATAAAATCAGCTCACGCGATGAGTTTATCGAACTTTTAGGAGTCAAACTTACAGCCTCACAACTTAAACTTTTGCAAAAACATCTGAGTGAGCATGATGATGAGGCAGAGTTGTGTAGAGATAAAAGAGGTGACTTAGAGCCAAATCCAGACCTAAGAGACTATGAAAACATACCACTTCAAGAGGATATTTACGAGTATTTTGAGCGAGAAGTTAAGCCCCATGTACCATTGGCTTGGATAGATGAGAAGAAGCGTGATCCAAAAGATGGTAAAGTAGGAATTGTCGGATATGAGATACCGTTTAACAGGCATTTTTATGAGTACAAACCACCACGAGATTTAGAGGAGATTGATGCTGAGCTTGAAACACTCACTAAAGAGATAATGGAGATGCTTCGTGAAATATAAGAAGTATCCTTGTTATAAGGATAGTGGGGTTGAATGGTTGGGTGAGATTCCTGAAGATTGGACTAGTTTGTCTTTAAAAAATTTATTATGTAAAATTATTGACAACAGAGGAAGAACACCTAATTTTGGAGATAGTGGTATCCCAATGCTAGAAATCAGAAATATTACTAAAGGAATTAAAACACCTACACTAGAATTTGAAAAGTATGTACTTGAGGATATTGTAAAGGAATATGAACGGGATAAAGTGAAAATTGGCGATTTATTAATTTCGACTGTTGGTGCTACTTCTGGTAAAACAGTTATTATCCAAGAAGAACCAAATTATTTTATTGCACAAAATATTGTTGGCTTAAGAGTTAACAGCTTTACTGTCTCTGAATACCTTTATTACTTTTTATGTTCAGATTATTTTTACACATCATTAATGTTAATTAACAAGGGAAACACGATAGATAACTTGAAAGTATCTGTTTTCATCAATAATAAGTGTTTTCTACCACCCCTTCAAGAACAACAAAGTATAGCTAACTACCTTGACAAAGCTACAGCCAAGATAGATACCCTCATCGAAAAGCAGACAAAACTTATAGAGCTACTACATGAAAAAGGCCAAGCCCTCATCTCTACTGCCGTGACTCGTGGACTTGATAATACAGTACCAATGAAAGATAGTGGGATTGAGTGGTTAGGAGAGATTCCTGAGCATTGGGAAAATTATAGAATTGATTGGGTTAGTGCAATAATTAGAGGCAACACAGGATTTAAAAAAGATGAATTGCTTAGTAGTGGTGAATATGTTGCTTTGCAATATGGAAAAACATACAAAGTTGATGAAGTTGATGAAACATTTAATTTTTATGTAAATAGTGAATTTTATAAATCGAGTCAAGTTGTACACTATGGGGATACTATTTTAATATCAACTTCTGAAACTGTTGAAGATTTAGGACATTCTTGCTTTTATAATAGAAGTGATTTAGGATTGATAGGTGGGGAGCAAATATTATTAAAGTCAAATGCTAAATTTATGTTTGATAAATATCTTTACTTTTATTCAAAAGTTTTTAGTAATGAACTAAGACGATATGCTACAGGTTTAAAGGTGTTTAGATTTAATATTAATGATTTGAAAAATATATTTATTTCTCTCCCTCCAAAAGAGGAACAAAAAACAATAGCAACTTTTCTTGATGAAAAAATAGCTAAAATCAACACCCTTATCAGTAAATCCACCAAAGCGATAGAACTCCTAAAAGAAAGGCGCACGGCTCTTATCAGTGCTGTAGTTACTGGTAAAATTGATGTGAGAGAGTTTGATGAGTAAAGTATGCAGTTTAAAAAGCTATGATAAATGCTTATTACCTGCGTATAAACATCACGATGAGTGTATATTACATTGTTCAAAAGAGGATGCTCAATATGATTATCATAAGGCATGGAAAGATTTAGATCTATTTAAAAAAGAGCTTTTAAATTATATTTTAGATGCTCTTTTTTCTTATAAAAAAGAGGATGAAAAACTCTATAGAGAAAATATATCTGCTTACTTAAAAGATGAACTACCTATTGATGAATTTTTAGAAGCAAAAATAAAAGATGAAATTGTTGTGTTTAATAATATTGCATTTCCTGTTTATAAAGAACGAGATGAATGGGATTATACAGCACTTTTACAACGATTAGGGAAAATCCATTTTAATCATTGTAAATTTTATGTATCTTGGATGGAGTTACCAGGAGTAGAAGTTTATTTTCAAGATTGTGAGTTTTATGACTGTTGGAACTTGCAAAATTATGCAATGCTTGAAAATGTAGATAATGTAATCTATCAAGGGTGTGATTTTCAAGATAGAGTAAGTTATGCAAGTAGTGAGGAGAATATTTACTTAGATTATTCTCAATTTATGGATTGTTCTTTTTCAGAGCTTGAGTTTGCAAACACTGTTTTTCAAAAGCCTTTATTCCAAAATAGTACTCATTTCAAGGGAAATATAGAAACACTTTCCTTTCAAAAATGCACACACGAAGCAGAGTTTGCTCTTAAACAGATTGAGATAGAATACTTTGACATTAACAAGTGTGTCTTTAAGAGTAAATTTGAGATGGAAAAAGTGATTGTCCAAGAGATGAGAATTATGTATAGCTCGTTTGAATCAATCTTGGAATTATTAAATTGTACTTTTTTTGAGTTCTTTATGTATAAAACCACTTGTGATGCCTTTACCAGTTTTGAGTTTTCAAAGTTTGGTTCTTTTAATCGCGAAGAGGCTGCAAGTGTTAAATTTGAGTATGTAACTTTTAGAGATTTTGTAAACTTCAGAAGTGCTATTTTTAATGGAGGTTTACAACTCAGCAGAGCAAATTTTAAAGAGTATCCAAACTTTTTATATGCAGATATCAACAGTGACAATACCGATGTAGAGACCTTTAGGATTATAAAACACTCATTTGATAAGGTTGGCAATACAACCGAGGCAAACAGGTACTTTGCTATGGAAATGAATCAACAAAGAAAAGATACTGGATTTTGGAATGATCCTGAAAAAAAGATGATTTTGTTTTTCAATAAAATATTGTCAGATTATGGACAAAGTTTTTTATTGCCATTTGTATGGTTATGTATACTTACAATAGCTTATACCTTAACATTAGATTTTGCACAAATATTTACAATCAAAGAACTTTTTCCGAACAATTATCAACAAATTCAGAGTATAATTAATGATATGAATCATTTTGCTAAAAATATCATCCCTTATCAAAAGTTTTTAAAAGAGGGCATGGAGTTTGTTAGTTTAATATTTTTATTGTTCTACACAGTCTTTATTTACCATTTCATAGTGGCAGTTAAAAGACGAACGAAGAGATGAAAATAAATTGATATAAATATTTTAGAAATAAAGTTATAATAACTTATTAAGGATTTTGAATGTATGAAAATATTTTTGCTCATTATTATAGTATAGATACAGAAATGGACAATGTGACTCATAATGATGATGCTATTTTTTTAGAAAATGTAAAGCACTTTGTAGAAGATAAAATGAGCAACTTATATTTTTCCGACTCTAACAGACAATATAAGATTAAGGATAATACTACACAAGTAATAAATAACTTGCAATGTATGGTTAATGTGTCAACTGTTGAGGAAAGAATAGAGTCTGGAGAGTCAATTGCAAAAAGATTGCTTAATAAAGAAAAAGATGTTCAATCTAAAATAGCTCAACTAGATCAAGATGTACAAAAAGGTGGATTAATTTTAACTTCTTTTAAAAAAGATGGCATTAAATATTGTGCAATTGTAAAAATTCATTATATAGATTTTTATGAGGAAAATACTTTTAAAGAACAACGAGGATTACCTAAAAAACATGTTATTTTAAAAACATCAATTTGTAAAATTAATGATGATGGCATGATAGATGAAGATTTTTTTCTCTCTGATAGTACTAAGCCAAAAGGGCAAGGTGCAGCAAAATTTTGGTGGGATAATTTTTTAGAATTACAACCACTTATAAATGATACTGAAAATACAAAAAAAGCATTTACAAAGGTTGATGAATTATTAAAGAAAGAGTTTAAAGAAGATTTGGCAAGTTATTGGTATTTTAGAAATAATCTTGTTAGTTATTTAAGAGCGGAAGAACAATTTATTTTTAACACAATGATAGAAAGAACAATAGGTGCTTTAGATATTGAACCTTTAGATGGCAAAGAAGAATCTGAAATTGATAGATATAAACAAGTTTTAGAAGGGAAGATAAAATCCGTTCAAATAAAAGATGGTAAAAGACAATTTGATACGGAATTTACTATTGATAAAAAAGAGGTAAAGGCAAGAATTAAGAGAAAAATTAATTTATTATCTAATGTGGATTTAGATATACGAGGTGAAATTGAGGACTTTAATAATACTATTGTACCTAGTATAGAAGATGAAAAAAAATGTTTAAAAATATTTACAGATAATGGCTATGATGCCTTTAAGAAGTGATAAATGACATTACTTGAGCTTTTAACTTCTGTTGAAAATCAACAAAACACCTCAATTGATGAGAAATTTGATGCTTTTTCATATACAACAGAGCTCTTAGGTTCCGATTTACAACAAATATATAATTATAGATATGTAAATTCAATTTTTGATACTTGTAGTGATAGGGATGAAGTAAAAATATATATTGACTATGAAGGTGATAGCAGAGTTATTTTTAGAAATATAAGTACTGTTCATGAAAATTTTTCTGAAGAATTTGAGAGTGACAATATATATCTTATCAGAATTGAAATAAATAAAATTTTTGTTGAAAATAGACTTTCTATTTATAGCTCAAATACATTTGTAACATGGCTCAAGTCTTTTCAAAAGCTAGAAGACTGTTTTAATAGATTTTCTAAAGCAATGATGCTTCAAGGTCAAATACAATTTGAGCTTTTAGATGATAAGCACATAAACCTTGCAACTAGTAAATTTACCTTTTTTAAACAAGCAGAGTGTCCAGTAAGTTGGAATAAAGATAAATTATTAGAACAGAGAAAAGATTATTGTTTTGTTTCTGGGAAACAAATACCTGATATTATTCCTGAAGACTTTTATCTTCTTGAGAAATCAGATGATGAAAAGTTGAATATTTTATTTGATAAACTTTGTTTATTTAGTACACTAACGTTTATAGCTGATATTACAGAAATTAAAGACAATAGTATATATTATAAACTTTATGGCTATAAAACAATTAAAAATGATTTTACTTTTGAAGACCTAGATATAGGTAACTTGCAAGCATTATTTAAAATTTATCAATGGATTTACCACGATGACAATCATTCTAGTATTAGCGATAAACTAGGAATTGCTAGAAATTTGCTGACATTACATTTAGAAAATAATAATTTAAATTCGATTAAAGGTGATGTATATGCAGCAATAAAATCAAATTTTGATATTTATTTAAAAGAGAATGTACAAAGATATTTAGAGGTAAAAAATCAAGTTTCTGCATTTATACATGACATGTCTATTAAAGCTGAGTCTCATGCAGAAAGTTTTGTTGAAACTATGAAAAATACCTTATTGATATTTATTTCTTATTTTTTATCTATCATTATAGTGACTGCGATAGACAAGGGGAAATTTGTTAACGTTTTTACTTTTGAAGTTACAGTTATTACGATGGTTATTTTAATAATAGCTTGGTTTTATAGAAAAAATACAATTAATGATATCAATGTTAAAACAGAAAGATTTAATGAAAAATATTTCAATTTTAAAGAGCGTTATTCTGACATAATCGAACCTGATCATTTTGATTCTTTATTTAATAAAGATAAAGATCATAATTCAGATGTTACTTACATTGAAAATACCGTAAAAAAGTATGATCCACTTTGGAAATGGACAATAATATCATTAGGATTTGTAACATTATTCTTTTGTTTTTATCATGATACTTTTACTTGTTTTGATAAATTAATACACTCTATATCTTTTTTTATTGGACTATTTAGTGGTTAAAACAATAAATAGTATAAAAGAAAACCAGCTCCGTATACAAGAAAGTTTATCAAAAAATATAGAGAAAAAAAGAGTGATTTTTGATATGGAGTCAACTATTGAAGAGTGGCTCGAAAAATTAGATAGTTGTAATCGCTCAATTCTTAATGCTTTACAAAACAGAGTTACACCACTCCTAAATCAAAGCTATAAAGATGAGCAAGAAGCAGACAGCAAAATAGCATACTCTTTTGGTTTACTTGGTACAGAGATAGATAAGCTCATAAAATTATATGAACATATAGGGTGTTTTTATGCTGAAAAATTTAGCGAAGAACAAGAGGTTATAGATGCCTTTGTCTCTATCTGCTCTGTAATGCTTAAAGAGTTGTTATTATTACATGTAAATCTCAAAGATGCTCTGCAAAACAATCCAGAAGATGCAAAAATAGAGTATGCACCAGATATTCAAACGCAGATAAAATTTATACAAAGACACCAAATGAAAACAGCACAAAACTCCGACACTTCCGATTGGCTACTACCATTAGCAGCTGCTTTTGGAGTTGGATTTATGTTGGGAGGGGAGTAAAAATGAGTAAACACAAAGAGATAGTTTTTGAAGATGAATTAGTAGAGTATTTAACTTCACATGAGTGGGTGCAAGGGGAATCCAGTGGATACGATAAAGAGTTGGCACTTTATCCGCAAGATCTTTTATCCTACATCAAATCAACCCAACTAGAGGCATATGAAAAGTTTGCTTCTCGCAATAAAACCAATACCGATGAACTCTTTTGTCAATTTATAGCAAAAGAGTTAGATAAAAAAGGCTCTCTATATTGCCTGAGACATGAGCTTAAAAATATTAACGCCCGTTTTAAGCTCACGCAATTTAAACCAGATCTTTACTCTTCTGTACTGAATGAAAACTATGATAAAAATATCTTGCGCGTAGTGCGTCAGGTATATTACTCTACACAAAATAAGAACTCTATAGATTTAGTGCTTTTTTTAAATGGTATCCCTTTAGCAACGATAGAGCTAAAGACAGACTTTACCCAAAATGTTCATGATGCTATCAACCAATACAAACGCGACAGACTCCCAAAAGGTGAAAAGCTCTTAGAGTTTAACAAACGGGCTTTGGTACACTTTGCTCTAAGTACAGATGAAGTATATATGACAACAAAACTCGATGGGCAAAAAACTTTCTTCTTGCCGTTTAATAAGGGCAAGGATGGTGGAGCAGGTAATCCACCAAACCCAAATGGATATGCTACTTCCTATCTCTGGGAAGAGATTTTTTCTAAAGATGTATGGCTTAATATCTTTGCGAAATATATTCACCTGCAAGTAAAGTATGAAGAGGATTTTAGAGGAAGAAAGCAAAGACGAGAGACACTCATTTTCCCTAGATACCATCAGCTTGATGCTGTTTCAAAACTACTTAGCGATGCTAAAGCAAAAGGGTGTGGGCAAAAATATCTCATACAACACAGTGCAGGGAGCGGAAAGTCCAACTCTATAGCATGGCTCTCCCATCAACTCTCATCTTTGCATAATGATGAAAACAGAAGAATTTTTGATAGTGTGATAGTGATTACCGATAGAACGGTTCTAGATTCCCAACTTCAAGAGACAATTTCACAGTTTGAGCATAAAGAAGGAGTTGTAGTTCGCATAAATCGTGAGATGGGAGAAAGTAGTAAGAGTGAGCAGTTAGCAGCTGCGCTGGAGAGTGGAGCTGCGATTATCATCGTAACTATTCAGACTTTTCCATTCGTGCTTGATGCCATACGCAAAAGAACAACACTCAAAGAGAGAAATTTCGCTATCATAGCAGATGAAGCACACTCAAGCCAGACAGGAAAAACAGCAAAGGATCTAAAAGAGGTATTAGCAGTTGAGCAAATAAGTGAAGAGGAAGAACTAAGTGCCGAGGATATACTCACTGCAACCTTAGAAGCTAGGACAAACAATAAAAATTTAAGTTACTTTGCTTTTACTGCTACTCCTAAGCCAAAAACCCTACAGATGTTTGGAACATTACCAAATCCAGACTTGCCGCCGAGCAAGGATAATGCCCCTGAACCATTCCATCTTTACACGATGCAACAAGCGATAGAAGAGGGCTTTATCCTTGATGTATTGGCATCCTATACCACTTACGATATGGCATACCGCCTCGCAACCAGTGAAGACAAAGAGGTCGATACAAAAAAAGCGAAAACTCGTCTTGCAAAATGGGTGCGACTGCACCCTTATAACATCGCTCAGAAAGTAGAAATTATTATAGAGCATTTTAAAGAGCATATAGCACATCTGCTTGACGGTAAAGCAAAAGCAATGGTAGTAACGAGTGGAAGAAAAGAGGCCCTTAGGTATAAACAGGCTTTTGATGGCTACATACAAGAGCATGGTTATGAAAACTTGCGTGCCATGGTTGCATTTTCCGGCAAAGTGGAAAATGAAGGAGTGGAGCATACAGAAACCTCAATGAATCCGGAACTAAAAGGGCGTGATATGCGTGATGCCTTTGATAGTGATGATTACCAAGTTATGATAGTGGCAAATAAGTTTCAAACAGGGTTTGATCAACCAAAGCTATGTGCTATGTATGTCGATAAGAAACTCCAGGGTGTCGAGGCTGTACAGACACTCTCACGCCTTAATCGTACATACCCAAATAAGAGTCAAGTTTTTATACTTGATTTTTATAACAAAGCTGAAGATATAGAAGAAGCTTTTGCTCCATACTACAAAAAAACAACACTCAATGATGTGACTGATCCAAATATGATATTTGATTTACAACTCAAACTTGAAAACTACCATATATTTACTCCACAAGAGGTAGAGCAGTTTGCACTTGCCTTTTTTGATCCAAATGGTACACAAGCAGCACGTAGTGCAGCAGTAAAACCAGCAGCAGATAGATTTAAAGGCAAGTATAAAGAGGCTTTAGAGGAGTTGCAAACTGCCAAAGAGGCATTGGAGCGAGCGAAAGAGAACGGCGATACTAGCGGTATACATAATGCCGAGATAGAGATAGGCAGAGCAAAAGAGAAAAAAGATGCCCTAGAACTGTTTAAAAAGGATTTAGGTACATTTGTAAGGATGTATGAGTTTTTATCGCAAATAGTTGATTATGAGGATGCTGAGTTAGAGAAACTGAGTGTATACGCCAGAGGATTGCTACCAAATCTAAAAGTGCTTGATTTACAGGAAGATATTGATCTTAGTGCTGTTGAGATGACACATTTTTCACTCAAAAATAAAAAAGTACAAAAAATCAACCTCAAAGATGGAATCCTTGATCCTGAAAATCCCGGTGAAGGAAAGTCAAAAGAGACAAAGACAGACCCTCTGAGTGTTATCATAGAGAAAATGAATGAACTTTTTTCAGGAGATCTCACAGACCAAGATAAAATAAACTATATTAACACTGTAAAAGACAAAGTGATGGAGAATGATGCTGTAATGCAACAACTTCAAACAAACTCAAAAGAACAAGCAATGCTTGGGGATTTTCCTGTAGCTGTTACAGATGCTATTATTGGCACTATGGATGTGCATAACACCTTAGCAACACAAGCATTGAGTGAAGATAAAATCCAAAAAGGATTTGCTAAGTTGATCTTAGATGTGATTTATAAAGAGATGGGATTGTTAAGTCAATATAAAGGCAAAGTAATTTGATGCTTTATCGCACAATTTTGTAAGAAGGATTTCTTCTAAAATATAATAAAATTAAATAAAATAGCTATTTTAATAAAAATTTAAAATGCATATTTATAAAATAATGATGTTCATTGATAGAGATAGCTTATCAGTGATGCCCAGTGAGGCGATAATATTTACTTTATATAATGAGAAAATATTAATAATAAAATAAATGGAAAGACCTAGGATTAGACCTAGAGTTTGGATTGTACGCTTTGTACAATTGAGATGAGTTATGCTAGTTAGACTTGTCTCTTATGGAAAATGATAAAATGCTTCGAGATACTAGCTCTCAAAATCCTCAATGATGTTTATGGTCCGATACAGGGCCCACTTTTTAAAGAAGGCTATACTCTTCTAATGTAGTAAATGGAGAAAGTAAAACTTATTGCCTCCTAAATATTAATTTTTAGGAGAATATCATGATAAGTGATACGTTTAGATCATTAAAAGAGGATTATGGATACACATTATCAAGAGAAGAATTGTCGGAGGTTTTGGGTATAAGTTTATCTACAATTGACAGACGAATTAAATTAGGAGGGGCTGGTCTACCTCCTATGAAGAGAACTGGAAAAAGTGTTAAAAATAGAGTAATCTTTCCTGTTGAAGGTGTTGCAAAATATTTAGATTGTAAAGAATACGATTTGGAAGATGCATCATGAGTCAGTGTAACAACTGGCTCAATAGAGAGCCAATTCAAAGTGATAATGATATTTTAACAAAGATTCCATTAAGTTTGGCAAGTATGTTAAACCTTGTAGATAAGAAGACATTTGTTTCGACAGATGTTTTAAGTGTCGCGGTATTGCCTGTATTGTCAGCATTGACATATGGAACTAAACTTTTTAGAGAAGAAGCTGACAGTGATGGTGAAAGAGTTTTGTTTTATGTTGCGGCTTTTTTCCGATCTGGTGGTGGTAAAACAAGTGCTGCATCTATCTTAAAATTTTCTTTTTTAGGTTGGTTGGAGAAGCATTATCAACAAAAGAACAAAGATAATTATGAGCTAAAAGAAAAATTAGTTAGGGAAATTGAACGAGAAAAAGACATCAAACAAAAATCAAAACTTGAGAAAAAACTTGCAGATATATCTGAAGAGATTGATGTGTTTTTGCCAAAAGCAACAGAAGAAGGCTTGATAGAGAGTCTTAAAAATGGTTCACGACCTTTTATGATGCTTGACAATATTGGTAAGGAAATAGCCTCCTCAAGAAAAAACGATCAAACAGCATCTTTATTGAGGATGCTTGATGAGATTTTTGATGCAGCAGTTTTAACAACTAAGAGAACTGTTAAAGGAGGAAGAAGTCAAACTTTTGAGATAGGTGCTTTTGGATTATATGCTGCATCTACTTTGGGTGATACTGGATTGTCTATGAAAATGATTCAAAATGGGCTTGAAGATGGTTTTTTAAACCGTTTTTTGGTTGTTTTTCAGCCTGAAATCACCAAAGACATACCTTATGAAAAATATTTGACAAGTGAAGAGAAAAGTTTTATCGAAGAGTTTGCAAAGCGGTATTTTATTTATTCATCACAAATACATCTTGTGTTGAGTGATGATGCAAAAGAAGAACTCAAAAAATATAATGCTGCTATCAGTAAAGAGTTTAGAGTAAGATATGCTCTCTCTGATCATAGTTCAGGTTTTATCTCTAGAAATATAACTATGGTGCTTAGAATTGCAATGGTATTTCATATTTCAAAGTACTGTATAAATGTATCTTTAGATAAATTATCTGAAATTTTAGATAAAAAATTTGATGGTAAAAACAGAGAATTTATTAAACTGTCAGCCGATACATTTTTACAAGCAAAAGAGTTTTTTGAGTATATTAAAACAGAGCATACTTTGAAGCTTCTTGGTATATCCAAGGTGCATGATAATGATTCTAAAACAGCAAGAGTGTTAAATGCAATTACCAGAAAAGCCAAGGAGAGTAGGGTCGGTGCAGTTTTAATTAGAGATATAACAATATCTTCCCATGTAACACAAAAAGACGGTCTTAAAGATATTCTTGAAGGTCTTATCGCAATAGGAAAGATTCGTAAAAAAGGTAAATTTTATCATCTTGTAGAATAGTAGGCAACATGCAACAATCTTTTATATATCTGTTTTTAAGGCTCTAAAATGTTGTAAACATTGTTTGCAACAAAGTGCAACATTGTAACTGTTGTACTTGTTGCATATTGCCTTTCAACATAAAAGCCCAGATATGTAGAGGGAACGGTAACTTTGTTGCATGTTGCATTAATTATTTAATCCAAAAACAATCATAGAAAATGTATAATGGCAATCTATAAACAGTTTTGAGGTAGAAATAGGGTAGAAATTACCCTCTTGTAAAAGTATATGATTTTTCAAAATCCCTAAATTTAGGGGTTGTTTAGGGGTAGAAGAGAATATGATTTTAATGATAGATAATTATGATAGTTTTACTTATAATATTGTTCAGTACTGTAGAGAGCTTGGTGCTGACTTGAAAGTAATACGTAACGATGAGATGAGTGTAGAAGAAATAGAAGCACTTAATCCTGAAAAAATCATCATCTCTCCTGGTCCAGCTTCACCAGATGAAGCGGGTGTGACACTGGATGTTATTCGCCATTTTCAAGATAAATTGCCTATTTTTGGTATTTGCTTGGGACATCAGAGTATTGCCCAGGTTTTTGGTGGGAATGTAGTACGCGCTAAAAATATGATGCATGGTAAGACTTCTATAATGAAACAAAATGGTGACTTTGCGATTTTTAAAGATCTTCCAAAGGAGTTTAGAGCAACACGTTACCACTCTTTGATAGTTGATAAAGATACATTGCCAGATACGATAGAACCAACAGCATTCTCAACGGATGATGAGGAGATAATGGCTTTAAAAGTAAAAGGTAAAGATATCTTTGGTGTTCAGTTTCATCCTGAGTCTATTATGAGTGAACATGGTCATGAAATGATAGGAAACTTCTTAAAGTTATGAAGTATAGACTCATCTTATTGCTCATAGTTGTAATAGATGCTGCTATTTTATTTTTTGAGTCATCACGCCTCTCCATCTCTTCTTCAGAAGCATATTTACTTTATTATGAGCCAAGTTTTCTGCAGCAGATAGTCACTACTTCTTTAAAACTGTTTGGACATAATGACTTTGCTTTACGTTTTCCTTTTTTATTTTTTCATTTTGCAAGTATCTTTTTAATATACCAACTCTCTAAGCAGTATATTCCCAATGAAAGAAATAGAGTTTGGCTGGTTCTGACTTTTATTCTTCTGCCTGGTGTTGTAAGTGCTGCTGTAATATTTTCACATGCAGGTTTTTTGTTATTTGGGCTTTTACTCTTTTTCTATGTATCGCAACTGAGTAAAAAAGGAATGTATATCCTTCTATTTATTTATGCATTTATTGATGGAGGGTTTGCATATCTTTTTTTAGGCCTATTTATTTATGCTCTTGTACACAAACAGAGGTATTTGGCACTCTATACATTGATCTTGTATTTTGTATCTGTCTATTTGTACGGATTTACCATACATGGCTACCCTCGAGGACACTTTTTAGACACCATAGGTTTATATAGCGCTATTTTAACACCTGTTATTTTTATCTATCTTTTTTATGTTCTGTACAGACGTTATTTGACAGGTCAAAAAGATATGCTTTGGTATGTTGCAACAACAGCTTTACTCTTTTCTTTGGTCAGCTCCTTTCGACAAAAGATAGAGATTGAAGAGTTTGCACCTTATCTTATTATAGCTTTGCCTTTAGCGGCACAAACTTTTGCCAGCTCTTATCGAGTGCGTTTGAAAGAACATAGAAAAGCCTATCGTGCTATTTTCATAACAGCTTTTATTCTTTTAAGTCTCAATACACTAGTCGTTTTTTTCAATAAAGAGTTGTATCTTCTTTTAGATGACCCTAAAAAGAACTTTGTTTATAATATGGATGTAGCAAAAGAGTTGGCCTACGCACTTGATACTAAAGGTATACACTGCATTGATGCTGATGAAAAAATGCAGCGTAGACTTCGCTTTTATGGCATCGAAAAATGTAATAACTACAGACTAAAAAGTTTGCCTTTACAAAGCGAAAAAGATTCAGATGTAACAATACGTTACAGAGACGTAGTGTTATATAAAGCTGATGTTAC
>Ga0256843_1002181_pt1 | contig 14507 bp, 13 predicted proteins | sample AlvinellametaG_FD_191572 | JGI IMG/M metagenome (GOLD analysis project Ga0256843, IMG submission 191572) | Pompeii worm associated microbial communities from hydrothermal vent at the East Pacific Rise, Pacific Ocean - Alvinella | ecosystem: Host-associated > Annelida > Integument > Unclassified ... | reverse complement strand
AATTTGGACTTATCGTCGAATTGACCTGTTCTAACACCCCAAAGCAGTGCGATTAGACCGGTCGCTCCCAGTAGTGTAGAGATACCGATCATCGTGATAATGACATTTTCGGACATTCGTTTCCCCTTTTATTTTTCGTTTTTGAGTTTGAGTGCTTTGATACGCATGGAATTGCCGACGACAATAAGCGAACTGAGGCTCATCGAGAGTGCGGCGATAAGAGGGTTGACAAGCCCCGCCATTGCCATCGGGACAGCGACGATATTATAAAGTAACGAGAATCCGAGATTCTCTTTGACCGCACGGAAAGTTCTTCTTGAGATGCGGTACGATTCAACGATACTTGCGGGTTTTTCATCCATTAATACCACATCGCTTACGGATATGGCGACATCGGTACCGTTACCCATCGCAATGGCGATATTCGATTGCGCCAAGGCGATCGCATCGTTTATGCCGTCGCCGACCATAACGACGATATGCCCTTGCTCCTGTCGGCGTTTGATATATTCGGCTTTCTCCTGCGGAAGAAGATCGGCATGTACTTCGTCGACACCGATCTCCTCGGCAATGCGTGCGGCGCTTCGAGCGTGGTCGCCCGTTAGCATCACCGTTTTAATTCCCATCGACCGGATTGTTGCGATTGCCTCTTTGGCTCCTTTTCGTATGGTGTCACGAAGTTCGAAACGCACAAGCAGCGTTTTGTTTACGGCAAAAAAGAAGAGGGTCTCTTGCGAATCGCTTTCGCACATAACGCCGTGTGAGCGCATGAAGTCGGCGTTACCTCCGATGAGCGTTTGTCCGTCGTATGTGGCTTGCAATCCTTTAGCCTGTATCGTCCTGATCTCTTCAAGGGGAAGATCCTGCGTTGTTTCTTCTTTCTCTTCTAGGTATCGAAGTACGCCGTGTGCGACGGGATGATTCGAGGTTGAAAGGAGTGCGCGAAGCATTGCGACATCATAGTCCTTGTAAACATATTCATTGACGACGGAGGGTTTCCCTTCGGTGATCGTACCCGTTTTATCGAGTGCGAGCATATCGCTTTTTGCCATGGTCTCCAAGAATCCCGCCTCTTTAAAAAGAATATTTCGTTTTGCGGCGAGGGAAATTCCTACGAGCGTCGCCATAGGTGTCGCCAACCCCAAAGCGCACGGACAGGCGATTACAATAACCGAAATACCGACGATCAGCGCCTCTTCGAAAGATCCGCCGACATACCACCACGCAACGAATGTGATGATCGAAAGCAGCAAGATAACAGTGGAGAAATATCCCGATATCGTATCGGCCAATCGTTCGATACGCGGTTTTTTCGTAATGGACTCTTCAAGCAAAGAGACGATGGCATGAAGCAGTGATTCGGAGATATCTTTGGTCGCTTTGTAGCGTACGACCGAATCGAGACAGATCGATCCGCTTAAAACGGTATCGCCTTTTTGTTTAAGAACAGGTAGCGCCTCGCCCGTAAGCGGACTTTCGTCGAACGACCCCTCACCGCTTTCTACCTTTCCGTCGATGACCACTTTCTCACCCGGTTTGAGTTCGATGAGGTCGCCCGCTTTGACATTCTCTACGGAGATCAACGCTTTCTCCCCGTTGCGAACGAGCGTTACCTCCGTCGGCGTACTTCCCATAATGGCATCGAGTGTGTCTACGGCATGTTTTTTGCTCAATACCTCCAGATACTTTCCGACCAGTACGAAAGTGATGATCATCGCGACCGAATCGAAATAGACCTCTCCTTGCCGCGTAATCATGGCGTAAATGGAATAGAGGTATGCCGAGAGCGCACCCGACGCCACCAGCGTATCCATATTGACGATACGGTTTTTGTATCCGAAATAGGCGCCCCGGAAGAAGACCCACCCGCTGTAGAAGAGTACGGGAGTGGCGAGAATGAACTCGGCGACATTTAAAATATCTTTGAACCGTTGTTCGATACCGCTGAAGTAGCCCGCATAGTGGGCAATGGCAATCCACATGATATTCATCGCACCGAAAACGGCGACAAGAATGCGGGAGTAGTACTCTTTACGAACCTTTACGGCGCGCTCCTCTTGTAAAGCGGGGTCGTACGGGTAGGCGTTATAGCCGATACTTCGGATCGTTTCGATAATTTTGGAGAGTTTGACTTCGTCGGGGTCCCAAACGACTTTGGCTTTATTGTTGGTGTAGTTGATGGAGGCTTCGATTACGCCGTCTGTTTTATGAAGTACCTTTTCATTGAGCCAAACGCATGCCGAACAGTGGATACCTTCGATGATGAGGTTGATTTCGCACAGTCCCTCCTCATCCTCTTTGATATATTTGTTTTTAAACCCTTCGAGATCGAACTTTTCGAGATCGTCGTTTTGTCGTACGGCGGGTTGCAGTTTCGTATCGCCCAATTTGTCATAGAAACTCTCAAGCCCCTCCTCTTCCAAAAGATGATACACCCCTTGGCACCCTTTACAACAGAAATGAAGCGTGCGATCCTCTTTCGTTTCGGTGATCATCACCGATTCGTCGAACGAAAGGTGGCAATGGGTACATGGTACTTGTGGCAAGCGGTCGATCCTTCCGTAATGGTTTAGATTAGAGTGCATTTTATCCAAATCTGGGTAAAATCCCGCATGGAAACATTATATTTATGGGTGGGCATACTGCTTTTGTTGGAGTTTTTCGAACTCTTTATGCAACGCGCCGATATGCTCGGAGGGGTGATGGCTCGGCTTTATCGGTGGTATGCAAAGAGTATTTTTCTTTTTTTCGCAATACATCCGACATTCTATTTCGTTCTCTTTACGGTGCTCGCAACGGATATATTGAATTTTCCGATGGTTGTGATCATCGCGATGAAAGTGTTCGATATTTTTTATAAAATCGAGCTGATAAGAGCGATCTATATCCGCCGTAGCGTTCCCCCCGATATGGCGGCGATGCTCGAATGGCGTATCCCGTCATGGTTCTTTTTAACCGGCGTGTCGATCTATCCGCCGTTGTTCTTCTTTGCGTTGACATAGGGTGCGTAGTCTATTCGTTTAACAAAAGTGCGACGCCAACCGAGAACCCTTATTGTCTTTTACTATACTGAACCCTGATCGATCATAGAGTCGGCCACCTTTCTGAATCCGGCGATGTTCGCGCCGGTAACAAGGTCGCCTTCGCATTCGAATTCGACGGAAGTACGGTAGGCGGTCTCGAAAATATCGTGCATGATCTGCCGCAACTTGATGTCGACCTCTTCGAAGGTCCATTTCGCCATGGATGCGTTTTGACTCATTTCAAGCTGGCTGGTCGCCACGCCTCCCGCATTGGCGGCTTTCCCCGGTCCGAAGCGAACGCCTTTTTTCTTAAAGTACTCCACTGCTTCGGGCGTGCACGGCATGTTGGCTCCTTCGTTGACGAGAATACATCCGTTCTCATGCAGCTTTTTCGCATCTTCGAGATTGAGTTCGTTCTGCGTAGCGCAGGGGAAAGCGACTTCGCAAGGGACATCCCAAACCATATGGCGTCCGTCGGGATAGTGCGCGGTCGAGGTGTAGACTGCGTCCGGATGTACCTGCGCATAGACTTCGAGCGACTGTTTATTGATCTCCTTGATCGCTTTGAGCGAATTGAGATCGATACCGTTTTGATGATATATCGTTCCTTTGGAGTCCGAGCATGTTACGGGAATCGCCCCCATATCGTAAAGTTTTTCAATGGTATAGATGGCGACATTTCCCGAACCCGAAACGCAGCATCGCTTCCCTTCCAGCGAATCGCCGTATTTGTTCAAAATATTCTCTGCAAAATAGACCGCCCCGTATCCCGTCGCTTCTTTTCGTGCGTTCGATCCGCCCCAATTAATGTGTTTTCCCGTTAAAACGCCTTCGAATCGGCGGGTGATCTTCTTATACATCCCGAAGAGGTATCCGATTTCGCGCGCACCTACGCCAATATCGCCTGCGGGCACATCCTTCGTCTCTCCGATATGCTGATAGAGCTCGGTCATGAAAGCTTGGCAAAACCGCATGATCTCGTTATCGCTTTTACCTTTGGGGTCGAAGTTGCTACCCCCTTTGGCACCGCCTATTTGCAGTCCCGTCAGCGCGTTTTTGAAAATCTGTTCGAATCCGAGGAACTTGACGATTCCGAGGTTTACCGTCGGATGAAAACGCAATCCTCCTTTATACGGACCGATAGCGGAATTGAACTGTACGCGGTAGCCGATATTGGTTTGAATGATACCGTGGTCGTCAACCCAGTTGACCTTGAAAATGATGGTTCGTTCCGGAACGGTGATGCGTTCGAGTATGTTGTAACGATCGTACCGTTCGTCCTCTTTAAGCAACGGGACGAGCGAGTGAAGTACTTCGTGAGCCGCCTGATAGAACTCCTGTTGACCGGGGCTGTGGGCTTCGATCGTACGGAGTACTTTATTGATATGCGCTTCGACGGACATGTCCGCTCCTTTGTATGATGTTGTAATTGCGCTCATTATAGCCCCATATCCATTAAATTTGACATTTCAGCCAAAAACGATTATAATACGCCCACTACATAGCAGTAAATGTTACTACTATTTATTCTCCATTTCATTAATCATTAAACCGCATAAGAGGAATCATGAGCGATACCAGAAAATCCAATGGCAACAACGGCAATGCCGGAAAAAAGAACAGAACCCATGTGCCCGTGCAGGGCTACAAGATCGAAGATCTTCAGCAAAAACCGCTCGACGAATTGGTCAATATTGCCAAAGAGGTCGGCGTAGAAAACCCTAACGAGTTCCAACGAAAAGATCTGATTTTCGAAATTCTCAAGTCTCAGGTAAGTCAAGGGGGGTTTATCCTCTATACCGGTATTTTGGAGATTATGAACGACGGTTACGGGTTTCTTCGCTCTATTGACGGAAACTTTGCCAACTCCAGCAACGATACTTATGTCAGCGGTACGCAGGTCAAACGGTTTGCGCTTCGTAACGGGGACATCGTTACCGGTCAGGTGCGTCCCCCGAAAGATCAAGAGAAGTACTATGCGCTGCTTAAGATCGAAGCGATCAACTATCTTCCTCCCGAAAAGTCCAAGCAAAGACCGCTTTTTGATAACCTGACGCCGCTTTACGCCTCCGAACAGTTGAAGATGGAGTACCATCCTATGAAGATGACAGGTCGCGTACTCGATCTCTTCGCTCCTATCGGAAAAGGGCAAAGAGCGCTTATCGTCGCACCTCCGAGAACGGGTAAAACCGAACTTCTCAAAGAGCTTGCGCACGGCGTGACGCATAACAATCCCGACGCGTCGCTGATGGTGCTGCTTGTGGACGAAAGACCCGAAGAGGTAACCGATATGCAGCGATCGGTCAAGGGAGAAGTGTACGCTTCGACATTCGATCTTCCGGCACAAAACCATGTCAGAACGGCGGAGATGGTCATAGAAAAAGCCAAAAGACGCGTAGAGATGGGGAAAGATGTGATTATCCTGCTTGATTCTATCACCCGTTTGGCAAGAGCCTACAACACAGTAACACCAAGTTCGGGCAAGGTGCTTTCGGGCGGTGTCGACGCCAATGCGCTCCACAAGCCGAAACGATTTTTCGGTGCGGCGCGTAACATTGAAGAGGGTGGCTCGTTGACCATCATCGCCACCGCGCTCATCGAGACGGGAAGCCGTATGGACGAAGTGATCTTCGAAGAGTTCAAAGGTACGGGTAACTCCGAAGTGGTGCTTAGCCGGCATGTCGCGGAGCGCCGAATCTATCCTGCGATCGACGTGACAAAATCCGGTACGAGAAAAGAGGAGCTGATGGTTTCTCCGGAGACGCTTCAAAAAGTTTGGGCGCTTCGAAATGCAATGCAGAATATGGAAGAGGTCGAGGGCTTGAAGTTCCTCTACTCTAAAATGATGAAGACCAAAAGCAACGAAGAGTTTCTGTCGATGATGAACGAGGGAGCGTAGCGCAACGCATTGCTTTTGGAATTGAAGATTGAGGATGGAAGATGAAAAACGAAAATATGATCGTTAATCCTCAACCTTCAACCCGAAGACTCCGAATCGGAGTCTTCGATTCCGGTTTGGGCGGTTTGACGGTCGTTCGCGCTTTGCTTGAACAGATTAAAGGCGCCGACTTTTTTTATGTTGCCGATACGGCGCACGCTCCCTACGGAGAGAAGTCTCCCGAAGAGATACTCTCCTTCTCTCTTGCCATTGCGAATTACTTTGTAGATTGCCGTCGGATCGATGCGCTTGTCGTCGCATGCAATACCGCCACATCCGCTGCGATAACACATTTGCGAGAACGGTTTCCGAATCTGATTATTGTCGGTACGGAACCCGCCGTTAAACCTGCCGTAGAGATGAGTAAAAGCGGTGCGGTCGGCGTGTTGGCGACGCCGGCTACACTCAAGGGCGACAAGTATCAGCAGCTTGTGGACAGACTGAAAAGCAAAAAAACGGTAAAACTGTATGAGCAGGCGTGTCCGGGACTTGTCGAACATATCGAGGCGGGAACGGTTGAAAGTCAATCGAGCAGAAGAATGCTCGAATCGTGGTTGGCGCCGATGCGTCAGCGAGAGGTCGATACGATCGTATTGGGATGTACGCACTACCCTTTGGCAAAAGAGACGATTGCGAGGATTATGCAAAGAGAGGTTCGCTTTCTCGAAGCGGGAGAGGCGATTGCTCGGAGGCTTAAAACACTTCTGTGCGATGCGAACCTTACTTGTGAGCAAGGGCTCAATTCGCTGCATCTGCTTGTAACGGGATCGATTGACAAAGAGGCGATCAAGCGTATCGTTCCCGACTATGACACGCTAAGCCGTTTGTCGTTTTAGCTTGAAATCTCCTCAACTATTACTTGACATAATTCTCCTCTTAACCTCAAATAATATTAATAAAACTTTTTTAATCTAATCAATAAAAATTATCTTAAAATTATCATAAAAATAATATTTCCATAAGGAAAGTAGGAATAGAATAGCCGTATACGGTTGTACGAATCGTGCGAATAGCGTGCGATAGGGGCTTCTCTCGCTCCTCCTTGTCCTTGATTCGGAAGAGAGAAGCGCGACGATATTATCCGTATGAGGTAAAAGGAGAGACAATGAATTATAAATCGATATATTTAGCCGCGTTTGCAAGTGCGGTTTTGCAAGCCAATAGCGTAGAGATCGTCAAAGGTGTTCCATATGTGGAGGTGACGGACGATCGCGGAAAAGTTTACCGTATTGAGCGAGAACAGCGTCCCGATACATATTTGACAAACACTTTCGCATTGACTTCGAGACCCTCTCCGCCATTTTTTATAGAGCCGTTTCAAGCCGCTTCGGATGTAGAGACATACGGAGAGTTGGAGTTGCTTGATTTCATCGAACATAAGCGGGGAATCTTTATCGATGCGAGATTACCCAACTGGTATGAAAAGTCCGCTATCCCGACGGCACGCAACATTCCCTTTAAAATATTTTTGAGTGATACGCCCGAAAGAGAAGCAGTGTTGAAATCTTTCGGCGTCACTTACAATAAGGAGGGGGAACTCGATTTTACCAATGCCAAAACGCTGCTTTTTTACTGTAACGGCGCATGGTGCGGACAGTCTCCAACGGCAATTCACGCCTTGATGGAACTTGGGTACCCTCAAAAAAAGATGAAGTATTACCGTGGAGGGATGCAAGCGTGGCAACTGCTCGGATTGACAACCATCGTTCCCGGAAAGGAGAATTGAGATGAAAATACCATTGTTGATTTTGACAAGTATCGTATTGTTGAGCGCGGGTCGGTATGATAAGGTAAAGATTACGCCGGAGATATCCTATATCTATGTTTACCATAAAGGCAAAGCGGTCAAGATACACCGAATACAAGATACGAAGAACAAGCTTACCGGCGAATATGCCAAAACCTACCGTCCGGGGCAGGATATACAGCCGATCAATCTGAAAAACGGAGTGAAGACGATCGGAGAGGTCGAACTGTTGAAGTTTCTAAAAGAGAAAGTCAACAAAAAAGAGGGACTTCTCGTTGATTTGAGAAGCCGAAGCTACTATAAAAAAGAGTCGATACCCGGAGCGGTAAATATTCCGTTTTCGACGAAAGAGAATCATGAGAAGATGGAGAAGATTTTGAAGGTACTCGGTGCGAAACGAAGAGCGGACGGCTCTCTGGACGCCTCAAGAGCAAGAACGGTCGCCTTCTACTGCCACGGTCTTTGGTGCGGAAAATCCGCCGAGTTTATACAGGCGTTTCTCGATTTAGGTTATCCGCCGGAGAAGATACTGTACTATCGCGGCGGTTTTCAGATGTGGAAAATCCTCGGATTTACGACCGTAACGAACTGAAAAAGGGGATATTATGAAGAAGTTGATCGATAATTTCGCCGTTGCGATGGTGGTTGTCATGTTTACAATCGTAATCGCTTTGGTCGTACAGTACAATATGATTAGCGAGAATCAGTCGGATGTTTTTGCCCAGATTCCCGAAGAGAAGAGCGAAACGCCAAAAGATAAAACGAAAGATTATCTCAAAAGCCTCGAATCGTACAGTGATGTCGACGTGCAAGTCGATCCGACAAAGGAGAGTCATAAAAATACGGTTAGAGTCACTTCGGAGTTGGCCGAAGACGAACTGGGCGATGCGTTGAAGGTTGATGAGAAGAAACGGTATCTCAAATCGTTGGAGGGGTATGCGCAAAAAAAGAAAACGGTACGAAAAACGGAGTCGCTGGAGGATGTCGTTCCCGAAAAGGTCCGAAACGACGATACGATAGGAGACGAGCTTGAGAGTATTCTCGGAGAGTAAGGCTATAAAATGCCTACGGCCTCTCTGACAGCCTCCATCTTCTTCGAAGCGATCTCTCCCGCGCGTTTTGCGCCCTGAGCCAAAATATCGTGCACTTCATCCATATGGTCAAGATAGTAAGCTCTCCGTTCCCGCGCTTGGGCAAGCTCTTCCCAAATAAGCTCTTTAAGGTACTTTTTAAAGTGTCCGTACCCCTCTTTACCGCTTTTGTAGCGTGCCTGAAGCTCTTGTTTACCCTCTTCGTCAAGGAAGAGTGAAGCGAGGTTGTAGATGTGGCACCCCTCCCACTCCAACGGTTCTCCCATCGGCGTAGAGGAGGAGATGATTTTATTGCACCGTTTCTGCAAGGGCTTTTCATCCATGAACAGATCGATGGCGTTACCGTAGCTTTTGCTCATTTTTTGCCCGTCGATACCCGGAACGGTCGCAACCTCTTCGTTGACCATCGCTTCGGGAAGCTTGAATAACTCTCCGTACTCGTTGTTGAATTTGACGGCGATATCCCGCGTCATTTCAAGATGCTGGATCTGATCTTTTCCTACGGGTACCTTTTCAACATCGAAAAGAAGAATGTCCGCCGCCATAAGAACCGGATAACTAAAAAGCGCATGAGAGGCGGGAATACCTTTAGCGACTTTGTCTTTGTAGCTGTGCGCTCTCTCAAGCAGTCCCATAGGCGTGAACTTCGAGAGGATCCAGTAGAGTTCGAGTACTTGCGGCACATGACTTTGCACCCAGAAAACCGTTTTTTCGGGGTCGATACCGACAGCGAGGTAGTCGACCGCAGCGTCGATCGTATACTGTTTTAGCGTTTGCGCATCGGTGGAACTTTTCAGCGAGTGGTAGTTGGCAATAAATGTAAAGAGTTCATGCTCTTCTTGAAGATGCACCATCGGCTTCATCGCGCCGAAATAGTTGCCGATATGAAGTTTTCCGGAAGCTTGGATTCCTGTAAGTACACGCATAATCATTCCTGCTAAAATTTTTTCAAAATTATAGCAGGAAAGTGTTAAGCAGGTAGTGGGTAGTGGGTGGAATTTAGAAAATTTTATCTATTTAATGAAGTTTCATGTTCGTATATGTCAGCGTTTTATACGCACTACGCACTACGCACTTATTCTTCGTCGTAACGCTCTCCGCGTTTTCTGGCGACAAGATCGAGCGGTACGCCTTCGAAGTCGAATTTGCTTCTGATGTAGTTTGAAAGGTAGCGTTTGTAACTGAAGTGCAAAAACTCCGGTCTATTGACAATCAGCGCGATTTTTGGCGGTTTCGTTTCGTATTGCGTGGCGAACTTGATTTTAACCACCGCACCGTTATGGCTTGGTACATGGTGACGGTTCATCGCTTCACGCAGTGTATCGTTGAGTTTGGAGGTTGGGATACGCTGTTTGTACCGTTCGTAGATCGCCACGATATGATCGAGTATCTTATGCACGCGCATTCCTGTTTTCGCCGAGATGGTAATAAGCGGCGCGTAGTGGAGAAATTTCAGTTCGTCACGGATATCGTCGACCATCTCCTCATAGGTTTTCTCTCCGCGAATATCCCATTTGTTTGCGACGATAAGCGCTCCGAGTTTGTACTTTTCAATCAATCCCGCGATGCGTTCGTCAAGTTCGAGCACACCTTCGGTCGCATCGATCATCAATAGCGCGATATCGGCTTTTTCAAGCATCGCTTCGGTTCTTCCGAGCGCATATTTTTCAATGCCTACGATTTTCCCTCGTCTTCTGATTCCCGCTGTATCGACGAAGGTGATTTTATAATCGTTATATTCGATACTTTCGTCGATAGGATCGATGGTGGTTCCCGCCACATCCGAAACGATCGATCGCTCCTCTCCAAGAAGGGCGTTGAGTAGAGAGCTTTTGCCGGTATTGACCCGTCCGATGATGGCGACATTGATCTCTTTGTCATCCTCCTCTTCGGTAGCGTTGATATCGGTAACGAACTCTCCGAACGGATCCGCTTCGTCGTCCGCCTCCAAGTGGAGTTGAGGTTTCTCCTCTCTGGGGGGAATATATTGTTCGAGCCATGCGTAAAAGTCGTTGAAGTAGCGGTTGTGACTGACGGACATGGGAAAGGTGAATTCCGCTCCGAATTCGTAAAAGTCGAAAAAGCGTTGTTCGTACTCCTTGTCATTGTCTATTTTATTGACCGCAAGCGCGAGCGGTTTGCCCAGTTGCTGAAGGTCGTAAAAGAGCTTTTTGTCTTCTTCGTCGGGAAGGGTTTTCCCGTCGACCATATAGATGATGATATCCGCCTCTTCAGCCGCTTTGAGTGAAAAGTCGGCAACTTTCGAAAAGAGTTCGGAACTGTAGTCGATACCGCCCGTATCGAGAATCTCGAAATCTCTGTTTTCGCTAATGGTTACAATGCGTTTTTTCACATCGCGTGTCGTTCCGCTCATATCGGAAGTGATGGCATCTCTTTGCCGTGCCAGTCGGTTGAAAAGCGAGCTTTTCCCTACATTGGGGCGCCCGAGTATGGCTACTTTTTTAAGGTTTTGTTCTTGCATAGCGGTTGTTTCTTTCAGATAGTATTCTCGGAAGGTGAGAATAGCAGGGGTTTAGATTTTGGGTATTATACCATAAATCGGGACGGAGATGCGATCATGTCGAATCTACGATGTCCGATCCGTCGGAAGCGACTCCACATAGATACTCTGACTCGGAAAGGCAAATCCGCTGCCGTTGTCTTCGACGATCTTCATTATTTTAATGTGAATATCTTCTCTGATTTCCAGATATTTCGCCCAGTTCGCCGTAGCGGTGAAGGTGTAGATGAAGATGTTGAGCGAGCTGTCGCCAAAAGAGTCGAAGTATACCATGAGCGAGTCTTTCTGGCTGATGCCTTTATGGTTTCTAAGCATCCGCTCGATGTCGTTTTTGATGTTGACGATTTGATCGGATGTCGTACCGTAAGTCAAGCCGATGTGCATCTTTATTCGTCTGATGCCGCGGCGGGAGAAGTTTTCGATGGGTTGGTTCGCCACAAGCTGGTTGGGTACGGTAATGAGCGTCTTTTGGAACGAACGGATTTTGGTCGTACGCATACCGACATCTTCGACTACTCCTTCGACACCGCCGACTTTGACCCATTCGCCGATGCGGATGGACTTGTCCGCAAGCAGCGCGAAAGAGCCGAACAGGTTGCTCGCAGTATCTTTCGCCGCCAATGCAAAGGCAAGACCGCCCAGTCCGAGCGAGGCGATGAGCGCGGTGACATTGATGCCCCATACCGTTAACATCGCGGCTAATCCGATACCGCCGATAAGAATCTTAAGGATGGTCAAAATGAAGTTGCCCATCTCTTTGGAGAGATCGGGATTGAATTTCGCCGTAAGCGAGTAGATCGCCTCTTTAAGCGCTTCGACAATGGAAAGAACCGCCCAAAATGCGGTGTAGACCATGAGTGTGTCGAGTATGTTGACGATAAATTCCGTCTCTTTATAGATTAAAAGAAAAAAGAGATGCAGCGCAATGATGACGAATGCGAAGCGGATAGGGTCTTTTAGCGCCGATATGATACGGTCGTCATAGTAAGTATGCGTGTTTTTCGCCATGCGTTGCAAAAAAACGAGTACGATCTTGGTAAAGAGTTTGCGAAGCATCAGCATGAAGCCGAACAGCAAGATTGCGGCAATCAGGTTTGCAACGGGGATACCCCAAATGTCGTACGAAAGAAAAGGGTACCTTTCATATAGCGGTGCGAGCCGGCTTTGTACCGATACGATGATATCGCTATCGAGCGAGTTGATTACTTTGAGACTCTCTTGTGTAATATTACTTTCGTTTAGCGCCATGGTCACTCTCTTATTTATTCACAATTTTTTGATAGGATGTTCGTTATGAAAAGAATGATTATATCGATTATGGGCTTAATGGTACTCTTGTCAACAACGATTTTAGCGGAGACGATTCGCGCCGATTACGATGTCAGTTACGGTATTTTCGGTAAAATCGGAAGAGCGAAAGCGACGCTGAAGAAGGAGCGTTCCCGCTACCGTATCGAGATTGGGCTTGAGCCGACAGGGTTGGCGAAGCGTTTGAGCGGGAACCGTACCGAACGGCATACTTCCGAGGGAAGAATCGTAAACGGTAAGCTTGTTAGCGACCGATATACGGTCATACGAACCTCTAAAGATACGAAAGTGATTAAGCGGTACCGGTTCGATCATAGTAAACGGCGGATATATAAACGCTATTTGAAATATAAACGGGGGGTTTTGGCGAAAGATGAGAAAGAGACGCTCTCTTTTTATACGAGCGAAGATCTTCTAACGCTTTATTTCAATCTTGACAAACTGCTCCCCGATAAGCAAAAAGCGGGAAGATACCGTTTCTATGCGGTGGGAGCGGAGCGGCAAAAAGGAGAGGTTTTTGTCGAAATACCTTCGCAAAAGCGCGTGAGCGTTTATGAAAAGGAGCTTGGAAAAGGCGCTTCATGGTATGCGACGGTTCTGATAAACCAGCAGATATTTACCAGTAAAGAGGGAAGGTTGCAACTTGCTGTGGGTAAAGACGGCATTACCCGTACGGCACTTTTGAAAGATGTAATCTTCTTCGGTGATATTCGCGCTCGGAGGGTTAAATAACCTCGGCGCGAAGTATGAAATCGATCACTTTGGCATCGCTCATTTCGCAGGGTTTGAGCATACCGCCTTTTAGGGTGGGGTAGTAGTTTCCGCTGACAATGTCGTTTCCGCCGAGCTCTTCGGCATAGACTTTGACCAGTTTACCTCCAAGCAGCGTTTCCTTTCGAAGCAGATATCGTTTGTGCCTGTACCTTACATCATGCGCGCCGTTTGGCAGCGTAAGAAGTTTTTCGTAAAATTCGGTTTCGTTCATGCGGGTATTGTACCTGCCGACCGCTTAGCCCTACCTACTGAAAAATATGGTACACTTCGCCAAAAAATTAGCTGAAGAGTACGCTCTACCAGTATATTCCCTCCTTCTCGTCAAGGGCAAAGCTTTTTACGAGAAAGCATTTAGCGCTTTTTGTGTATCATGCTTTAGCATTAGAAGTGAGAGGAGTTGAAGTGTGGCTTTGCTGCACTTCAAGGAGACAACAATATGAAAGAGAAAATTAAAAATATGGACAGAGGTATCGTACTGATGCTTCTTGCCTCCCTTACCTTTGCGATGATGGGCGGGTTCGCCAAACTGTTGACTCAGCAGCTTCCCGCACTTGAAGTGACATTCTTTCGCAACATCTTCGGGGTAGTCATCATCGCGCTTGCCATCTGGAAAGTGCCGCTCAAACAAAAAGGGGGCAAACCGCTCTTGCTCTTTTTCCGCGGTGCCATGGGTTTTTTAGCGCTGCTTGCCTACTTTTACATCATGGGGAAAATTCCGCTGGGTGAGGCGATCACCTACAATAAGACATCACCGCTCTTTGTCGCTTTTTTCGCTTGGCTCTTTTTGAAAGAGAAACTGCATTGGAGCGCTATTATCGCTCTGATACTCGGGTTTACAGGTATCGTACTCATCGCTCAGCCCGAAGGCGGTGTGTTCGACAAGTACGATATACTCGGTATCTTCTCGGGTATCGGCGCGGCGCTGGCATACACCTCCATTCGTGAATTGCGTCAATACTACGATACCCGTGCCATTGTGATGAGCTTTATGCTGGTAGGAACGCTCGGCCCGCTGCTTTTCATGGCGATCGGTACGCTTTACGAAGCGCCGCAGGGGTGGGACTGGATCATCGCGCCGTTCGTGATGCCCCAAGGCGTGCAGTGG
>Ga0256843_1002180_pt1 | contig 14507 bp, 18 predicted proteins | sample AlvinellametaG_FD_191572 | JGI IMG/M metagenome (GOLD analysis project Ga0256843, IMG submission 191572) | Pompeii worm associated microbial communities from hydrothermal vent at the East Pacific Rise, Pacific Ocean - Alvinella | ecosystem: Host-associated > Annelida > Integument > Unclassified ... | reverse complement strand
TACTTTCATAGCGTTTCTTTGAACGATTTTGTATGCGTCTTCTCTGCTGACACCTCTTTTAGGAAGTTCAAGCAGAACTCTTTGAGAAAACACAAGTCCACCTGTCAGGTTTAGGTTTTTCATCATGTTTTCCGGATATACAACAAGATTTGCGATAATATTGTTTAGTCTGTGTAGCATAAAATCAGTCGTAATAAACGCATCCGGAAGCCAGAATCTCTCAGTAGAGCTGTGGCTTATATCTCTTTCATGCCAAAGTGCCACGTTTTCCATTGCAGGAACCGTATAACTTCTGATGATTCTCGCAAGTCCTGTGATATTTTCGCTTAAAACAGGGTTTCTTTTATGAGGCATTGCGGAAGAACCTTTTTGCCCTTTTGAGAAAAACTCTTCAGCTTCATAAACTTCCGTTCTTTGGAAATGTCTGATGTTTACTGCAATTTTTTCAACAGTTGAAGCAAGAAGCCCAAGTGCAGAAGCAAGTCTTGCGTATCTGTCCCTTTGGATTACCTGGTTTGAAATTGGTGCGGGTTTTAGTCCCAAAAATTCACACGTAAGCTCTTCAAGCTCAACAGGAGCATGTGCGAAGTTACCCATAGCACCGCTTATTTTACCGACACTGATTACTTCAAGCGTTTCTTCAAGGTTTTTAAGATGTCTTTTCATTTCATCATACCAGATTGACAAAACAAGTCCGAATGTAATCGGCTCACCGTGAATACCGTGACTTCTTCCGACCATTAGCGTATATTTATGCTCCATGGCTCTTTTTTTGATTGATTCCATTACCATTTTTACATCATCGATAATTATTTTAAGTGAATCTCTCATCTGAAGTGCAACCGCGGTATCGATAGTATCACTACTTGTCATACCGTAGTGAACCCATCTGCTCTCTTCCCCGAGGCTCTCAGCCACACTTGTTAAAAATGCGATAACGTCGTGTTTTGTTTCTCTTTCGATTTCATCTATTCTTTTAATGTCAAATTTAGCGTTTTGTTCGATTTTTTTTGCGTCTTCATCAGGAATAAGCCCAAGTTTATTCCACGCTTTCACCGCCGCTATTTCCACATCAAGCCACGCTTTATACTTTGCGTTCATATCCCAGAGTTTTTTCATTTCTTCTCTTGCGTATCTTTCAACCATACCCAGCCTTTTTTAATGTAATTGTATCAAATTAACGTAGTTGTGATATAATTCAGGAAAAAAGGTCCGATATGCCAGATATGGGATTTACCGAAATACTCTTTATTGCCGTTATTGCCATTATTGTTTTAGGTCCGGACAAACTTCCCGAAGCTATGGTTCAAATTGGAAGATTTGTAGGAAAAATCAAAAAAATGTGGAGAGACGCAACGGCTGATATCAGAAAAGAGCTTGAACTTGAAGAAATGAAAGAAGAGATGCAAAAATACAAAAAACAGCTTGAAGAACTGCAGAAAAAAGTGGATACCGATGTCGGAGAGATAAACAGCGGTCTTACTTCACTCGACGATTTAACCGCAATGGGAAAAAAGAAAGATTTTTCGGATATGATTAAATAATGGGCTTCATTGTCAAAGAATTTGAAATAAAAGATGAAAAAGTCCTCGATTTTTTAGTCAAAAAGCTGGGCTTTAACGTTCGCGAAGCCAAAAGGGCGATTGACAGGGGAAGAGTAAGCGTAAACGATAAAAGGGTTACGAAAAAATCCCAAAGGGCTACAGGCAGACTTAAATGTATTGTGTTCGAACCCAACGGCTACGGACTAAAACCGATATTTGAAACAACACACTTCGCCGTATTTGACAAACCAAGCGGCGTGGCAATACATCCTAAAAAACTTGCCAATACAAAGAGCTTGCTTGATGATGTTAGATCTTTATGGGGAAATGATGCAAACCTTGTACACAGACTCGACAAAGAAACAAGCGGTCTTGTTATGGCCAGCAAAAACAAATTCAGCGAATCTGTCCTAAAAAAAGCCTTTCAGGATAAAGAAATTCAAAAAAAATACCTGGCTTTGGTAAAAGGACATCTTGAAAAAGATCTGACAATCAAAAAACCCATTGCCGTAAATAAAGATGAAAACATTAAAGTAAAAGTGATGATCCATCCTGAAGGAAAAGAATCGATTACGATAATCAAACCGATTAGAAAAATAGGTGAAAACACACTTGTGGAATGCATTCCACTCACAGGCAGACAGCATCAGATAAGAGTTCATCTTTTCAGTATAGGCCATCCGATAGTAGGAGATCCGCTATACGGGGTCGATAACGAATTTGCCGACAGATACTTAAATAAACTGATTGATGAAAAAGAACGTATTGAAAAAACGGGTGCAAAAAGGCTTATGCTTCATGCTTATTATCTTGAATTTATGTTTATGAATAACAAATATGTAATTACAAGCAGATCTTTTGAGAAAGAATTAAGCGAAAATTAAGATTTTTTCGTTATAATTCAAACTCAATTTCCCCTCCTTAAAAGTTTTAAAACCTCCTCTACAAGGCCTTTTGGCCTGTTTAGGTATTCTATATAAAAAGTGTCTGGCACTATAAAGTAGTAAGGTTCATTTTTCTATTTGATTAATTATCACTAATTGTTTTTAAGGATTAGGTTATTAATAAATAATTGATAAACATTTTCCTATCTAATTCACAAAGTGTCAGGCACTGTAATTAGACTTAAAACTTTTTTATCATAAATTACAATTGGAAAGTGTTTGCACTATAATACAACATTTAAAATACTAATAACTCGGAATTTATAAGTGGAGCCGGCGAAGGGACTCGAACCCCCGACCTGCTGATTACAAATCAGCTGCTCTAGCCAACTGAGCTACGCCGGCATATAAAAGTGACAGACACTAAATAGTAAGATTTTTAAATGGCTCCGGCGAGAGGACTCGAACCTCTGACCCAACGGTTAACAGCCGTTTGCTCTACCGACTGAGCTACGCCGGAATGTGGATTGAAATTATATGCAAAAATTTAATTCATGTCAAGAATTTTTTGAATTTTTTTTCAAATACCAGTAAATCGCAGGCAACCCGGCTAATATTTCAATAAATATAGTCGCAATCCTGCTCCCTATACTTCCGTGATATATGTAAGCAATAAAGCCTACTGCCGGCACTACGAAAACCAAAGCCCTCCAAAGAATGGCAAAGTAGAGCTTTAAATACCCTGTAAACCTGTTTTGAAACGTAACGATTCCGTGTTTTTCAAAAAAATAACCTATTGCAAATATGCTAAATAATATCGTTACAGTAAAAAGCCCGATAAATATTTCTTTCATATAAAAAAACAATCCCCAATAGATTAGTAAATCTTCAAACAGCATAAAGTCCACAACAATTATAAAAAACATAAATATAGCAATATCAAGCCAAAGATAAAAGGCTTTTTTAAACATATTACACTCCGCAATTTTTTTCTATGATTTTAATCAATTCAATGATACAATAATTATATTTCAAAAAGGTTAAATATGATCAAATTCGACAAAACTGCGGCATATATTGAGGATATTCACAACAATACGGAATTTAAACCGCATTTTCACCAGACATACTCTTTCGCGCTTATTACAAACGGATCGTGTATTGTCGAATTTAAAAACAAAACCCTTAACTATGAAAAAAACGATTTCAGGATTATAAATCCGAATGAAATACATGTTGTTAAATCCGGCATATGGGAATATAAAAGTATTGTACTGGAAAAAGATTTCGTCAATCAAATAACCTTTGAAATCGCTTCTGCAAAAGATCTAAACTTTCAAAACAAAATAACCTCAAATGAAATCAATACGCTTTTTTGCAAGATGTACAACAAAAATGAAGAAGCGGTATATTTCTTCTTTGAAAAGCTGATTTCCTACACCCAGGAGATTGAGCTTCCCGATATAAAATTAAAAAGATCTATTCAGCTGATTGATGAAAACTTTACGCAAAAACTCGACCTGCAAACCCTTGCAGAATCTGAAAATTTAAGCAAATATCATTTTTTGAGGCTTTTTAAAAACCAGCTCGGACTCACCCCTCATCAATACATAATAGTTAAACGCTTAAATTACGCACTTGAACTTATGAAAAAAGAAAACAACCTCTCAATCGTGGCGGTAAGTGCCGGATTTAGCGATCAGAGCCATTTTATTAAAGAGTTTAAAAAAGTTTTCGGATTTACTCCCAAGCATTAATTTTGCAACTCAGTTGCATTTTGATATAATTTCATTATGAGTTGTGAAAATATAGAAAATCTTAAGAAAACCGAACTTAAAATAGCTTTGTTGTTAGAAGAAAAACATCTTTTAAGTGCAAAAGAGTTGCAAAATATTCTCGAAGTTGACAAAGCCACGATCTACAGAAACATAAAACACCTGCTTAAAAAACAGACAATCAGAGAAATTAAAAACAGTGAAGGTGTGGGCTTTTATGAACTGAACTGTAAAATCCACAATCCTATACATCCTCATTTTGAGTGCAGGGTCTGTAAGAAGATCTATTGTCTTAAACCTTTTAACGCCGAGGATATTTTAAGCCTTTCCAATTACAGTGAATACGATATAGAAGAAATAGAAGTTATATTTAAAGGAATATGTGATGAATGCAAAACAGTTACCAGTGAAAAGTGAAAAATTAAAAGTTTTATTGATTTTGTTTTTTCTGACACCGCTTTTTGCGTTGAATATAAGCGTGACAATACTGCCTCAAAAAGGCGTCGTAAAAGCTATCGGAGGTGACAAGGTAAACGTTAACGTAATGGTGCCTCCAGGGAATTCACCTGCTACGTACACACCTAATTTTAAACAGTTAAAAGAGCTGAAAAAATCGGATATTTATTTCACAATAGGTGTGCCGTTTGATAAAAAGTATCTTTCTAAAATACAAGAAATCAATCCTGAAATTAAAATCGTATATTTCGGAAACCTTATCAAAACAACCAACAACCCGCATATCTGGCTAAGCCCCGCCCTCTTACAGCTTCAGGCAAAAACAGTGCTTGACACATTGATAGAAAGTGATCCGACAAACAGGGCATATTATCTAAACAATTACAAAAGCTATATTAAAACGCTTGCAAACCTTGAAGTTAAAGGATTTAAAAACATACACCAAAAAGCGTTTATTACGTTTCATCCTTCATTTTACTATTTCGCAAAAGATTTTCACATTAAACAAATCGCCATACAAAAAGAAGGAAAAGCCCCGAGTTTCGCATACTTTGCCAAAATTATCAAACTCGCAAAAGCAAACGGCGTAAAAACGGTAATAATTTCGCCGGAATTCCCGACCAAATACGCAAAAATAGTAGCCGCCAAAATAGGCGCGAAAGTGGTTATCGTATCGCCTTTAAACGAAAGACCGGAAGATACCATAAATCAACTCACAGAGGTACTTAAATGAAAGCACTTGAAGTTAGTAACCTTTATTTTAAATACGACAAAGAAACGGTGCTTGAAAATATAAATTTCAGCCTCGAAGATAAAGAATTTATGGCTATAATCGGTCCAAACGGAGGCGGTAAAACAACCCTTTTGAAACTGATACTCGGATTTTTGAAGCCGTTTAAGGGAGAGGTTAAAATATACGGCAAATCGCCTCAGGAAGTGAGCGAGCTTATAGGATACGTACCTCAGCACACAAACTTTTCACTTGATATTCCGATTACGGTATTTGACATAGTGCTTCAGGGAAGACTTAAGAAAGGTAAATTTTTTTACAACAATAATGACAAAGAAAAAGCCGAAGAAGTACTTAAAACACTGAAAATCGAAGAATTTAAAAACAGAAAAATAAAAGACCTCTCAGGAGGACAGAGACAAAAAGTACTTATTGCCAGGGCGCTTGTGAGCGAGCCTAAAATAATAATAATGGACGAGCCGACAAGCGCAATCGACCCTACGGGACAAAAAGAGATTTTGGACCTCATCGAAAACCTTGACATCACAAGGGTCGTGGTAAGCCATGATATAAAAATACTTCTAAGAAAAGTGGACAAAATCGCATTTATTAATAAAAAGGCGGTGATTCATGAGGGACCTAAACTGAATATCCCTAAAGATAAACATTTCTGCGAAGTTGAACTTATAGAATTTTTAAAGGATGAAACGTGTGGGATTTAATAGGAAACTCCATATATGCCGGGATACTAATAAGCATCGCGATAGGAATTATAGGAAGCCTGATAGTTATCAACAAAGCAACCTCAATTACAGGAAGTATCGCCCACGGAAGTTTTGGAGGTATCGGAATCGGTATATTTTTAGGTGTCAATATACTACTTTCGACTACTATTTTTACACTACTTTTGGCACTGCTTCTTGCAGTAATTACGACCTATTACAAACACCGGGCCGACAGTCTGATAGGTGTAATATGGGCGCTTGGAATGAGTGTGGGTATTATATTTTTAAATCTGGCACCGGGATATAATGCGGACGCACTCAGTTATCTTTTCGGGAACATACTTTTAATTGAAAAAAACGATCTTTTTATGATGAGCGGTGTTGATCTACTGCTTTTAGTGTCAATTATCATTCTTTACAACAGATTTCTGGCAATGAGCTATGATATGGAGTTTCTCAAAGTCAGAGGAATAAACGGGGCTTTATTGTATACCTATTTTTTAGTATTAACTTCCCTTACGATCGTAATGAGCGTAAGGGCTATCGGTATTATCCTAATCCTGGCGCTTTTTACCATTCCGCCGCTTATTGCGGAAAAATTTACAAGAAAATTTTATCAGATGATCGTTTTAAGCTCATTCCTCTCAGCCGTATTTATCATAAGCGGTATACTGATAAGCTATTTTTACGATTTGGCCCCGACACCGGTTATCGTTATACTTGCGGCTATGGGTCTGTTTTTGAGTATGTTTAAAAGAAATTAGTATAATTCCATAAAAAAGGACTGATTTGTATCTTGTAAGCGAAGAGCGTCTTGAAAAAATGAAAAACATCCTAAATACACGTCAAAACACCCTGAGGGTGTTTATGGATTATGTATTCTCATCTCACAACCTCTCAGCAATCGTCAGAACGTGCGATGCTGTAAATGTAGGTAAACTTTATTACAGACATCAGAGAAAAGTAAGACTAAACAACGACATAACAATGGGAGCACATAAGTGGATATTTCATGAATATGTTGAAGATATTGAAGAGTTTTACAAAAACATAAAAAAAGAAGGTTATCAGGTTGTGGTAACCCTTCTTGATGAGGAAACGGTTGATTTCAGAGAAGTAGATTATACAAAACCGACTCTTATAGTACTCGGTAACGAAGTGGACGGTGCGAGCGACATAAGCATAAAATACGCGGATAAAAAAGTAATAATCCCGATGTACGGTATGAGCCAGTCTCTTAACGTATCCGTGGCAAACGCCGTAATCTTATATGAAGCACAAAGACAAAGAGCCGCAAAAGGAATGTACGACACACCTTCGCTGCCGGAAGATGTAATCGAAAAAACACTTAAAAAATGGGCTTACGACGATATCATCGAAAAAGAACTAAGACGCGTAAGGCACAAACACAAAAACTGATTACTCTTTATCAAGTTCTTTCCAGGCCTTATCCGCCTCTTGTTTTTGCTGTTCAATATATGTAGTAGGTTTTTTTTCTTTAACTATCTCTTTTGTACTGCATCCTACAAATATAAACCCCACTATTGCCAATAATATAAACTTTTTCATTTTTACTCCTTGATTATTAATACTATATCCCTTTTTTCGGTTTTAATCTTCAGTTTTTTGCCATTTGCCCCGGAAATATTAAGATACAGGGTATTGGCGTCTTTATAGCCGATTTTGTTTATTTTCAGACCTCTTATATATTCATATCGTAATTTTGAGAGTCTGTCTTTAGCATTTATCGGTTTAAAGTAAATAAGTGTAGTAACATTCGGTTTAATGTAATAAACCCCTTTAATACCAGTAACTGTTATAACAGGAACCCTTTTTTCCTCAACGTCAAATCCCCATTCAAAACTTTTCATCCTGCCGTTTATTATAAAATCAGCCTTTACATCATAATGCGATCCGTAATCAAGCCTTTCAAGCGGAAAAAGTACAAACTGTGTTTTTTTAAGCATACGGTTTATATCGTTTTTATAAGTAATTATTTTGGTTTTTTCCACCTTTTTACCGTTTTTATAGAGTTCAAAAGAGATAAGAGTGATTTTTTTATTTTCATAATAGTACGAATTAAAACTGATACTCACAGGATATCCGCACACACCGTAATCCGGAAGCGGATCAGGAATTTCTTCATAAAATACTGCAGGTATATTTTTCATTCCGTCATAAGGCCACATTACCGTCTGAGGATTTGTTTTCATCTGATCGTAATATACGCTTTTTGGAATAATTTTGTTTTTATCCCTGCAAAGAGCTGCAAATCCGCTTTTATAATCGCTTTTTATTTTACATGCTCTGTTTATAAAACTGTTACCCATATCGTAAACATAAATATCGTTCAGTCTGTAATAACCTATTTCATTTATATTGAAATTTAAAAATCCGAATCTGTGATATATCGCACCGAATAGATCTTTTATGGATTCATTATAGTTCTCTTCCCCTCGAGAGATATTCTCAACTATATATCGGCTGTTATAACCGCAAGAGATTGCTCTGTCCGCAGGGGAAACACCGCTAAAATATTTACCGTATCTTTTTTCATAATGAGTAAGATCATTATTTGCAAAAATATATTTTGCATGCCATTTAGCCGCAAGCGTTAAAGAAGGGTTCTCATCTAAAGAATTAAGCCCTACGGCGCTTCTGTATTCGTTAATGGTAAAAAGAGGATTAGCAAAAAGAAAAACGGCTAAAAAAATTATAAGTTTTTTCAAAACTCTATCACCCTTCCTACGCCTCCCGGGATATAATTCTCCCCGTAAAATTCTTTAAACATTTCTATCGCCAAATCACCGCTGCAGTGGGTAGGAGTAACGTATTCCACCCCTAAATTTTTAAGTTCGCTAATTGTTTGGATAATCTCCGCTTCGGAGCTTCTCATCAGATGAAAACCTCCCAATGCATATAAAACAGGTTTACCCAGCATTTCTATTGCTCTTTTTACAATATTTACAATTCCGGGATGAGCACACCCCGTAACGACCACACTAAATTCCCCCTCGTCAATCACAAGACTCTGCTCTCCTACAGGCTCCATTACGCCTGTAGTGTAAATACTTCCAAAAAGTTTCTTAGGACTACTGTCCACTACAATTGTTTCACGTGAAAGCGTCTTTAGATCTTTTATATAAAGTTTTGAGAGCGAATTAGGAAGTATCAGGCTCATTTTTCTGTTTACATCCACAATACTGTCAATTCCGCCTATATGATCCCAGTGAGGATGGGATATAAAAAGGTATTTAAACTCATTAATATCAAACCCCATTTTTGCTATGTTTCTTACAAGCGCGCGCCCGTTGCTTCCCGTATCAAAAAGAAAATAGTCGTTAATTACACAGCTAAAACCCCAAAAACTCTCCAGTTTTTCATTTGCTACATAATTGTCAAAAACTATTGAAAATTTCATATTATATCCCTTTATATTAATTTGAGAAAACATCTGCAGCGTAATGGTCGAAATTTTATAAAATTTCGGGAACCATAGCGAAGCCGTTTGAAAAAATTAATATTTGAAAATATCATTTTAACGTTTTTTACCTCTTACAACCTTAAAAGCTCCGCCGTTGCAGTCGTTTATTCCGAATTTAAGACTATCAAGCCTATCACCGTAAAGGTTTTCTTTGCATTCAAAATCATTAAATCCGGCTTTTTTCATTAAGTCTATTATATCGTTTTTGGTAAAAAACGTAGCAGGTGCGTAAAATTTGGATTTTGCTTTGTTTTTTTCATACATTCTGCCAAGAGGCGAATTTAGATCAACAAAAGCAACCAAAAGATATCCGCCTTTTTTAAGTGCTCTGTAGCAATTAGAAATAGTTTTTTCAGGATCTTTTACAAAGCATATTGTAGTAACCATCAATATAAAATCAAATTCATCCTCAAAATCCATCTTTTCAGCCGTAGTTTCAACAACTTCAATACCTCTATCCCTTGCAATTTCAGCCATTTTACGGCTCGGTTCTATCCCGAATTTGATACCAAGAGGAGCGGCAAACCTCCCGCTTCCGACTCCCACTTCCATCCCTCTGCCTTTTGGCAAAAGGGTTTTTACGGTTTTAAGCTCTTCTTCATAAATTTCATGGTGCTTTTCAAACCATTTCTCATAATCCTGATAATATAAATCAAATAAATTCATAACTATTCCACCAACATCTGCTGAATTATATTTTTAATTTTTTTAATCGTATTTTTATCTAAAACATCAAGTTCTTTAATAATTCTCTGTTTATCAATAGTTCGGATTTGGTCCAATACTATAAAAGAGTTTTCTTTAAACTTTATACGTGTAGGATATTCTCTGGATTTAGAAGTCATAGGAGCTATTATAACGGTTTTGATATTAAAATTCATTTCGTTCGGAGATATAATAACACACGGTCTCGTTTTTTTTATTTCACTTCCTATTGTCGGATCTAAATTAACTAAAACAATCGAATATTGTTTATACATTAAAATCCCCGTCTAACATATCGTCGATTAAAAGCTCGTCATCTCCGTTTTCTCTCATTTTTTTAAAAGCCTCATCCCATCCTTTTCTTGGAGTTATTGGCATAATGATTAATTTTTCACCGTCTTTTGTTATTTTAACTTCATCACTGTTTATTCTAAATTCTTTTGGGATTCTAATAGCCTGAGAATTTCCATTAACAAATACTTTTGCAATAGCTTCCATATTCGCTCCTTTGCAATAGTATATACAAATATATACAAAAAGTCAAAAATTCCTAAATTCTACAGGTATTAAGTCTGATATTTTGGAAGTGTCAAGTTTTCTTTTTTGAGGACCGATATTACCGAGTGTTTCTTTATCGGTTTCAAAGTAGTTTTGAAGGTAATACGTACCTTTGTAGCCTTTAGTGTGAAGAATTTTTATTATTTCGTTTATATCATTTTCATCTAGCAGGTCGGTATGTACCGTTGTACGCACTTCAAATTCAATGCTGCTCGATATTAAAAAATCGAGTGTTTTTTCGTATTTGTCGAAATGTCTGTTTTTGGTAACCGTCTCAAACTTTTCGGGCGGTGCTTTAAAATCAAGCGCAATATAATCAACCAGATTCCCTTCAACCATTTCTCTCACAACGTCAAAATTCAATCCGTTGGTGTCGAGCTTGATTTCAAAACCCATCTCTTTGATTTTTCTGCTAAAAGGAATAATGTTTTTATAAAGCGTGGCTTCCCCGCCTGTAAAACTTACACCGTCAAGCAACCCTATACGCTTTTTCAGAAATTCCAGCACCTCGTCTTCTTCTATCTGCTTTTCCCCGAATACGACGTCTTTGTTGTAACAGTACGGACAACGCATATTACAGCCGCTAAACCATAAAATCGCACAAAGACGTCCGGGAAAGTCAAGAGAAGAGAACTTCTGAATAGAATATATACCTAACATTCTTTGAAATATTTTCTTTCTTTATGCTCTGCTTTTTTACCGATATTAAAACTTTCAACAGGTCTGTGGTAACCCATTACCCTTGTGTATACCATGCATTTTTTTCTTTTGTCTTTAAGTTTTTCCAAGATTTCTGTTTTATTTAGTTCTTTTACTTCCATTTTCTCTCCTTTTTAAATTTTAATCGTCAAGATCTATTTCACCGTTTTCAATTTTTTCAAGCAGCTCCGCATCACAGTAAGGGCAGTATTCGTGTTCACCCGCAATATATCCGTGCTTCGGACATACCGAAAATACAGGAGTAATTGAAATATAAGGCAGTCTAAATCTTGTAATCGCCTTTTTCACAAGGTTTTTAGCGGCTTCGGGTGAACTTAATTTCTCACTCATATAAAGATGAAGCACCGTACCTCCCGTATACATTGTCTGCAGCTCATCCTGAAGCTCAAGGGCTTCAAAAGGATCGTCCGTATAATCTGCAGGCAGCTGGGATGAATTCGTATAATAAGGCGCATCTTCAAACCCGGCCTGAATCATATTAGGAAATCTTTTTTTGTCTTCTTTTGCGAATCTGTAAGTGGTACCTTCTGCAGGTGTTGCTTCAAGGTTATAAAGATTTCCTGTTTCTTCCTGATATTTTTTGAGTTTTTCTCTCATAAAATCAAGGATTTCTTTTGCAAATTCCACTCCCCATTCGCTTGCGATGTTTTCTTTGTCGTTTGTAAAGTTTCTGATCATTTCATTCATACCGTTTACACCGATTGTTGAGAAGTGGTTATTAAATCCCGGAAGATATCTTTTTGTATAAGGATAAAGGCCTCTTTCGTACATTTCCTGAACGAATTTACGTTTTTTCTCAAGCGTTGATTTGGCTAAATCCATCAAATCTTCAAGTCTTTCAAGCAGTGCTTCTTTATCGCCTTTGTAAAGATATCCGAGTCTTGCCATATTTATCGTTACAACCCCGATACTTCCCGTCATCTCCGCACTACCGAAAAGTCCTCCACCTCTTTTTAGAAGTTCTCTCAAATCAAGCTGGAGTCTGCAGCACATACTTCTGACCGCTCCCGGTTCGTATGCGTTCGGGTTTCTTACCCTGTTGCCGTTTTCATCGATTATATACTGGCTTCCTATGAAGTTTTGAAAATAACTGCTCCCTATTCTTGCCGTATTTTCCCAAAGTGCCTTTGCCGCAGGAGAATCCCAGTCGAAATCTTCCGTAATATTTACGGTCGGAATAGGAAACGTAAACGGCTGCCCTACGCTGTCCCCGTGAGTCATTACCTCATAAAACGCTTTAATGATTTCTTGCATTTCAGGTTCGAAATCTTTATAAGTGGCGTCGGTCAGTTTTTTGATTTTAGGGTTTCTTTTTTGCAGTCTTTTTAAAAGTTCCTCATCCTCAACACCCTCTAAAAGATGTTTGTTGTTGCGTGTTGGAATCTGGTCTTTCAAATCATCAGGCACAGTAAAGTCAATGGTAATATTCGTAAACGGGCTCTGTCCCCAACGTGCCGGAACGTTCAGGTTGTATACAAAACTCTCAATAGCTTCTTTTATTTCATCGTATGAGAGCTTGTCTTTAAATACATAAGGCGCCAGGTACGTATCAAAACTGCTGAATGCCTGAGCCCCGGCCCATTCACTTTGAAGAATTCCCAGGAAATTCGCCATCTGTCCAAGTGCGCTTCTGAAATGTGCGGGAGCCTTTGCTTCAACCCTTCCTCTTACTCCGTTAAAACCTTCGTTAAGGAGGTTTCTAAGACTCCACCCCGCACAGTATGGAGCTAGACAGTCAAGATCGTGAATATGATAGTCTCCGTCTCTGTGTGCTTTTCCTTCGGCTGAAGAATAGACTTTATCCAGCCAGTAGTTTGCAATTACTTTACCTGCCGTATTGTTTATAAGTCCTGCATGGGAATAGCCTGTATTTGAGTTTGCGTTAATCCTCCAATCCTGTTTTGAAATGTATTCGTCAATGGTGGTGTTACAGTTGATGTATGTAGCTTCCTTGTCAAGCAGGTTTTCCCTTTGGAGTTTATGCAGGTGTCTGTAAAGCATAAAGTTTTTCATTACGTCAAAATAGCCGTGTTTGTATAAAGAATGCTCTATTAAATCCTGAATATATTCAACTTCCGGCATTTCTATTTTTTGTATCTGTTTGATAACTTCTTCAAATACATGCGGATCGTACGATACGTTTGTAGCTTCAAACGCTTTTTTAATTGCATCTTCGATTTTATATGGAAAATAGTTTTGTACGGAGCCGTCACGCTTGATTACTTTTTTCATTTTTACTCCTGAATTTTGGTTCAATAATAGGAATTATATATCCTTTTTTCTTAATTAACGCTTAAAAAATGCCGGGATTTCGGGAGTATTTTTATCTTAATAAGAGTTTTTTGTCCTATTTTAGGGGAAAAAAGAGAAGAAAAATTTTTTAGAAATTTTTTACGCTATAAGAAAATCTAATTCCAGCAAACATCGGTTTAACCTCCCCAACCATTTGAGGAGCAATATACTCTTCTTCTACAAGTACCACTTCTTTTTCAGGAATGTTTAAATCAAAGTTTTCCCTTGCGTTATCACTGATGAATTTTTGGAACGTATCATTATCACCCTCAAAGAATTCGGCAAGTGCCGGAAGAATAACTGGCGCACTGAAAAGCCCCGCCGCACCTTTTAATTTACTCTTAATAGGATGAGGAGCGCTGTCGCTTCCGAACATTACTTTTTTGTGTCCCGATTTTACAATTTCCTGCAGGGCATCCCTGTCTTTTGGTGTTTTAACCACAGGCTTGCAGAAATTATGCGGATTTAAAGCACCTCCTATAAGATCGTCAAGCGTTAAAAGAAGATGGTGCAGTGTAACGGTTGCGTATAAATTATCATGCTTATCCAAAAGGTTTGCAAGGTTATATGTTGATATATGCTCCATTATGATTTTAAGGTTTGGAAAATCACGTGCGAGTTTTTCATAAACTAC
>Ga0256843_1002179_pt1 | contig 14509 bp, 21 predicted proteins | sample AlvinellametaG_FD_191572 | JGI IMG/M metagenome (GOLD analysis project Ga0256843, IMG submission 191572) | Pompeii worm associated microbial communities from hydrothermal vent at the East Pacific Rise, Pacific Ocean - Alvinella | ecosystem: Host-associated > Annelida > Integument > Unclassified ... | reverse complement strand
TAGGCGATATAGCAGGGCAGTTGTTTTGGATGAAACGTCGCGCGGTCGGTACGGAAGCTAAAGGGCCTGGGCGGCTCGTCACCGGGCTGGGGCTCCATTTTGGAAAAATCGATGGACGTGCCGTCAATGCGGGCGCAGGTGCCGGTTTTGAGCCTGCCGACCCGAAAGCCCAGGGCTTTGAGATCCTTAGCCAACTCGGTCGCGGCAAACTCCCCGGCCCGTCCCGCCTCGCGGGTGACGTTGCCCACATGAATCACCCCGCCCAGAAAGGTCCCGGTAGCCAGAATGACCGCCTCGGCCCCGAAACGCTCACCCAGGTCGGTGACCACGCCCCGCACCCGGCCGTTTTCGACCAAAAGTCGGTTGACCATATCCTGCCTAATATCCAGGTTGGGGGTATTCAAACAGACCGTTCGGGCGGCGATGCGGTAACGGTCCATATCGATCTGCGCCCGGCTTCCCCGCACCGCCGGCCCTTTGGTCTCGTTGAGCACGCGAAACTGTATGCCGGCTTTGTCGGTCAAAAGGCCCATCTCGCCCCCCAGGGCGTCCACCTCTTTGACCAGGTGTCCCTTGGCCAGGCCGCCGATGGCCGGGTTACAGCTTGCCGCGCCGATCTGCTCGGCCAGAATGGTGATCATCAGGGTTTTCAAGCCCATCCGCGCCGGCGCCAGCGCCGCCTCGATTCCCGCGTGACCGCCGCCGACGACTATGACATCGTAATCCATCCGCCTTCCTTGCCGAAATTTGCACGGATTATAACTTTTTGAGGGTAAAAAAGATATGATAATACCAATCTATAACCACGGAGCGATCATGGAGGGCAAGATTGTCGTCTATTCGGATGAAACGGGTCTGGGCAAAATCATCACTCCCCAAAAAGAGAAGTTCAACTTCACCGTAGACGACTGGGACGATTATGAAACCATGCCGAGCGTCGGCCAAATTGTTCACTTCACGCCCGACGCGATTCACGCCAGACACATCACGCCCGCCGACGCGTCCGACCCCCAACCGACACTCGCGTCCCAAACCGTCACCCCGCCCGCCGAGGCGTCCGCCCCCCAAACAGAAGCCAAACCCGCTTCCACCCCTGCCCCGGAGGTTGATGTCGAAAGCGCCATCGCCATCCACTTTGAGGATATCACCCGCAAAATCGAGGCGCAAAAGAGCCTTTTGGGTGAGAGTCGGCGCCTTGACTTTTTAAAAATGCGCCGCTTTTTGGAGACCGCCTATAACAACCTGACCGAAATTGACAACCGCTTTGAGAATGTGGAACTCTCCGAAATCCGCCGGCAACTTCTGGAAGCCTACGATACCTATCGCCGATTCAAAAAACAGACCGCCTACCTCTCCAAAGCCTATGAGCAGGTCTTTTTAAACAGACAACACCGCTACCGTAAGCTTCGCGCCACGATGGAGGCCAACAAAGAGCGTATCACCGCCCTGCAAGACACCGTCGCGCGATTGGAAAAGGAGATCAAAGAAAAGAACGAACGCCTCAAAGTGTTAGAGCCCAAAAGCGACACGGCCCTTCAACTTGACGGGGAGATCAAAATACTCAAACGAACGCTGGTTGACGCCATTCACGAAACAGGTAAACTAAGTGAGGAGAACCGTCTTTATATAGAAGAGCTTGACAGCTTCTACAAGGCCCATTACGATCATTTCAAAAAAGTTTTTGGCGAATTTGTCGCCGAAAAAGAGGGGCAGTTACGCAAAGTGATGGATGTGTTGGCCTACCGCTTTGACGCGAAGATGTGGGCCATGGCCAACCGTTCCGAAGCGATACAGAAGTTTTTCCTTGAAGCGGGGATTACCGAGGAGTTTAGCTCCATTACCTACCTCAAATACTATATCAAAACGCTTGATACCGGCAAACTGAGCGAAGAGAACCGCCAACTTCTGGATCTGCTGAACTACCTGGAGTCCAAAAACCGTTTCCGTATCCTCTGTTTGGATGACGATGAGCGTTTCCTGACACTCGCGAGGCAGGTGATTCATGAGATTGACCGCCAAATCAGCGTCACCCTCACCACCCGTGCCGAGCAGGCACTCATGGAATTGCGGAACCACCGGTTTGACATCGTTATACTCAACCCGCAAACACATAACATGGCGATTGAGAGAATCATTGAGCATATCCACCGCCACCTGCCTGAAGCGGAAATCGCGTTTTTCGCCAAAAAGATCAACCGTGCCCTTCTGTTAACGGCCAAACAGTACAATATCGCCGCCGTCATTCCCAAAACCCTGTCCGATCAAGAGCTCAAAGAGCAGTTTATGCAATATTTGAAATAGGAGAGCGTATGTTTACGGGCCTTGTCAGAGAACGCGCGAAAGTCACGGCTTTTTACAACAACATTCTGCGCCTTCAAGCCGACCATCGTCCCCAAATCGGCGACTCCATCGCCGTCAACGGCGCCTGCTTAACCGTCATTGCCCTGGGCAGAGGCACCTTCGACGTGGAGCTTGCCGACGAGACACGGGCCGTCATCGCCGTTGAGAACCTCAAAGATGAAGTGCATATCGAACCGGCCATGCGCATGGGAGACCGTTTTGAGGGGCATATCGTTCAAGGGCACATCGATACCGTCGGCACTGTCGCGTCGATCACCCGACTCACCAACGGAACCGAGTTTTACATTACCCTCCCCGCCCGTTTTCTTCCCTATCTTGTCCCCAAGGGTTCCGTCACCGTCGACGGCGTGAGCCTGACGGTTAATCGGGTGGACAGCGGGGGCTTTTACCTCACGCTCATTCCCCATACCATGCGCCATAGCCTCTTTGGCCGATACCAAATCGGCCGCCGGGTCAATATTGAAACCGATCTTTTCGCACGCTATGTCGCCAGGCTTTTGCAATCTTTTTCCGCCTCTTCCCCCTCCCTTTCATGGGAGGCAATCGAGAAGATCCAATCTCTTTATTAGGAGTCTTTATGCGTCTTTTTCTGGGAAGTTTCGCCCAAATATCCGCTGTCGGCGAGATCACGGCGCGTTTTGAACCCTTTTTTGATATGCGCCCCACGCCGCCATCCAATCTGCATCTGACCTGGTATTTCCTGGGCGAACACCCCTCACCCGCCCCCTTTATCGACCGGCTCAGGGAACTTAAGATGATTCCCAGGCTACCCATCGCGTTGCACCGCGTCGATCTTTTTGAGGCGCATAACCCGCGCATTCTTTATGCCGCCCCCTCCTCCCCCGTCGTCGCGCGGGCACTGCATGAGAAGATCGCCGCCCTGCTGGGGATGCAACCTCACGAAACCTTCACGCCCCATGTCACGTTGGCCCGAATCAAACATACCAAACAGGAGGGGTGGCAAAAGATATTGACACAAAATAGAGAGGTGTCGGGCGAAATAGAACCCACCATCTACCTTATTGAGAGCCGTTTGACCCCAAGCGGGCCCGTTTATCTCCCCATCGAGGCTTTTTGATGCTTGTCAACCTGTTTGACGAACTCCCCGTACCCGAAGCGGGGGAGACGTTCAAAACACTCCTGGCCTCCCAAACGTGTCGCATCGAACTGATTGTCAGCTCCGACACCCCGGAGCCGGTTTTGTACGACCAGGAGGAGGATGAGGCCGTTTTGCTCCTAGAGGGAGGCGCGACCCTCTGGCTGGACGGCCGTAGCGTCTCGTTGAGCCCGGGAGATTTTCTGCTCATTCCCGCCCATACGCCCCACCGGGTCGTCCAGACGCTACCCGGCACCCGCTGGCTGGCCTTTTTTAGCGGGGAGCGCCTATGCTGACCCCCAAAGCGGCGGCGCTAAAATACCGTATGCATGAAGATCGCGCCCCCAAAATCGTGGCCTCCGGCAAAGGGGAGATCGCGTTGAAAATCATTGAGAAAGCCAAAGCCTACGACGTGCCGCTCTTTCAAAACGAGGCCCTGGCCGACGCCCTTTTAAAACAGAAGATCGACACCACCATCGACCCCCAACTCTTTCAGGCGGTGGCGGAGGTCTTTGTGTGGCTGATGAAGAGTGAGGAGAAAGCCCGCCTCTCCTAAGCCTCTTTAAATTTTTGCACCCGGTAAACCCAGATATCGGGATGGGCCTTGAGGCAATCGGCGGGCAGACCGGCCTTGAGACAAAGATGGCCGAAAAAGAGATCAAAATCGTTAAGCTCTTCCCACACCTGAGGCAAAAAAGTAGCCTGCCGATCCCCCAGGCGCACAATCACCCCGTCTTCGCCGGGTACGATTTTATCTCTCAAATCCGCCTCGTCCCTATAGGCAAGCGGTTGCGGTACACTCAAAAGCGACACCTCCACCGCCGTCTTCTTAAACTCCTCCACCGACAAAGGGGCGAACCTGGGGTCCGAAAAGGCCGCCGCCCTGGCGTTGGCCACCAGATCGTCAATGAGCGGCCGATGGGGCACGATGGAGCCGATGCATCCTCTTAGCCTGCCCCCCAGCGTCAGTGTCACGAAGGTGGCCCGCTCTTTGGCCAGTTCGGGATCTTCGGCTTTAAGCGCCTCGGTATCGACGGGCGGATTCAGCCCAAATTCGGCGCCAATGGCCTCTTTAGCGTAAGCGATCAGCGCTTTGCCGTCCATCTACCCTCCTTTAAAGATACTCTCTATCATACATCGCGGCCGCGGCGGGATTGCGCGCCTTTTTCAGCGCCATATCAATCAGCTTGAGGGGCAGATCGTCCCTTAACGACGCGATCGTCCCGCTTCGCACCCCGTCTTCGGGCGGCTCATAGACAAACAGACCGTTTGCCACCATCCCCATGCGCACCGGCGTGGCGCTGGAATATGTGGTTATAATCGCGTCGGGACTCAATCTGGCGGTCAGCTCGGCAAAATACTCTTGGGTCCAGAGCAGAGGATTTTTTTTGGGGCTGAAGGCGTCTTGGTAAACGATATCAAAAGTCAGGTCGGTTTGGCGCAAAAAGTCTCTGGCATCACCCAAGACCACCTCCACGCGCTTTGCGTTTGCCTCGTACGGTTTGCCCGACGCCACCGTCTCGATCACCTCCCGATAAGGCGTGAGCGCCTCGGGGTAGGGAAAATCGGGCAATGAGCGCACCAGCGCCTCGTCAAACTCGGGGGCGTAGATCGCCACCTCACCCCGCCACGCTTTTTGATCCAAAAAGTAGAGGGTGCTCAACGTGTTGTAGCCCAAACCGAAACAGATATCCAAAATATTCAGTTTGGGTTTGAAAGGCACAAGAGAAAAGGCGGGTTCTACGTGTTTTTTAAGCGACTCTTTCAGCGCCCCGTCACGGGTGGAGTGGTAGCACTCATCAAAATACCCGGAGCGGGCGGTGAAGGTGCCGTCGTCGGTTTGTACCAGCTTGGCGCCGCCCAGGGCCCGAATGGCGTTAGAATGAGGCTTCATGAAGCTCTTTGAATTTAAAACCTTCCATCACTTCCTCAATATCGGCCCCCTCGCGGGCCACCAGCACAAAGATGTTTTGTTCCATAAAGGGCCAGATGGGCTCACCCTGTTTGGCGACGATGGCATAGTCGATAAAGTCGTTAATCTCTTCCAGCTTATCGTAAAACTCAATATTCCTCATCTCGCCATCTTCAAAGACCACCAACCCCCACGCTTTGGCGCTCTCCATCGGCACCAACCGCGCCGTAAAAGGGTCTTTGCGATCCAAAGGCATGACAATCAGCATGTCGCCCCCTCCAGCTTGGAAGGATCCAACGCCAGATCTTCGTTTTTCATCACGCCGATCCCTTTATCCAACACCCCTTTGGCAATACTTTGGGCTTCGGTGAGCGAATGCATCTTGCAGGTACCGCACTGGTAGATATTGAGTTCGGGAATATCCTTTTCGCTCTTGACGGCCAACACATCCCGCATGGCCGCCTCCCAGGCCTTGGCCACCCGTTTTTCGTCAGGCGTACCGATAAGGCTCATATAAAATCCCGTCCGACATCCCATGGGCGAAATGTCAATAATCTCTACATCCTCGCCGTTAAGGTGTTCACGCATAAAACCGGCAAAGAGGTGTTCAAGGGTATGAATCCCCTTTTCGCCCATGATCTCTCGGTTGGGTTTGCAAAAACGCAGATCAAAAACGGTAATGGTATCCCCGCCGGGAGTTGTCATGGTTTTGGCCTTGCGCACCGCGGGCGCGGGCATTTTGGTGTGATCGACCATAAAGCTTTCAAGCAGAGGCATGAAATATCCTTTTGAGTGAAAAGTGAATAGTGAAAAATTGAGGTGAACCGCTACGCGGACCACATTTAAAAGTGATTATACTAAAGTTTTCAGGGATTGGCTCGAAAGATTAGAGATTAAAATTCCAATAGGAGGGAGCGAATGCGACCTTCCGTCACTTTTTACTTTTCATTTTTAACTTTTCGCTGACGAAAGCCCCGAGCGGGGCTTTCGATTATACGCTTGCTTCCTCGCGGCGTTGCAGGTACTCCCAACGCGCGTCAACCATCTTCTGCCACTCATCGATCAGATACTCGTATTGGGGCTTGAAGAGGTGTTTGAAGCGGCCCTGGGCACCCAGGTAATCACGTACCGGCACCTTGTTTTTGGGGCGGTAGGTGATGGTCAGCTTCGTGCCGTTTTCAATCTCGTAAAGCGGGAAGACCAGCGAATCGGTCGCCAGGTCGGAGATGGCGATGGTATCGTCGGGCGCGAACTTCCATTCGGTGGTACACGCGCTCATGGCGTTGATAAAGACCGGACCTTCGGTCGCGAAGCCCTTTTGAATCTTCTTGACCATATCTTTCCACTTGTTGGGCGCCACCTGGGCCACATAGGGCGCGCCGTGGGCCGCCATGATGCTGAGGATATCTTTTTTCATCATCTTCTCACCGTAGCTCACACGGCCCGCGGGCGTGGTAACGGTGCTGGCGCCGATGGGAGTAGAAGAGGAGCGCTGACCGCCGGTGTTGGCGTAGACTTCGTTATCCAGGCAGACATACATCATGTCGTGACCGCGCTCGAAACAGCCCGAAATCCACTGGAATCCGATATCGTACGTGGCGCCGTCACCGCCGAAAGCGACGAATTTGGGACTTTTTCCTTCACAAGAAGCGGGCAGTTTGCCTTTGCGTTTGCGGGCTTTGTACATCGCTTCGGCACCGGCAATGGCGGTGGAGGCGTTCTCGAAACCGATATGAATCCAGCTGTTGTCCCATGAGGTGTAGGGGTAGACCGCCGTACACACCTCCAGACAACCGGTGGCCGCCGAAAGGATCAGCGGGTCGTTGGTGGCGTTGAGAATCTCACGCACGATAATAGAGTGGGCACAACCGGGGCAGAGCAGGTTGGCCCCCTCGAAACGGTCGGCCGAGGTGGAAAAATCTTTGAGGTTTTTGATCTTTTTCATTTCGCTCATCGTCTGGACTCCTTCTTAATAAAACGACAGTTTCGGTCCGCGAAGGCCGATAAACTGCTGTAGCGGCGTGGTGGGTTTGCCCGCTTCGGCGTTGGCCGCCAGCTCTTTGAACACCTCTTCGGCGTGCTCGACGGTAAAGTCCCGTCCGCCCAGGCCATAGATATAGTTGGTGATAACGGGGCGGTTTTGGCAATGGTAGAGCGATCCGGCCACTTCGTTGTAGAGCGCGCCCATGGCGCCGTTGGGGCTACTGCGATCCAGACAGGCGACCGCTTTGACGTTTTGAAGCGCCTCGATGATCTGCTCATGGGGCCAGGGGCGGAAGAGCCGGGGCGCGACGACGCCGGCTTTGATGCCCTGCTCCTTACGAAGCTTTTCGGCCACCATCTTGGCGGTCTCTACCGTCGTACCCAGGGCCACGATGGCCACGTCGGCGTCATCCATATTGTACTTCTCGACAATGTTGTATTTGCGGCCGGTCTTTTTCTCAAACGCCGCAAAGACCTCCTCAACTTTACCGAAAACCTTGGTCATCAGGTCGTGATGCTGGCGCGCTTTGTGCTCGAAGTGCCAATCTTCCTCGGTCTGTACGCCGTAGGTGACGGGGTTGGCCAGGTCAAGCATCGGGTTGACCATGGGATATTCGCCCACAAACTCATACGCCTCGTCATCGCTAAGCGGCCGCACGTTTTCGGCGGTATGGGAGGTAATAAACCCGTCCTGGTGGCTCATGACCGGCAGGCGGATCTCGGGATCCTCGCCGATTCTAAAGGCCATCAGCGTCATGTCGTAGGCTTCCTGGGCATTAAAAGCGTCCAGTTGAATCCAGCCGCTGTCACGTCCCATGTACATATCGGAGTGGTCTCCGTTAACGTTGAGCGGCGCGGCCAGGGCACGGTTGACCACCACCAGTACGATGGGCAGGCGCATACCGCTGGCCTGATAGAGCACTTCGCTCATCAGGGCAAATCCCTGGGAGCTGGTGGCGGTGGCTACCCGACCGCCGGCGGCGGCGGCGCCCACACAACCGGACATCGCGGCGTGCTCGGACTCTACCAGCACAAACTCGCCGTCAATGTAGCCGTTGGCAAGAAACGATCCGTAATTCTGGACCACCGGGGTGGACGGGGTGATGGGATAGGCCGCGACCACGTCGATCTGCGCCTGGCGGAGCGCCTGGCTGGCGGCCATGTTACCGTCCCAGACCTCTACTTCATTGAGTTCCATTTTTTCAGCCATCTAATTCTCTCCTGCTTGATTCTTTATGCGACGCGGCGCGTCACTCTTTTTCGGGCCACTGAGCCAGCGCGTCGTCGTTGTCGATACGCTCTTCAAACATCAACAGCGATTTGGGGTTGGTCGGGCAGACCTCCACGCAGATACCGCACCCTTTACAGTGGTCGTAATCGACGCCGATCATCTTTTTATCCCGTGAGATGATCGAAACATCGGGGCAGTAGATCCAGCAGAACTGGCAGTCAATGCACAGATCGCGGTTGTAGACCGGTTTGAGAACCCGCCAGTCGCCGACATACGCTTCATGGGAGTTGGTCTCCGCGTAAGGGCGGTCTTCGGGCAGTATTTCGCTCGCGTCTTTCTCCATCTCCTCGTTAAACGAAAAGAGAATGGCGCCGGGAATCAGTTCGTCCCATCCAAGGTTTTTCATCGTCTCTCCCTTACTTCACGGAATTGTAAGCGCGTTCAATCGCCGCCATGTTGGCGTCGATAATCTTTTGCGGAAATTTGGACAAAACGGTTTTCATCGCGTTTTGGAAGTACTCCAGCTCAAACATTCCCGACACCTTCATCAACGCGCCCAGCATCGGCGTGTTGGGCATGGCTCTGCCGATGGTATCCAGCGAGATCTGAATACAGTCAACCACATAAACCTCTTTGCCCTTCAGCTTGGGCTGACTCTCCAGCAGTTCCTCTTTGCTCAGGTGTGTGGTAATAATGTATTTGGTACTCTCTTTCTCGTTGGCCGTAATATCGGCGGTATAGGTCAGACCCGGGTCAATCACCAGCACATAATCGGGTGACATAAATTTTTGGTGATTGAGAATCTCCTCATCATCAATCCGGTTGTAGGCCGTCATGGCCGCGCCCCGTTTGGCCGAACCGTAAAAGGCGAAAGCCTGCACATACTTTCCGGTTCGGGCAACCACATCGCCAAGACCTTTGGCACCGGTAACCGCTCCCTGTCCTGCACGAGAGTGCCAGCGAATTTCCAACATAAGTTTCTCCCTTTTTTAAAAACGCCGCCCCACCCTTTTTGTGAAGCTTTGCGTTTATTAATACGACTAAGGTGCTTAATTGTAATCAAGGGGCTCTTAAAGCAAGCTTTTTCTTTTTTCGATCGCCAACACCGCTGAGAGGGCATTTGGCGCGATGTTTTCACCCGCTTTGACAAGCGCTTCTTTGGGCGCGTAACCGCAGGTGACGGCAAAAGGGGAGATTTTGGCGTTGATGGCCGCTTCCACGTCCATCGGGGTGTCGCCGATAAGCCAGATGTCACCCTTTTGCACACCCATTTGCGCCAACGCTTTGAAAACGGGCTCGGGATGGGGTTTGTGGCGCGTGACATCCTCACTGCCCACCAGGGTCTCAAAATGGGCCATGAGCCCCAGGTGCTCCAGCAAAATGCGTGAATAGAGCCCCGTTTTGGTCGTCACCACCCCCAGCCTGGCAAACGACTTGGCCCGGCACACCGCCTCTTCGGCCCCCGGGAGCAGGCGGGTCTTTTGGGTGCTTATCTCCTTGTAATGCGCTTTGTAGGCCGCCACATAACGCGCCGCCTCCGATTCCGCGACCCCCAAAGCCGTAAACATCTTTTCCAGCGGCGCCCCGATCATGGAGACAATCCGCTCCCTTGAGGGTGCCGTTTGACCAAAAGCGTCAAACGCGGCCCCAAAACTCTCCACGATCGCCTCAGTAGAGTCAATAAGCGTGCCGTCAAGATCAAACAAAATCACCGTCACGGCTTGATCCACTCAATCTGGTTGTGCATGATGCCGATTAAAGAGGGCTCGATTGGATGAATGGCCCGATTCACCGCCGTGATTGTGTCGGGAATATACAAAAAGACGTAGGGGTGATCCTGCACGATCTGGTTGAATATTTTTCTATAGAGCTCTCCCGCTTTGGCCAGGTCGGTTGTGCGTTCGGCCTTTTCAATCCAGTGGTCTACGTCGGCGTTTCGGTACCCTACCAGGTTAAACCCGCCCAATCTGTCCGAATCAGAGTGCCAAAGGGGATAGGCGTCGGGAATAAGCCCCAATCCCCACCCGAGCAAAACGGCGTCAAATCGGCGGGGGGTGACCACCGTATTCAAAAAAGCCTGCCACTCCATGGCCCTGATTTTCACTTTTACCCCCACCTTGGCCAGTTGATGCTGGATGATCTGGGCGGCGTAAAGACGCGTGGTGTTATTGGCATTGGTCGAAATCGTAAAGCGAAGGGGATGATCTCGGTCATACCCCGCCGCTTTCAGTAGCGCTTTAGCCCGTTTGGGATCATAATGGGGTGCGGGCGGATCATTGGGATAGGCGAAGGTATTGGGCATAAACGGCCCACGGCAAACTTTGCCGTAATTGAAAAAGAGAATCCGAATCAGCGCCTCTTTGTCGATGGCCAGATCAATCGCTTCCCGCACCCGGGGATCTTGAAAAATTTTTCTTTTCAGGTTGAATCCCAGGTAGGTATAGCCGTGACCGGGCTGGGTGATGATACGAAAACGCTTTTTAAAGCGGGGGCCGATTTGGCGACTGACCTGTAAGGGAGTCAGGGCGTCAAGATCGAGTTTGCCCGATTTAAGCATCAAAAAACGGGTGGTCGCGTCGGGTAGAAAGTGGTAGTGGATACGCGCGATGCGGGGCGGGTGCTCAAAATAATCGGGGTTGGCTTTTAAAATCACGTCCCCGGTATCCGAAAGCCGGACAAGCTTATAGGGACCCGTTCCGATCGGATGGCGATTAAGCGAGGAGGTCATGGGATCGCGCTCCTTTTCCCACAGGTGCGCCGGCAATATACCCATCATCCAGATCGAAAGCGCTTTATAATAGGGCGCTTTATACTCCACGACCACCGTTTTGTCATCGGGAGTCTCAACCTTTTTGACATATCTGAAATCGCTGGCATAGGGGGTAAAAAGCTTTTTGGAGCGGGTCAAGTTGAACGTAAAGCGCACATCCCTGGCGCCAAACGGCTTGCCGTCATGCCATGTGATACCGGCGCGAAGATGAAAGACCAGACGGGTCGGGGTCTCAAATCGCCAACTTTCGGCCAGATCGCCGACAATTTTGCCCTCTTTGTCAAACTTGACCAGGCCGTTAAAGATCCATCCGGTAATCTCGCCGCTGGCGCTGTCAGTCGCCAACAGAGGATTGATACGACTCGGCGCGGCACCCAGTGCAAGATGCAGGGTGGAAGCCGAAAGAGCCAAGGAGAGAGATAAAAGAAGAAAAAGCGTCCGCATTACGGGTGGTAGGGTGCCACCGGTTTGCCGTGGGCCTTCCAGTTCATGATGCCGCCGGCCAACTCATACACCTTTTTATAACCCAGCTTCTGTGATAGAAACTGCCCCAGCATATGGGTACGGTGCGCCGTGCGGCATACCAGCACAAACGGGGTCTCTTTGGTAATACCGAGCGCCTTGAGCTTTTCAAGAAAGCCCTGCAAGTTATAACTGCCGTCCGGTTGAAAAAAGGTAACAGGTCTGCTTTGGGGTACCAGACCGGTCTGTCGCCACTCCGGCTCGGTACGAATGTCAATGACAGGGACACCCTCTTTTCGCATTGTTTCAAAAGCTTTAATGTCGAGTGATTTGACGTCGGCAAAGAGTGAAAAAGTAAAAAAGAGAAGAAGTAAAAGTTTTCGCATTGACCGTCTCCTCCCGGGAAAGCCCGGGAAACGATTAACGTTTGGAGAACTGAGGACTTCGGCGCGCTTTGTGCTTACCGTATTTTTTCCGCTCAACCACACGGCTGTCGCGAGTGAGCAGACCGTGGGGTTTAAGTATCTTTCTAAAAGCTTCGTCATAGACGCAAAGCGCTTTGGAGATACCGTGTTTAAGCGCATCGGCCTGGGCGCTGTAACCGCCGCCGAGCGTCTGGGCCACAATATCGACACTGCTCTCTTGCTTGGTCAAAAGCAGGGGTTGCATCACTTTGCGTTTGATCGCCTCATGACCGCCCAGCCACTCGTCCAGGCCCATGCCGTTGATTGTCATTTTGCCACTGCCGGGCTTCAGCCAGACTTTCGCGACGGAGGTTTTACGTTTTCCGGTTGCGTAGACATTTGCCATCTTACTTGTCCTTTGCGTTTACTTGTGCGGTATGGGGGTGCTCACTGCCTGCATAGACGCGCAGTTTTTTGAGCATTTGGCGACCAAGTTTTGTTTTGGGAAGCATACCGCGGGTAGCCAGTTTAAAAAGTTTTTCGGGGTTTTTCTCTACCAACTCGCCCAGTTTTTCGCTTTTAACGCTACCGAAGTAGCCGCTATGGCGATGGTACTGTTTGTCGTTGAGTTTATTACCGCCCGTAAATTTCACTTTGGAGGCGTTGATCACGATCACGTGATCGCCGCAATCGACATGGGGCGTATAATAGGGTTTGTGTTTGCCACGAAGGTAGGTTGCGATTTCCGTAACCAGTCGTCCGAAGATCTTTCCTTCCGCATCGATCACGATCCAGTCGCGCTCAACCTGGGCGCTATTGACCATTTTTGTCATTTTCATGGTAGCTAGACCTTTAAAAAAATTTGAACGATCGGATTGTAGGGGAAAAACACTTATATCATGCTTAATTTAAGTAATATATAAGCTATTTCGCTTCCGGGACAAATGCTTTCCAGACAGCAAAGCCCACATCGTTGCCGATTTTGACCTTCACCTGAATATTCCACCGGCCGACTCCCTCAAAATCGAACGGTTTGCTGATATATAGGTCGCGTTCATAGCGAAACTTGTCGAGCGTGATGTTATATTTGTTAGTTGTAGGTCGTTGCACCACGGCAGTGATCTCAGCCCCCTGCACCGGCTTACCGCTCTTATCGGTTACGCGTACTATCACCTCACCGTGATGCGGCGCCAATCGGCTTCGGCCCAAATCGATCTCATACTTGGATTCAAACGCTTTTTGCCGGGCCAGCAACTCATTGTAGTTCTCATCTACGTCCTGATAGTTCATCATATAGTCGTTGGCCATCTGCACCGGGTTGGTAACGGCGATTTTGATTGTCCAGATACCCAACATCACAACTGTCAAAATCATGCCCAAAATGGCATAAGGCCAAAAGTTACGCTCTTGTCTCTCTTTCACGACCGTGCCTTTCTTCTAATAAACTGCCACATCACAAAAGCGAGCATAGCGTAAAATATCCAGCGGACAAAGAGAAAACTATTTTTACTTCCGCTACCAATGCTCGATTTAAGAACCACCCCTTTGGAGGCCGCAACCTGGTCCACCAGATCGGCGTATCCGTTTAAGATGGCTACCTCCAGTTTCACCCCCTCATCTTTGCTAAACGCGGGACTCATGACCGGTTTAATGGTACCGCGCCAGGGGAGCGGACTGAGTATTTGATCTATGTCAGCCAGTTTTTGGGTTTTTGGCGTGGCGAAAATGTTGACGGTTGTAGGATGTTTTGAAAAATAGAGAAGCAGATAATCGGAATAAGCCTTTTTGATCTGCTCAATCAAATCGACAGGGCGCGTGGCGTTTAACTCCTTAACGGCGGCGACAAAAACGGCGACGCCCGTTTTGTCATAGAGCTCCCTGCCCATCTGGTCAAGCTTTTTGACCTCTTTGGCCGGCATGACACCGTCATTACGTAAAACCGGCTCAAACCCTTTTGCCTCCAGTGTAACGGCAAAAGCAAAAAACAACGATAAAAAAAGGGACGCCTGAAGCGCCCCCGTTTTTTTAAGCATTACCATCAACCGACAAAAGCGTGGTTGGCGGTCAATACGGCCCAAAGGGTATAGGCGGCCAACAGAACCAGGCCCCATCCCAGGACTTTATCCATAATCTGAATCATTGTAACCTCCTTAACGGGTTGTTTTCAATTTTTTCTGCACGATATCCCAGCGGGGATAGACAAAGACGGTATTGCGCTCCACGCGGATCTTTTCGGGATCATCGGTGGCAAACGCCACAATCTTGATCGGCACCGGCGTATCTTTTCGGG
>Ga0256843_1002178_pt1 | contig 14510 bp, 16 predicted proteins | sample AlvinellametaG_FD_191572 | JGI IMG/M metagenome (GOLD analysis project Ga0256843, IMG submission 191572) | Pompeii worm associated microbial communities from hydrothermal vent at the East Pacific Rise, Pacific Ocean - Alvinella | ecosystem: Host-associated > Annelida > Integument > Unclassified ... | reverse complement strand
TGCAAGTGTAGCAAGAAAAGTTGTAAAGGAGGAAAAATCTGTCAAATTGTCATATTTTTAACTAAACTTATACCCCACTCCCCATACAGGATGAAAGTAGTTCTCTTCATTTTGTGGGTCTATTTTGTTTTTAAGACGGTTTATGGCTACATTTACCGCATTGTCATTGACCCCTTCACCTTCTACTCCCCAGACCTCATCACGTAAGAAATCACGGGTTAAAGGGGCATCAATATGTTGCATAAATGTATGGAGTAAATTAAACTCCAAGGGGGTCAATGCCACAGCCTTACCATTGACATAAAGGTCTTTTTTACTCAAGTCAATCGTAAGGGCTTTATGTTTGAGGCGTTTTTGTTTTTGTAGTGCTCCAGAGCGTCGCAGAAGTGCTTTTACACGTAAAGTAAGCTCTTTAGGGGAAAAAGGTTTGGTCATGTAGTCATCACATCCTGCTTCAAAACCCTCTTCTAATTCAGACTCTTTAGCCTTTGCCGTGAGAAAAATAACAGGAATATTATACCCCAAATCACGCAAATATTTTACAAACTCTGAGCCCTCCATACCTGGAAGGTTTCTATCTACCAGCATTAAAGAGGGGTTCTCCTCTTCTAAAAACTGTTCTACATTTTGTGTAGACAAAAACCCAGATACTGCGTACCCTTCTTTAGTTAAGTGGTACTCAATGAGTTCTAAAATATCTGCTTCATCTTCAATGACGACTATCTCTATCTCTTTTTGCATAAAAAGATTATAGCATAAGACTAAAGTTTTCCACCCATACGAGCAAAGATGACTCGCTGTGCCATAGAGTCTAAACGGTCAATAATTTTAAGGTTTTTACGAATATACTTTAAGAGATTAAAGTACTCTTCTGCACGTCCCTCTCCCATTTTTTGCACCACACTTTTCTCTAACATTGCGTAAATATCGTCTGTTTTGGCATACTCCACATCTATCTCAACAGCAAGTTTTTTAATTTTATCGTTGTCATCAAAGGTTTGAAACATCTCCAACGTTTTGTTAAAGGCGTGAATGGTACAACGGTTAATGCTCAACGACTCTTTAATAAACTGGATAATATTGACATCCTCTTCACTAAGCATACTTTGCATATTTTTCAAATAGTTGTTGATGTTGGTACGAATACGGTTAATCGCTGAAGTGATTTTAAGATAAGAGACCATCTCACGCAGATCTTTAGCCTCTGGTGTGTAGCGTGCGAAGAGTAAGACAATATCGTTGTCTATCTTCTCGGTGATTTTAGAGACCCCTTTGAGTTTGGCACGTACCTTCTCTAGTGTGCTGGTATCTGCGTTTTCTAGTGCTGTGAGTGCCTCTTGATTTACGTTGGCTAAAAGTGCGATAAGGGAGACTACATCACCCCTAATTTCGTGTCTTGCTTCTTGATATTTTGTTAACATTATCCAAATCTTCCTGTAATATAATCTTCTGTGAGTTTCTCTGTTGGGTTTAAGAAAATCTTCTCTGTTTTGTCAAACTCTGCTAAGTCTCCAAGGTACATAAATGCTGTGTAGTCACTTAGGCGGCTGGCTTGTTGCATATTGTGTGTGACAATCACCACCGAGACCTCTGACTTAATCTCAGCAATAAGCTCCTCAATCGCTCCTGTAGAGATGGGGTCAAGGGCTGATGTAGGTTCATCAAAGAGTAGGACTCTAGGTTTGAGTGCCACAGCTCTAGCAATACACAAACGCTGTTGCTGTCCACCAGACATTCCTAAAGCAGACTCATTGAGTCTATCTTTGGTCTCTTCCCAAATGGCTGCCCCTTTGAGTGCTTTCTCTACCCTTCCTTGAAGCTCTGTTTTGTTTTTAATACCTGAGAGTCTTAACCCATACGCAACATTATCAAAAATGCTCATAGGAAAAGGGGTAGGCTTTTGAAAAATCATCCCCACCTCTTGACGCAACTTAATAAAGTCGTTCTCTCTTTTAAGCTTCAAAATATTTTGCACATCTCCATCGGCTTTGTAGAGGTTTATCTCCCCTTCATAGTGGTTCCCTGGGTAGAGGTCGTGAATACGGTTCATAGAGCGAAGTAGCGTTGATTTACCACACCCACTAGGTCCTATCATTGCCGTAATTTTATTGGCTTCTATGGGAAGGCTTATCTTCTTTAGTGAAGGCTTAGGTGCCCCAGCATAGGTAAAACTAAAATCTTTAAGTTCCATTACAAGGTTTTTTTGAGTCATCTTCTCTCCTTATTTCTTATTTCGTATCGCAAAGCGACCAATGAGGTTGATACAAAGTACAATGGCTGTCAATATAAACGAGGCTGCCCACGCAAGTTCACGGCTGGCTTCATCTGGGTAGGTAGCAAGATTGTAGATGCTTACTGTGAGTGAAGGAAACTGCCCACTTAAGTCCATTGTAAAAAACTGATTGTTTGCCGAGGTAAAGAGCAGAGGGGCTGTCTCACCAATAATCCGTGCAAATGAGAGCAAAATCCCTGTGGTAATCCCCACTTTGGCAGCACGTACCACCACTTGTAAAATAATCTTATGTTTACTCCCTCCTAGTGCCATCCCTGCTTCACGTAACTCTGTAGGTACAAGAGCTAACATATTGTCCGTAGTAGAGATGATAATAGGCACCATCATAATGGCTAAAGCAATCGCACCAGCCCAACCATTGTACCCTCCAAAAGGGTCTACCAACAAAGCGTAAACAAAGACACCAATTACGATGGAAGGGGCAGACATCATCACATCGGAGAGGTTACGAATAGTACTGGCTAACCTGCTTCCGTGTCCATACTCACGTAGGTAAATCCCAGCCATCATACCCACTGGTACAGCTACCACAGTTGCCATCAATGCCATAGTAAACTGCCCTACAAGTAAGTTTCTAATACCCCCTTCAACCAAGTCATTGGTAAAGGTACTCCAATGTATGGAGGTAATACCTTTGTAGCTTAACGTAGCCAAAATCCAAAACAAAAACCCCATCCCAATCATAGCAGAGAGGGTAGAGAGAAGAAGTATGAGTTTATTGAGTAGTAGTCTGTTCATGAGTGTGCCTTTCTACCTAAAAAGTAAAACTTTGCTGTGGAGATAATGACAAAACTCACCACAAACAAAATAAGTGCCAAGAAGTACATAGAGCTCATCTCCAAATCTTCAGCCTCTGCAAAGTTGTTTGCCAAAAGTACAGGAATGGAGGTGGTAGGGTCTGTCACACGACCCACCGTACTCATCACCGAACCAATAAGGAATGCCACAGCCATCGTCTCCCCTAATGCACGACCAAGGGCTAAGATAATAGAGCCGATAATTCCCCCTTTAGCATAAGGCATCACCACATCTTTAATGACCTCAAACTTTGTAGCCCCCATCGCATACGCAGACTCTTTAAGTACGCAAGGGGTGGTGTTCATAGAGTCACGCGTAATCGCTGCCATAAAAGGGATAATCATAATCGCCAAGACCAGCCCTGCTGTAAGTAACCCTACCCCATTGCCCCCAAAGATGCTTTGGACAATAGGTGCAAAGTAAAAAAGCCCCCACATACCGTAGATAATACTAGGAATAGCAGCCAAAAGTTCAATAGCAATAGAGACTGGCTTCGCAACACGCTGTGAAGCAATTTCTGTTAAGAAAATAGCAATCCCCATCGCAAGTGGCGTAGCAATAGCCATCGCAATAAGCGTACTAAGTAAGGTTCCCACAATAGGGACAAACCCACCAAATAGACCTCCCTCATCGTCCTCACCTACCTCCCAGACATCTCTCCATAAAAAGTCAAACCCAAAGGTATGTAGCGACTCTTGTGCATAGGTAAAGAGTATCGCAAAGATACCTACAAGAAGAAAAAAGGAGAGTGTTGCCGAAAAAAAGGAGAAGTTTCTAAAAAGTTTTCCACCCATAATGTTAAGCCCTTCATATAAATTGTGTGATTTTATTGGAAATTGGTAACATTTTGGAAACCTTCTCTCTAGCCAATACAACAAAAAGGAGTTACAAAAGCGTTGAAGATTGGCTAGAGAGAAGACTTACACCTCAAAGGAGGTGTAAAGGCGTAGATTATTGAATCTTTTTTGCTTTCCAATATGCTCTAATGGCATATTTTGTACTTGCAGGAAGGGGTACATACCCAAGCTCTGAAGCAGCTTCATCTCCATGGGTATATGCCCAATCCATAAAGGCAGTGACCGATTTATTGGTTCTATTTTTCTCTGCTGGCAAAAGTAAGAATGTCGCAGCAACAATAGGGTAAGAGGTTGCTCCTGCTGGATCACAAATGACGGCATAAAAGTCATTCTTTGCTGTCCAGGTCGCATACTTAGCAGCATCTTGGAACGATGGCACAGTTGGATTAATAAAGTGCCCCTCTTTGTTCTCAATCTGAGCTGCTGGAAGTCCTAACTTAATTTTATAAGAGTACTCAATGTATCCAATAGAGTTTTTAATCTGTTGAATATTGGCAGAGACACCTGAGTTTGATTTACCAGCAACTACTTTTGCTGCTTTCCATGTTGGTTTTTTACTTACTTTAATATTTGAATCAATCTTATTTAAGAAGTAGGTAAAGTTAAAGGTTGTCCCTGACTTGTCTGCTCTTACACACGTAGTAATAGGTGCGTGAGGCAACTTTACCCCTCTATTTTCTTTAGCAATTAACGCATCATCCCAAAACGTTGCTTTTCCAGTAAAAATCGCATCAATCGCTGCACGGCTTAACTTTAATTCACCATCTTTTACACCATCAATATTATAAGAAAGGACAATAGAACCTACTACGGTTGGGAACATATAGAGGTCTGATTTTTTGAGTTTTGCTGGATTAAGTGGCTTGTCTGAACCTGCAAAGTCTACCATTCTTTTTTTGATTGACTTAATCCCATCACCAGAACCAGTAGGTGTATAGTTTACTTTTTTTCCTGTCGCAGCAAAATACGCTGCTGTCCATGCTTTGTATACTGGACCAGGGAAAGAGGCACCTCTTCCTTTAAGCTCATCGGCATTCACGGTACTAAGTGCTACTGAAGCGACAACGGCTGCTGTTACGATTTTTTTGAAAGTCATTTTCTGTTTCCTTAGAAAAGTTTAGTTCCCCTTTTGGGTTGAGGAAGTATAAAACAAGTTGGAAACAATTTGGTTACATCTTTTACACTACAACGTTACCCTCTTGTTACCTTTATATCTCATACTTTTGGCATGAAAAAAATACAAGAAAATTACGAACTACTCCTTGCTACGGCAATCTTTGTCCTCATTATGATACTACACTACCCTTTCTACCAAGCCATCATTTTAATGCTAGAATTTATTGTTATTATTGAGGTAGTCAAGATGATTGCAGAATTTATAGAAAAGAAACGGCTACGTTTACGTTATATTTTAGATGTTTTTATTATCTTTCTGATTCGAGATGTCATTATTTTAACAGCCCTACCACAAAAGCCCTATAACGATATACTTTTTCTTCTTTTTGTCATCTTATGCTTCTTTCTCTTTCGCATCTTAGCTGTTATCTACTCTCCACTCAAACACAAAAAAAGAAAAAACTAAAGTAGTTTGTAGCCTACACCCCATACAGGGGCAAAGTACACTTTAGTCCCATCAGCATCTATCTTCTTCTTTAAACGATTCATCGCTACATTGATAGTTTTATCATGAAAATGCATACTATCATCGCCCCATACTTCATCTCTTAAGTAGTCTCTATTGAGTGGCTGATGTGGATTTTTGATAAACGTATGGAGTAGCTTAAACTCTAGCTTGGTAAGCTCTATAGGTTTTCCGTCAATACTCAATGCGTGCTGACACAAGTCAAGCACCAGATCACGATACTTAATACGCTCGCTACTACTCACCCCTGCACGTCGTAAAAGTGCACCTACACGCAAAAGTAATTCCGTAGCATTAAAGGGTTTGGTCATGTAGTCATCACCTCCAGATTTAAACCCCTCTTCAAGGTCACCCTCTTTATTACGAGCTGTTAAGAAGATAACTGGAATCTCATACCCTTGATAACGTAAATAGGAGACAAATTCACTACCCTCTACACCAGGTAAATTACGGTCTACAACCATTAAAGCAGGGTTCTCCTCCTCCAAAAAATGCTCTACATGTTTAGTGGAGAGAAAACCTGTCACAGCATACCCCTCTTTTTCTAAGTGATACTCTATAAGTTCTAATATGTCAGCTTCGTCTTCAATAACGACTATTTCTATCTCTTGATTTTGCATAGTATATCATAGGATGTATTGATAACATTTTGGTTACAAATGAAGCACCTATCACACTATTTTAAATATGCAGATCCTAAATATCACTGTTCAAGAGGTGCTAACACAGAATTTATTACAGCCCCCTCTTTAGTTAAGTGGTACTCAATGAGTTCTAAAATATCTGCTTCATCTTCAATGACGACTATCTCTATCTCTTTTTGCATAAAAAGATTATAGCATAAGAGTAGGGAAAGAATGGGGTTACACTTAGCTAATACTTTTTCGTTATGATAAGATATCTTATCATGAAGCGATACCCTATGAAAAAGTTTAAACGACCTATTTTTTTAAAAATATACATTGCGCTACTTATTGGCTTGATTCTTATACTCTCTTTTAATTTGACAAATATATTGAAAGAGCGCTCTCATTCGAATGTACAAAAAACATACCTTTTAGCCATTCCCATATACAATGAAATTATCCAAGCACTCAATGCAGAACAGTTAGATACGATAGAGTATTTAGCTCAAAAGCGTACCTCTACCTATACAAGATTACTACAAACACAAAATCATACTGATGCAATACTTGCTAAAAAACAATACAATGCTGACCTTATTCAAATACGTGGAAAGCTCAACATACTACGTAGCCGTATTGCCTTTGAAGAGGCCGACAAAAATATTGTTTATGACTACCATTCTCAAATTATTTTACCACTTATTCAGACGATACAAAACAGTTATAGACATGAATCAAAAATGCAAATCGCAGATACCCTAAACCTCTATATTAAATTTTTACAACTTCACAACAACCTCTCTTTAGAAAATGCTTTAATTTACTATCATCTCATTTCTCAAAAGCAACTCAGTGAAAAAGATATGAAAATATTTAGACGTATCACCCAAAAAGATATTTTACCTGACGTAAGTGCTATTGCCCAAGATGAAAGCAAAGCAGACCTCTTTACTGCACTTAAAACCCTTCCTTTTAAAGATGATTATCGTGCGATGGATCAAGGGTTTGAAAAGAAAATCTTAAACAATGAAATTGAAGACATCAATATTGTCAAATGGCTTGAGAGTATACAAAATAAACAGAGTGCCTTGCAAACTGCACAAGATAATTTACTGCAAAGAGCCATTAATATTCAAAAAGAGAACAGCGCATTACACCAATATACTATTATTTTCATCTTACTTTTCCTTGCTCTTTTAATCTGGGCAACAATCAAAATAATCAAACTACACCATAGCATGGTAGAGAAACGCTCGTTAGATGAAGAGACCCAGCGGGATATTGAGCTTGTCTTTAACAAAGAGGAGCAAAAACAACTCAGTAAACTTATGAATCAAGGTCATATTGGGCTTATTTATAAATTTCTTATACAAGCTATTAAAGATGCCAACCAAACCAAGGACCTCTTTTTAGCCAATATGTCCCACGAAATACGTACCCCCCTCAATGGTATTTTAGGTTTTACCCAACTCCTTAACGATACCACCCTTGATCAAGAGCAAAAAGAGTATACTTCTATTATTCAAAAGAGTTCTGAGCATCTTATTTCTATTGTCAATGACATCTTAGACATTTCAAAAATTAAAGCCCAAAAGATGGATTTGGAGATTATAGAGTTTGACCCTATACTCCAGTTTGAAACTGCCATAGAAGCCTATGCAGCCAAGGCTTCCGAGGCAGAACTCACACTCAATCTTTTTGTTGATCCAAAACTTCCTACAAGTCTTTTAGGTGATCCTACAAAAATATCACAAGTACTTCTTAATCTCATTAGTAATGCCATAAAATTTTCTCCAAAAAGAGAAGAAGTCAATGTCTCTATTGCCCTTCTCTCATCTAACAATCATACCTATAAAGTTAAATTCTCTGTTCAAGACCATGGGATAGGAATTTCAAAACAACAGCAAAAAAATATTTTTGATGCCTTTTCTCAAGCAGACATTAGTACAAGTAGAAAATTTGGAGGTACGGGGCTAGGACTTAATATTGCCAGTAAAATGATTGAGATGATGGGATCGAAACTTAAAATCAACAGTGAGCCAAATCAAGGGAGTGAATTTTATTTTGTCCTTGATTTAGAAGAGTCTAAAACCTCTTCTTCACGTAGTATTAAAACTAACCAATACCGTATTGCTCTTGCATACCCAAAAGAAGTACAAGCCACTACACTCTATGAGAATACAAAAACATATATAGAAGCAACAGGTGCTAGCCTTATAGAAAATACACCAAATACTACTCCTGACATTATTTTTGTAGACTACCAGTACCACAAACGTGCCAACGAATTAGAGCAATACTTAAACATGCCATGTAAGGTCATTGTCATTGCCTCTATGGAACACCAACATAAACTCAAGTCATATGGTTTAAAAATAGAACAAATCATCTATAAACCATTGAACTTTACCAAAGTGCTCAATGCACTCAGCAAACCAGAAAAACAGACTAAAAACAAAGAGAGTATGCACTTTAAAGATTTCCATATCTTAGTCGCAGAAGACAATGCAATTAACCAAAAGCTTATTACGAATATATTGAAAAAATATAATATCAGCGTAGATATCGCACAAAATGGAGAGGAAGCCTTGGCAGCAAGAATGCAAGACAAAGAGTATGATTTGATTTTTATGGATGTTCAAATGCCTGTCATGGGAGGAATAGAAGCCACTACCAAGATTTTATCTTATGAACGTAGCTACAACAAAAAACATGTACCTATCGTGGCACTCACTGCCAATGCTTTAGCAGAAGACAAGCTACAATATCAAAGTGTTGGGATGCAGGAGTATCTATCTAAACCTATAGACATTCAAGCCATTGAAATCATACTCCTAAAGTATGGAAGTCAAAAGCGTGTGAATGAAGAATAAAGAGCGTTATATAACGCCCTTATAATTTTTAGGCACCAAAACCTTTTAGAACAAAGAAGATAAGTGCAGAAAGTATTGCTGCTGCTGGAACTGTTATCACCCATGCCGCTACAATCTTCTTCACCATACCACGTTTCACGTAGTTTTCACGTACAGAACGCTTCAATGATTTTACCTTTTTCTTTTGACTCTTATGTGCCTCAATAAGTGCCAATTTTTTTGCTGGATCTTCATTGGTACAAGCAGTTAACTCTGCTTTGAGTTGACGCTGTTTTGCTACTGCAACATTCAGCTTCTCTTGCTTTACATTGGTTTGCTTTGAGTCTAACCATTCACGTAAGAACCCTACCCCAAAGATAGCCCCTACCGCAATATGTGTTGAAGATACAGGCAATCCTAACTGAGAAGCGATAACCACCGTAATAGACGCAGCCATCATAATAGAAAAGGCTCTCATTTGATCAAGTTCTGTAATTTCAGAACCTACTGTTTTAATCAATCTTGGACCAAACAATGCAAGACCAATAGAAATACCTAACCCCCCTGTAACCATTACCCATAAAGGAATAGCTGCTTTTTTAGATACCGCAAGATTTGTCAAGGCATCATTTACTGCAGCAAGTGGTCCCACTGCATTAGCAACATCATTTGCCCCGTGAGCAAAACTAAGTAGTGCGGCTGCAAAAATAAGTGGTATAGTAAAGAGAAGATTAATTGAATCTCTACTCTCAACCATCTGAGATACTTTTTGTGCAATTTTAGGTTTTACGATTACATACGTTAATGATGCCCCAATTGCTCCAAAAATAAGTGCAACAAACAAAGTTGGCTTTTTTGTCTGAGGTAAGAAATGAAGGGTATCCACAATTACTGGCCATACCTTTTTAAGCCCTTTAAGTGTCAGATACGTAATAAACGCAGCAGCCATTACAGAAACCAAAATAGGTACTATCTTTTTCGCAGCTGCTAATTTATCTTCTTTGTAAAGAATTTGAGATTTAATAATGTAGAGAAAAGTTGCAGCAATAAGCCCACCAAGGACAGGAGAGATAACCCATGATGCTGCAATTTTACCCATCGTTCCCCAAGAAACAATCGAAAAACCACCTGCTGCAATTCCGCCACCTAAAACACCACCAACAATAGAGTGTGTCGTAGAAACAGGAGCTTTAAGCCAAGTTGCAAGGTTAAGCCACAAAGCAGCAGCAAGTAGTGCCGCCGACATTGCATAAACAAACGTCATAGGGTCACCACCAAAGGCAGCAGGGTCAATAATCCCTTTTTTAATTGTACCTACAACATCACCACCTGCAATTAAAGCACCTGATGCTTCAAAAATAGAAGCAACAATAATTGCCCCACCAATAGTCAAGGCACCAGAACCAACTGCGGGTCCTACGTTATTTGCCACATCATTTGCCCCAATATTCATAGCCATATATGCACCAAATACTGCTGCTAAAACTAAAAAGCCCCCATGGGTTGCTTGACCAATGATACTATTGGCATAAAAAGCAACTGCAATTGCAAAGCCCGCTCCAAGTAGCATTTTAAATGTATTGTTCATTGATTTTCCTTAAATTTTATAAACTGAAGGAAGTATAGAGAAAAATTATTACAATTTTGTTACTAACTAAAAAAGTAACTAAGAAGAAAAAGCTTCTTAATGAGTGTATTCTAGGAGATAAGAAGCTCTTACACAAGCAAGAAGTATTGCCTATGTAAAAAGAGTGTTAGATTACCATTTTACTTCTGCCGTTAACATTACAGCATCTGTTTTAGTATCACCATCAATTTCTTCTGTTAAGTAGTTTGCAATAAATTCAACATTTTTGTTATACTTGTATGCAACACCAGCAAGTGTTCTCTCTTTCTCTTCATCGGTAGCATCCATAGTAAAATTGTCATATCTTCCAATGACGTTCCAGTTTTTCGCTACCCTTACTTCTGTATTTACAGAGAAACCATTCCCTTCTATACTCTCACCACCATCTGATGTTTCAACATATTGTGCTGAAAGTAAAAATTCTGGTTGGTTATAAACAGCATGCACACCATACCATACAAAGTCATTCCCCTTTTCTTTATAGTCTGTATTATACTGCCCAAAGAAAGAGATATCCGCATACGTTGTTGATTTGTGTACATGTTTCTTACCTGTACCTAAAATATGACCCGTTAATCTCCATTCAGCACTTAAGCCATTCCCATCTTCAACTCCATGATACCCTTCACCATTGAAAAGACCCAATTCAGAAGAGAAGTTTTCTGTTTTTGTCTTAAAGTTTATACCAATATCAGCTGAATTTGTAAAGTGTGCCCCTTCATGTGCTTCAACAAATACTTTAGAGATTGAACGGTAGTTCCATCCATGGTGTTCTTCATAGTCTATCCAAGGTCTATGTGCTTGACCCATTTCGACACCTGTAAATGGTAATACATTATCTAGGTAAAGATAGGCATACTTAAGTCTTACTTCCCAGCTGCCATCATCACTGCCATCATCTTCTGTATTATGATATGTATCCAAGGTTACTCTCATATAATCTTTTGGATTTTCAGTAAAGTATGCTTTAACTTGTAGGTAGTTTCTTCTTGTTTCAAATTCATTTTGTCCATCATCGCTGACAAAGCCTAAGTAATGTGTACCAGAAAATTTAAGTACTGCTGCTTTTGATTTAATCACTGTTCCAGTATTTTTATGTGCATTTTCTAGGGAAACTGCCACATCACTACTTGCCATTGATACAGAGGCAATCGCTGCCATTGATAATAGAATTTTTTTCATTATTTTAACTTCCTTGTTTAATTTATGTTGCAAGTATAAATTAAATTGGTTACCAAATGATTACAAATTAATTTTCATTGGCATAGAGTGAAAACTTTGCACCTTTTTCATCTAAAAACTCTACCATTTTCTTCTGTCCCAGTTTTTTTGCATAATCCTTTGCACTTATACCTGAACGGTCTAAAACATTTAACTCAGCACCATTCTCAAGTAGAAGGGTAACCATTTCAATGTCTCCAAAACAAGAAGCAAGAAGTAGAGGCAACATGCCACTTTTTCGTTGCGTTGTATTTACACTCATCCCATTATCAATACAAAGCTGTACAATCTCTTTACGTTTAAATTTTATCGCCGTATCAAGTGCAGAAAGTTTATCCGCATCAAGCGAATGAAGGTCAACCCCATACTCTAGAAGAAGTTTAATCGCATCCAGTGAAGCATGGGTACGAATGGCATAAAAGAGTAAGCCTATCTCATCTGGTTCATCTAACTCATACTCCTCCCCAATGACAATAGGTTGTTCTAAATCTACACCTTGTTCTAAAAGTGCTCTCATTTTTACAAGAGAGTCATTTTCTATCGCAAGCAATAACGCTTTCATTTGGCAAAAGGGTTCATTCCACCCATCATTCCCATGGCTTGAGATTTTTTATTGTCTTCTACCATTTTATTGGCATCATTTATTGCAGAGATCAGTAAAATCTGCAAATAAGATTTATCTGTCATAAGCGTATCATCAATATTTAAATCAATCAACTCTCCAGAGCCGTTCATTGTGACCTCAACCAATCCACCACCTGCTTTGGCGCTCATCTGCACATTTTTGGCTTGGCTTTCTATCTCTTTTGCTTTCTCTTGCATTTGTGACATCATCTCTGACATCTTGTTCATATCGAAGCCTTCAAACATTACTGTAGCCCTTCAAATGCTTGCGCAATACTATTATCATCGTCTAAAATCACAATTTTAGGCTTATAGCTGTCTGCTTCTTCACGGCTCATACTTGCATAAGCAATAATAATAATTTTATCCCCTTTATGCACTTTCCTAGCCGCTGCACCATTGAGACAGATATCACCTTTTCCTGCATCTCCCGCGATAATGTAGGTAGAGAAACGCTCTCCATTGTTTACATTTACAATATCTATCTTTTGTCCCACACGCATATCTGCAGCATCTAAAAGATTAGTATCTATTGTTATGGAACCCACATAGTTTAAGTTCGCATCGGTTACGGTCGCTCTATGAAGCTTAGAATAAAGCATAGTAATGTTCATTATCATTTCCTATTTTAAATTATTGGGATTATAACAAAATCCCACCTATAGTTATATTATACTGAAATTGTGAAATTTTTGGAACGAGAGGAGGTGTGCCTAAGCACACCCAATAAAGGTAAAACTATCTTGCCATTTGTGAAGGAGGCACAGCCTCTCCCCACATTTCATCAGGAATAACATACTCTTGTACGACATTTCCACCAATAATATGTTCATCAACGATTCTATCAATCTTCTCTTTGGTAAGCCCTACGTACATTGTATGTCCTGGTTCTACCAACATCACTGGACCTTGTTGACAACGGTTAAGACATCCTGTCTGAATAGGCTGCACTGTCCCAATTATCCCTTTCATCATAAGACTCTGTGCCAAATGTTGAAAAAGTTGTGCTGACTCTGGGTCATTTTGACTCACACAACTTGGTTTTGGCATCCCTGGAGGTGCTGACTGCTGACATTTAAAAATATAGAACGCTGGTTGTGGTACACCTTGCATCATGGTAAATCCTTTTAAGTTTTAATTGAGAGTATTTTACTCCCATTTGCTTAATTCTTGATAAATATCAACCTGATGTTTACTTTTTTTGACTATAATCTAAAGATTAAAAGCGTCAAAAAGGACTTCTATGCACTATCCTAAATTTTTTAACCTCGTCCCATCTATTCAACTTCAAGACCCCCTAAGCAATTTTTTAGGTGCCTTCGAAGAGGGAAAAATGGAGATCTCCTACCTCGAGTGTGTCAAGCTTGCAGGGCACTCATGTCCAACAGTAGCAGGGGCTTACCTTATGGCACAAAAAGGACTTAACGCACTCTACCCAGACACCCTTCCACAAAGAGGAAACATTCACGTTTCTATGAAAGAGTCTGAAGTAGAAGGCGTCACAGGTGTCATCTGTAACGTACTCTCTTTTATCGTCGGAGCAAGTGGTGCAGGAGGATTTAAAGGACTCAACGGAAACTTTTCAAGAGACAACCTTGTAAGCTATGAAGTAGCCATGAAAGGCAGTGTAACACTTAGCAGACTCGACACCAATGAAAGTGTTTCACTCCAGTACGATGCATCAATAATACCAGCTAACAGCCAAATGAAACCACTTATGGGCAAAATACTACAAGGAACTGCCTCAGAAGAAGAAAAAACCAAATTTGGAATACTTTGGCAAGAGCGAGTAGAAAAAATCTTACTCTCCACAGAACTACACGACCAAATAATTACCATTACCAAAGGATAACCTATGATTATTTCACAATTTATGACTCAAGAGCACAGAGACTGCGATACCCAATTTGCCGCAGCAGAACAAGCTGTAGCTGACAACAACTGGAGTGATGCTGAAACAAAATTTTTAG
>Ga0256843_1002177_pt1 | contig 14510 bp, 11 predicted proteins | sample AlvinellametaG_FD_191572 | JGI IMG/M metagenome (GOLD analysis project Ga0256843, IMG submission 191572) | Pompeii worm associated microbial communities from hydrothermal vent at the East Pacific Rise, Pacific Ocean - Alvinella | ecosystem: Host-associated > Annelida > Integument > Unclassified ... | reverse complement strand
TTATCTAAAATTTTTAAGTTATGTTTAATTAATAGCTTAATGAGATAATTTTTTAATTGGTATATATTATATTAAGAAGTGGTTATTTGAAGGACTGAGCAAGATTCCCAATAATTAAGTGCCATCCATCAATAACAATAAAGAATATAAGCTTAATAGGTAAGGAGATCATAACAGGCGGAAGCATCATCATACCCAGACTCATCAGAATAGAAGCAACAATAATATCAATAACCAAAAATGGTAAAAATATTAAAAACCCTATCTCAAATGCTGTTCTTAACTCACTTACAATAAATGCAGGCATAAGTAGTGTAAGTGGTACATCTTTGATATTTTTTGGATTTTCCTGTTTTTTGATACGATAAAAAAGTGCAAGATCAGATTCTCTTGTATTTTTAAGCATAAAGTTTTTAAATGGATCAATAGATTCTTTCATAGCTACTTCATAGCCTATTTTTTTATCCATATATGGTTTTATCCCTTTATCCCAAGCTTGTTCACCATATGGTTGCATAATAAAAAATGTAAGTATAAGTGATAAAGATATAATAATTTGATTTGGTGGAGTTTGTTGTAACCCCATAGCTTGTCTTAAAAGTGAAAATACAATCATAAGTCTTGTAAAACTTGTAACCATAAGTAGTAGTGTGGGAGCTAAAACTAACAGTGTTAGTATAATCATTATATTGATTGTTTTTACAAACTGTTCAGGCTCTTCAACAGCTGCAACAGATAGATTTACCAAAGGTGGTGTATCTGCTGAAAATAAAAATGTAGGTATAAGTAATAATAGTGCTAATATATATTTTAATTTCATAGCTTGGAGTTTATCATAATGTAGTTTAAATCATTATTTAGATAAAATCCACCATATATCACTACGCAGGAATATAAAATGAAAACTTTTTTAAATGAAAAAGATAAAAAGATATTAATGGATTCTATTAGAGATGTGCCAGATTTTCCAAAACCAGGAATTGTATTTAAAGATATTACAACTCTTCTAAATAATAAAGAGGCATTTAAATTATTGATGGATCATCTTGAAAACAGATACAAAGATGAAAACTTGAATTATATTGCTGGTATTGATTCAAGAGGATTTATATTTGGAGCAGCACTTGCTGATAGATTGGGTATAGGGTTTGTTCCTATTAGAAAAAAAGGGAAACTTCCAGCTGCTACAATCTGTGAAAAATATGAATTAGAGTATGGATATGATGAAGTAGAGATCCATCTTGATGCTTTTAATAATGAAAAGGATGCAAGAGTATTGATGATCGATGATCTAATTGCAACTGGTGGAACTGCAGCTGCTAGTGCAAAACTTATAAAAGATACAGGTGCAGATTTGGTAGAGATATGTTTTTTACTTAATCTTACATTTTTAGATGGTAGTTCAAAACTTGAACAATATGCTCCTGTATATAGTATACTTGATATATAAGGTTTAATAAATGAATAACTATATCCCAAAACCTAGTAAATTTGATCCAGATAATAATGGTCACTTTGGTATTTTTGGTGGAAGGTATGTACCTGAAACACTAATGCCTGTATTGCTTGAGCTTGAAAAAGCCTATGAGAAATACAGATTTGATAAAACTTACTGGGAAGAGGTAAATGCACTACTTAAAGATTATGTAGGAAGACCAAATCCACTATATTTTGCTCCAAATATAAGCAAGGAGCTTGAAGCAAAAGTGTATCTTAAAAGAGAAGATCTAAATCATACGGGTGCTCATAAAGTAAATAATACCATTGCTCAAGGGGTATTGGCCAAAAAACTTGGGAAAACCAAAGTTATAGCTGAAACTGGTGCAGGACAGCATGGAGTTGCAACTGCAACAATTGCAGCACTTCTTGGATTGGAGTGTACAGTATTTATGGGTGCAAAAGATGTTGAGAGACAAGAGTTAAATGTATTTAGGATGAAACTTCTTGGTGCAAAAGTTGTTGCAGTAGAATCAGGAAGCAGAACTTTAAAAGATGCTATGAATGATGCTATTAGATACTGGGTTACAAATGCAAGAGATACTTTTTATATCATTGGTACAGTTGCTGGTCCTCATCCATATCCTATGATGGTGAGAGATTTTCAAGCTATTATTGGATGGGAAGCAAGACAACAGATTTTAAGCAAAGAGAATAGATTGCCTGATGAGGTGATAGCTTGTATTGGTGGTGGAAGCAATGCTATAGGGATGTTTTCACACTTTTTGGAAGATGAAGAGGTAAGATGTGTAGGGATTGAAGCTGGAGGTTTGGGACTTGATACATCTAAGCATGGGTGTAGTTTAGAAAAAGGATCTCCTGGAGTACTACATGGTCAGATGAGTTATCTGCTTCAAGATGAAGATGGTCAGATACTTGAAGCTCACTCTATTAGTGCTGGGCTTGATTATCCAGGAATTGGACCAGAACACAGCTACCATAAAGATTTAAAAACTGTAGATTATGACAGTATTACAGATGAACAGGCACTTGAAGCATTTGTGTGGTTAAGTCAAAAAGAGGGGATAATTCCAGCTTTTGAAAGCTCTCATGCAATTGCGTATTTAAAAAAATACAAAGAGAAATTAAAAGGTAAATTAATAGTTGTAAATCTATCTGGTCGAGGTGACAAAGATATGATACAAGCAAAAGATTTACTACATTTTGATTAAAAATATAAAGGGAATATATGAAGTTAAAACTTATAGATAAAAAAACAAAAGCAGATATACAAATAGTAATAGTTGAAAATAAAAAAATAAAACAAAATAAAGATATTTTAAAAACTTTAAAATTCAAAGCTGAACTTGAGGAGTGTGTACTACTTCCTGAAGCTCAAAAAATCTATGTGGGTTGTGAAGAGGTAAATAGTGAAAATATAAAACTAGCTTGTAGTGCAGCTATTAAAAAACTAAACAGTACAGATTTTCAATCAGCTTCAATAGTATGTGAAGATATTGATGCAGCTGTTCAAGGGTTTGTTTTGGGTAATTATACTTTTACAAAATACAAATCTAAAAAAGATGAAAATGTAGAAAAAACTGTATATTTGGAAGTAAAAAAGATAAATAAAAAAATCCAAAAAACTTTTGATGAAGCATATACTATTGCAAGTAGTGTAAATATGGTAAGAGATATTGTAAATACTACTCCAGATGATTTCTACCCATCTATTATGGCTGCAAAAGCAGTTGAGATTGCTTCAAAAAATAAACTAAAATGTGAAGTATATGATGAAGAATATTTGGATGAAACCGGTATGCACTCTATGCTTGCAGTTGGACGAGCTAGCAGACATAAATCAAAATTGATCCATCTTACATATAAACCAAAAACAAAAGCAAAAAAGAAAATTGTATTTGTAGGAAAAGGGCTTACTTATGATAGTGGTGGACTTAGTTTAAAACCTAGCGATTTTATGGTAAGTATGAAAAGTGATAAAAGTGGAGGATCAGCAGTATTAGGAATTATGAATGCTGTATCTAAACTTGATCTTCCTTTTGAAGTGCATGGAATTATAGGTGCAGTTGAAAATATGATAGGTGGAGATGCATATAAGCCTGATGATGTACTAACTGCACGAAATGGTAAAACTATTGAGGTGCGAAATACTGATGCAGAGGGGCGATTGGTATTGGCTGATTGTTTATGTTATGCACAAGATGAGATTAAAGATATAGATTATATTTTTGATTTGGCTACTTTAACAGGAGCTTGTGTAGTTGGTGTTGGTCAATATACAACTGGTGTGATGGGAAATAGTATTATGAGTTGTCATCATGCAGTAAAAAGTGCTTTAAACTGTGGAGAGTTAGCTACAACTTTACCGTTTAACAGATATCTTAAAAAAACACTAAAAAGTGAGATTGCTGATATTTGTAATATATCAAATACAAGATATGGTGGAGCTATTACTGCAGGATTGTTTTTAAATGAATTTATTAAAGATGAAAATAAAGAGAAATGGATACATTTAGATATAGCTGGACCAGCTTATGTTGAAAGTGAATGGGGATACAATCCTCATGGTGCAAGTGGAGCAGGGGTAAGAATGTGTTTACAGTTTATGAAAGATCTAAACAATAAATAAAAAGAATAAAAATAAAGGAGATATATGGGATTAGGTGTTGGATTGGTAGGTTTACCAAATGTTGGAAAAAGTACAACTTTTAATGCACTAACAAAAGCGCAAAATGCTGAGGCGCAAAACTATCCGTTTTGTACAATAGAACCAAATAAGGCTATAGTGCCTGTACCAGATAAAAGATTGGATGAGTTAGCAAAAATTGTAAATCCAAATAAGATTCAGTACTCTACAATTGATTTTGTAGATATAGCTGGACTTGTAAAAGGTGCTAGTAAGGGTGAAGGTTTAGGTAATCAGTTTTTATCAAATATCAGAGAAGTTGAAGTTATACTTCATATGGTAAGATGTTTTGAAGATGGAAATATTACTCATGTAGAGGGTGAAATTGATCCAATTAGAGATATAGAGATTATTGAAACAGAGCTTATTTATGCAGATATTACACAACTTGAAAAAAAGATGGATAGACTTAAAAAAGAGGCAAAAGCTTCTAAAGAATCTGCAGCAAAACTTGAAATAGCAAAAGAGTTAATGGCTCATCTTGAAGAGTTAAAACCTGTAAGTGTATTTGAACAAAAAGATGATGAGATGTTTATAGCTTTGGATAAAGAGCTTAGATTTTTATCAAATAAAGAGATAATTTATGGTGCAAATGTAGATGAGGATTCACTTCTTGAAGAGAATGACTATGTAAAAGCTGTAAGAGAATATGCAAGTGAACATGGTAATGAAGTTATTATGTTGTGTGCAAAAGTTGAAGAGGAGCTTGTTGGACTTGATGATGATGAAGCAAAAGAGTTTTTAACTGATTTTGGAGTTGAAGAGTCTGGACTTGAAAAAATTATACATACTGCATTTGACAAACTTGGACTTCAAAGTTATTTCACTGCTGGTGTTGTTGAGGTTCGAGCTTGGACAATACAAAAAGGTTGGAAAGCTCCAAAAGCAGCTTCTGTTATACATAATGATTTTGAAAAAGGTTTTATTAAAGCTGAGGTTATATCTTATGAAGATTTTATTGCTTGTGGTGGTGAAACAAAAGCAAAAGAGGCAGGAAAATTAAGACTTGAAGGTAAAGATTATGTTGTACAAGATGGCGATGTGATGCACTTCAAGTTTAATGTGTAGTAGCGTTAAGAAAACGACAACTGCTTGTCGTTTTTAGCTACGAAAGAGTAAGCGTATATGCATATGAAATATGCATAGCGTCTCAGGGAATTTTTTTACAACCCCACTCTAGTTTCCAAACTCCCGTTTGGGAATTAAAAAATCAATTTATTCTTGACAATATGTATCTTTTAGGATACAATTTCTATATGTATATCATTAAACAGACCAACTATTTTTCTAAATGGCTATTGAAATTAAAAGATATAAAAGCCAAAGTTTCTATATTAAGAAGAATAGATAGAATAAAACTTGGTAATTTTGGAGATTATAAGTCTATTGGAAATAATTTATTAGAACTTAGAATTACTACAGGACCTGGATATAGAGTATATTTTACAAAACAAAATGATGAAATTATTGTTTTATTAATTGGTGGTGATAAATCATCTCAAAATGATGATATAAAAAAAGCAAAAAATATTTTAAGGGAATTGGATTATGAATAAATTAGAAGTAACAAATTTTGATATAACACAATATTTAGATAATAAAGAGATTATAGCAGAGTATTTATCTCAAGTATTAGAAGATGGGGATACTGAAGAGTTACTAATTGCTTTAGGTAATATAGCCAAAGCAAAAGGGATGACTCAATTAGCTAATGATACTGGTTTGGGTAGAGAGAGTTTATATAAAACATTTAATCCAAAATCAAAACCAAGATTTGATACAATAATGAAAATTATGGATTCTTTTGGTGTAAAAATGAAGATTTCAGCATAAAACTTACAACCCCTGCAATAAAAGGTTCCATAAATATTCAATCTCATTATCACTAAAACTGATTAAATTTTTATCATAAAAAAGTTGATCTATTTTTTCTTTATGAAATCCTTGAGAATAAGAACATTGTGGATGAGTAGGTATAAAACTTCTCACAAGTGCTATATCATTTTCTATATGAGTATCACACAGCAAACATTGCATATGGGTATGAAGTCTTCCCTCTTGTTCCAAAAGTGATACATAGTGTTCTATTATTGCTCTTTTTGGATTTTGTTTATTGATTTTATGTGTTAACTCATCTAAGCTGTTAAAATAGATAGTATCAATATCATCAATATCTTTTAGATGTATATAAAAAAGTTTTAGATACCTTTGCCAACAATACATTTTTTGATTGTCTAAAATCCATTTAAATCCAAGCTGAATCACATCTTTTAATCTAGGCATTGTAGATTTTAGATTTGATTCTAATTCAAAATCTATTTTATACCCTATATTTATTGTTGAGTGTCTTGCACCGTAAAATCTGTATGTAGTGTATATATGATTCTCACCCAATATGGTGACAATTAAATCATCTTCTCTTACAGTTTTAATATCTATTATGTAACCTTGCATATTTAAATTATAGCTAATTAACCATATTTTAAAGCTTTATTTGTTACCCTAATACCAATAAATAAAATAGAATTTTAGAAGGAATACAATGGGATGTAATTTAGATTTATTAACTTCTTTTAAAGATAACTGTGGATTTGGACTTGTTGCTCATCTTGACAATAAGCCAAGTCATCAAAATCTTGAAGATGCTATAACTTCACTAGAAAGAATGATGCACAGAGGTGCTGTAGCAGCTGATGGAAAGAGTGGTGATGGTTCAGGACTTTTACTATCTATGCCAGATTCATTTATGAGAAATATTTGTAAAGAACAAAGTATCGATCTGCCAAAACAATATGCTGTTGCTATGATATTTAGCAAAGATATTACAAATATCGATACATTTAAGCAATTTTGTGAGAAAAATGACTTAAATGTGGTATTTACTAGAGAAGTACCTATCAATACAGATGCACTTGGAGTTCAAGCTCTTGAAGTGTTACCAAATATCACACAAGTGTTTGTAGTACCTAATTCATTGGTTTCTACTCAAAGATTTGATGCTATGCTGTATCTTGCTAGAAAAGAGTGTGAACATGAATTAAGAGACGATGAAGACTTCTATATTCCATCATTTTCTTCTAAAGTGATATCATACAAAGGGTTGGTTATGCCAACTCATATCAAAGATTTTTATTTGGATTTGGCTGACAAATCTTTTAAAATATCTTTTGCACTATTTCATCAAAGATTCTCTACAAATACACTACCACAGTGGAGACTTGCTCAACCATTTAGATCAATAGCACACAATGGAGAGATAAACTCTATAGAAGCAAATAGATTTAATGTAGCTATAAAATCTGAAAAAATTAAATCAGAAGTATTTACAGATGAGGAGATAAATAGAATTTTACCAATATTACAACCAAATGGTAGTGATAGTGCTAGCTTGGATAATATGTTTGAATTTTTGATTGTAAATGGTATGGACTTTTTTAAAGCTGCAAGAGCTTTGGTGCCTGCACCTTGGCAAAATGCTCCACATATGGATTCTAGTCTTAGAGCATTTTATGAATATACTGCAACAGCAATGGAAGCATGGGATGGACCAGCAGCAGTTTCACTTACAGATGGTAGATATATTGGATGTTTGATCGATAGAAATGGTTTAAGACCTTCAAAATATGTAATTACAAAAGATAGAAAACTTTTTATGACAAGTGAATATGGTACTGTTCATATAGATGAAGATAATATTCTTGAAAGAGGAAGATTACAAAGTGGTCAAATGCTTGGTGTTGACTTAAAGCATGGTATTGTACTTAAAGAGGAAGATATAAATGAGTATTTAAGTTCAACACAAAACTATTCTAAATGGCTTAGTGGAGACTTGGAGTATCTTCAAGAGTATGTAGATGATACATATTTAGAGTATGATGATTATAAATTTTCTGATTTGGTTCAAAGACAAAGATATTTTAATATCACATTTGAGACATTGGATCAGATGATTGAACCAATGGCAAATGATGGTAAAGAGCCTGTTGGTTCTATGGGTGATGATACTCCACTTGCATGTTTCTCTCAAGTAAATAGAAATTTTACAGATTTCTTTAGACAAAAATTTGCACAAGTTACAAATCCTCCTATTGATCCATATAGAGAGAAAGTTGTAATGAGTTTAAATACTGGATTTGGTAAAGTTCATAACATACTTGATGAAAAAGCTTCTTATGCAAAAAGATTAAAAACAAGCTCACCAATACTTATGCAAGAGAAGATGGATGTATTGGTATCTTTTGGAGATGAAAAAAATCCAAGATTTGATCCATATTTTAAAAACAGATCATTTAGTACAACATATACAAGCGATTTAAGAAGTAGTTTAAAACAACTATTGGCAAATGTAGTAGATGCAGTAAGAAATGATCATGTAGGTATAATTATTCTTGATGATAGAGATATAAATAAAGATAAAAAACTTATCCCTATGGCTATGGCAGTTGGGTATTTAAATCAACAGCTTCTAAAAGAGGGACTAAGACACTATGTATCGATTATTTGTGTAAGTGGAGAGATATATGATCCACATATGGCTGCAGTAATGATAGCTTATGGTGCAACAGCACTTTATCCATATATGCTTTATGCATCTGTACTTGATATGTATTCAAAAAGAGATCTTACAAAATATCAATTACAAGATAAATTAAAAAATACTCAAAAAGCATTAAATTCCGGATTGCTTAAGATTATGTCAAAAATGGGTATTGCTACAATTGCAAGTTATAGAAACTCTGGATTATTTGATGTTATTGGATTAAGTGATGAGATTGTTGAGGATTGTTTTGAGATGAGTCAAAGTGATCTTGCAGGTTTGGGATATGAAGATATTGAAAAAAGAATTGAAAAACTACACTTTAATGCTTATTACAATCAAGGTCATGTATTCCCACTAGAGCTTGGTGGATTTTATAAATATATTGACGGTGGTGAGTATCATGATTATGGTCCAAAAACTACAATTGCAATGCACAATAAAAATGCTACAAATCAAGAAAAAACAAGTGATTTTGATAGTTTAAGAGAGTTGGTAAATAATAGAAAAGGCAAATTTATACGAGATTTCTTTGAGTTTAACTCAGATAAAGAAGCAATCAGTGTAGATGAAGTTGAATCTATTGATTCAATTTACAAAAGATTTGCTGCAGCTGCTATGAGTTGTGGATCTATATCACCAGAAGCTCATGAAGCAATCGCAGTAGCTATGAACTCAATTGGAGCACAAAGTAATTCAGGTGAGGGTGGAGAGGATCCAGCAAGATTTAATACACTTAAAAACTCAAAAATAAAGCAAGTAGCTTCAGGAAGATTTGGTGTAACTCCTGGATTTTTAAATTCAGCCGAAGAGATTCAAATCAAAGTAGCTCAAGGTGCAAAACCAGGTGAGGGTGGACAATTACCAGGTCATAAAGTAACTCCACTTATTGCTTCATTAAGACATACAGTTGCTGGAGTGACACTTATATCACCACCTCCACATCACGATATTTACTCTATTGAAGATCTATCTCAATTGATATTTGATCTAAAACAGATAAATCCTAAAGCAAAAATTGCAGTTAAACTTGTATCTACTATTGGTGTTGGAACAATTGCAGCTGGTGTTGCAAAAGCTTATGCTGATAAGATTATTATCTCTGGAGCTGATGGTGGTACTGGTGCTGCACCACTTACATCAATCAAACATACAGGTAATGCTTGGGAAATGGGACTTTCAGAAGCTCACAATGCTTTAAAAGCAAATCATCTAAGAGAGTTTGTACATGTTCAAACTGATGGTGGATTGAAAACTGGTCTTGATGTTGTAAAAGCTGCTATGTTGGGTGCAGAATCTTATGCATTTGGTACAGCTGCTCTTACACTTCTTGGGTGTAAAATCTTAAGAATTTGTCACACTAATAAATGTAGTGTTGGTGTTGCAACTCAAGATGAAAAATTAAGAGATCATTTTACAGGTACAGTTGAAAGACTTATATCATATTTTGAATTTGTAGCAAAAGATGTTAGAGAGATCTTGGCAAGTTTAGGCTATACAAGACTTGAAGATATTATTGGAAGAACTGACCTTTTAAAAGTAGTTGATGATGAATTGGCTCAAAAATTTGATTTCCAAAATATATTAAGAAGAGTTGATGGAGTTGATACTTGTCAAAAAGATTTTAATGAACCATTTGATAAAAATGAGTTTGAAAAATCTTTATTGAAAAAAGTTCATCAAACTATTGAAAACCCTAAACATCCAATAACAATAAATGAGAAAATTGAAAATTTACATAGAAGTTTTGGTACGCTGATATCTGGTGAGATTGCTAAATATTATGGAGATGAAGGTTTACCTGAAAACTCAATCAATATTAATCTTACTGGAGTAGCTGGACAATCATTTGGTACACTTTTAAGTAAAGGGATGAATTTACATCTAAATGGTGTAGGAAATGATTATGTAGGTAAAGGTATGAATGGTGGTAAGATTATCATCACTCCAGAACATCAAGGTGAAAAATTTGGTGGGGCTGGTAATACATGTCTTTATGGTGCAACAGGTGGAAAACTTTATGTAAGAGCAGCAGTTGGTGAAAGATTTGCTGTTAGAAACTCTGGATGTACTGCTATTGTAGAGGGTACAGGTGATAGTGCTTGTGAATATATGACAGGTGGTATTGTAGTGATCCTTGGAAAAACAGGTATCAACTTTGGTGCAGGTATGACTGGTGGATTGGCATTTGTATATGATCAAGAGAAACAGTTTATAGATAAAATGAATCAAGAATTAATTGAAGCAATCAGAATTGATACAGATGATACAGAAAGAGAAAGATTATTCTTGAAAAAACAACTTCAAGATTATATTCAAGAGACACAAAGCAAAAAAGCTATAGATATATTGGAAAATTTTAGAGCAGAGATAAGAAATTTTTGGATGGTAAAACCTAAAAATATGACAATTTTACCACTAAATCCGGATCAGGGAGATTAATAAATATGTTAAGTTATACAAAAATAGATAGACAAAATCCTAATAAACGTGATGTAATGCAAAGAATTAAAGACTTTAGTGAAGTTTATGAGGTAGTAGGAACTAAACAAGCAAGTGAACAAGCTGATCGTTGTATGCAGTGTGGTGATCCATATTGTCATACAAAATGTCCATTGCATAACTATATCCCTGCGTGGTTAAAAAGTGTAGCAAATAAAGATTTGGAGTTGGCATTTGCACTTTCAAATGAGACTTCACCTTTTCCTGAAATTTTGGGAAAAATTTGTCCTCATGATGTGCTTTGTGAAGGTGATTGTAGTTTAAATGATGGACATGGTGCTATTGCTATTGGAAGTATTGAAACACATATTACTGAAAGTGCATTTGAACTAGGATACAAACCAAAATTTGCTACAACAAAACTTGGAAAATCTGTAGCTATTGTAGGAAGTGGACCAGCAGGGATTGCTGCAGCTACATTTTTACTAAGAGCTGGTGTTGATGTGACTATGTATGAAAGAGCTGCACGAGCTGGAGGGCTTTTTACTTATGGTATTCCTGGATTTAAACTTGATAAAGATAAAGTTCAAAGAAGAATTGATCTTTTAATTGAAGCTGGTATGAAACTAGAATTAAACTGTGAAATTGGAAAAGATAAATCTTTTGAAGAGCTAGAGAACAATTTTGATGCTGTATTTATAGGTATAGGATCTACAAAAGGAAGATATGCTGGACTTGAGGGTGAAGATGCTTCAAATGTACACCTCGCTATGGAGTTTTTAACTAAAATTCAACAAAGAAATTTTGGTGAGAAAGTTGATAATCTTATTGATGTAGAGGGTAAAAAAGTTGTAGTTATTGGTGGTGGAGATACTGCTATGGACTGTGTAAGAACAAGTGTAAGAGAAAAAGCTGCAAGTGTAAAATGTCTATATAGAAGAGATGAAGCAAATATGCCAGGATCTAAAAAAGAGGTAGCAAATGCTAAAGAGGAGGGGGTAGAATTTGTATTTAATGTATCTCCTAAATCTATAGTAAAAGATGGCGCTAATAATGCTATAGGAGTTGAACTTCTAACTACAACTATGAGTGAAGCTGATGAATCAGGAAGACAAAAAGTGGTAATAAATGAGGGAAGTGAATATATTGAAGATGCAGATGTAATCATATATGCACTTGGTTTTGATCCTGAAGTACCAAATTTTATAAAAGATGCTAATCTTGAACTTGATAAATGGAATGGTATAGTTGTAAATGAAAACTATCAAACTTCAAATCCAAAAATCTACTCTGGTGGTGATAGTGTAAGAGGTGCGGATCTTGCTGTAACTGCTGCATTTGATGGTAGAGAAGCAGCTAAAAAGATAGTAGAAGCTTTAGTATAATTAAAGCATAATTTAAATATAATCAAAAGTATTACTTAGTGAAATATTTTTTATTTACACTTAAGTAACACTTTTATGGTAAAATTTCATAAATAATTCACAAATATAAATAATAGGACAAAAATTGAATGATAAAGTATGTATAGAAGAAGATGAGATAGACTTAAGAGAATTATTTAAAACAATAGCAAAAAATAAAAAATTTATTATAATATTTACTACTATTATTACTCTTTTGGCTATATTTTATGCGTATACTAAAACTCCTATATATGAAGTGAAATCAAATGTACAAATTGGATATATAGGTAAAAATTTAATAGCTGAACCTACATCTTTAGTAAAGATTTTGAATATTGTATTTAATGTAGAGGATAAGATAAAAACAAAAGATAAATTTGTATCTGAAGTAAGTAAAATAAGTACAAATAAAAAACTTAAAAATTTTATAGAGATACGAACACAAGCAATTTCAAACGAAGAAGCTCTAAAGAAAAATAAAGAAGTAGTAAAATATATACAAGATAAATATAAAAATAAAATAGATCAGTATATATTGAATAATAACAATAAAATAAAAGATTTGAATATAAAAATTGATAATCTTGTAAATTTAAAGATGCAAGATATAAAAAGAGATATAGAAAAAATTAAAACTCAGCAATTAGCAAAAATAGATGATCAAATCAGTTTTTTTAAAAATATAAAATTAAAATCTATCGATGATAAGATAAAATTTCATAATGATAAATTGCAAGAGTATACAAAATCTATAAATAAGATATTTAAAGTAAAACAAAATAACAATGCCACAAGTACAGTAATATCATCTATGCAAATTGTTAATTATCAAAATCTTATTTTGAATTCTCAAAATAAAATAGAAGATCTAAAACTTGAAAAAGAGAAGATTTTAACTCAAACAATAAAAGATCTTGAAATAAAAAAAGAAAATATTAAAAACGATACTTTAAGAAAATTAAAATATAAATTAGAAATAGAATTACCAAATCAAAAAGAAAAATTATTACAACAAATAAAAGAGATAGAGTATAATAATTCTGATAATAATATACAAAATAGTAAAGTAATTGGTGATTATGTAATCAAAAACTATCCAGTGAAACCAAAGAAAAAATTAATAGTAGTAGTTGCATTTGTAACTGGATTGATTTTATCTATATTTCTAGTATTTTTAATAGAGTTTTTTAGAAAAGAAAATTATAATGAAAAATAACATATGTATAATTGGACTAGGGTATGTTGGACTACCACTTGCTCATGCATTTGCAAGTAAATATGATGTAGTTGGATTTGATATCAATGAAAAAAGACTTCAAGAATTAAATCAAAATATTGATAGTACTCTTGAGCTTACTACTACTCAACTAGAAGATATTCAAGATAATATTTCTTATACTTCAAAGCTTGAAGATATAAAAGATTGTAATATCTATATAATAACTGTTCCAACTCCAATTGATAGTTCAAATCAACCTGATCTTACTCCTCTTATAAAATCATCTCAAACAGTTGGAAAAGTACTTAAAAAAGATGATATAGTAATATATGAATCTACAGTTTATCCTGGTGTTACAGAAGAGGTGTGTGTTCCACAACTTGAAAAAGAATCAAACCTTGTATTTAATAAAGATTTTTACTGTGGATATAGCCCAGAGCGAATAAATCCAGGTGATAAAGAACATACTGTAACAAAAATACTTAAAGTAACAGCAGGTAGTACTCCACAAATTGCTACAAAAGTAGATGAACTATATAAATCAATTATAACTGCAGGTACTCATAAAGCATCTTCTATAAAAGTAGCAGAAGCTTCTAAAGTAATAGAAAATACACAAAGAGATGTAAATATAGCTCTTATAAATGAACTAGCTCTTATATTTGACACTATGGGTATAGATACAAAAGAGGTAATAGAAGCTGCTGCAACTAAATGGAACTTTATAAAACTAAATCCAGGACTTGTAGGTGGACATTGTAT
>Ga0256843_1002176_pt1 | contig 14520 bp, 19 predicted proteins | sample AlvinellametaG_FD_191572 | JGI IMG/M metagenome (GOLD analysis project Ga0256843, IMG submission 191572) | Pompeii worm associated microbial communities from hydrothermal vent at the East Pacific Rise, Pacific Ocean - Alvinella | ecosystem: Host-associated > Annelida > Integument > Unclassified ... | reverse complement strand
CTTTGTCAGCTTTCATATCATCGGCATTTGTAAAACTAGCAGCTACTATCCATGCACTAAATCTTGCACTAGCATACATAAGTGAGTTGTTTACCAAAGCTGGTCTAGCATGAGTTTCGTTTATATGTTTGTTGGCTAGTGCTATATATTCATCGGCTCTTTTGTAGAAATTTTCATCTATCTCTTCATTCATTGACATCGTATATCCTTTTTTATGGTACAATATCATAAAAAATTTAGGATTAGATTATGAATGATATACAAAAGTTGCAAAATCTACTAGAGAATGAACTTTTACCAGATTTGGAAGTGGCTATAGATGATTTGTTTGAGGCGATAGACAAAGCCAAAAATGCTTCAAAAGAACAAAAAGATGAGCTAGAAGAGCTTAGAGATATGAGAACAGAGTGTTTTGCTATCATAGAAGAGATAAAAAGAGATGAGTTACCACTCGAAGAGGCTACAGAATTGCTTGAAGAGTTGGTAGATCTCAAAACAGAAGAACAATAAACGATGAAGTATAGTATCGTATATATGGGTACGCCCCATTACGCAAGAGAGATTTTATCTTCTTTAATAGATGCTGATGATATGGTCGTATCTTTGGTGCTTACTCAGCCAGATAGACCAGTAGGACGCAAAAAGGTACTTACTCCACCACCTGTAAAAGAGTTAGCTTTAGAACACAACATAGAAGTTTTACAGCCGACTAAGCTTAGTGAAGATGGTATATATGAAGCTATCAGAGATAAAAAACCAGACTTTATAGTAGTAGCTGCATTTGGTCAGATATTGCCAAAAGATATACTAGATATCGCTCCTTGTATAAACCTACACGCTTCAATCTTGCCTCAGTATAGAGGAGCATCTCCAGTGCAACAGTCACTTTTAAATGGTGATGAAAAAACTGGTGTTACTTCTATGTTGATGGAAGAGGGATTAGATACTGGTGATATACTAAAGATAAAAGAGTTTTATATACCTAAAGATATGAGATTGTTTGCACTGATGCAACAGCTTACAAATGATGCTTGTGAGTTGACACTAGAGACTATAAGAGAGTTTGATACTATAGAACCACAAAAACAAGATGAGAGTAAAGCTACACTTTGCAAAAAGATCAAAAAAAGTGATGGTCAGATAGATTTTGAAGATGCAAGTGTGATATACAACAAATACAGAGCTTTTGAAGGATGGCCAGGTATTTTCAGCCAAAACGGAGTTAAGTTTGATAATATAGAGTTAGTAGATACGACAACTACTCATAATCCATGTGAGATTTTGGATTTTGAAGATGATAGTGTTGTAGTAGGTTGTAAAGTTGGTGCATTAAAGATAGGCACTATACAACCACCATCAAAAAAAGCTATGAGTGCCAAGGCATATTGTGTAGGAAGAGGATTAAAAAATGGAAATAGTATCGTTTGAGTCACTGCCATCAACTCAGTTATATCTGATAGATGCGTTAAACAAAAAAGAGTTAGAAGCACCAGTACTTGTGTTGGCTAACGAGCAAAGTGATGGTATAGGCAGTAGAGACAATGAATGGAGTGGAAGCAGGGGAGATCTGTTTTTGTCTATGGCTATACAAAAACACTCACTGCCTACAGATTTGCCACTTAGTGCTGTAGCTATATATTTTGCATTTTTTATGAAAGAGGTATTGGCTCGTTATAATGAAGATATATTTCTCAAATGGCCAAATGATTTTTATATAGGAGATGATAAGGTAGGTGGTTGTGTAAGCAAAGAGCTTAAAAATGACATAGTTATAGGTATAGGTATCAACCTAACACCAAACAGTGCAGGATATAAGCATTTGGATATTGATGCTACACCTTTAAAGTTGGCTCAAGAGTTTATAAATGAATGGATGATGATACCTTCATGGAAGTATATTTTTAGCAAATATCAGGTAGAATTTGATCTTAGCAAAAAATTTGATGTCCATATAGATGGTGAGAAAAAGTCTTTAGAAAATGCACAGCTTTTTAGTGATGGTTCTATAGAGATAGATAACAAAAAGGTATTTAGTTCAAGATGAGTGAGATTATATGTATAGCTAACCAAAAAGGTGGAGTAGGTAAAACTACTACAGCAGTTAATCTAGCTGCGTCACTAGCAGAAAAGGGTAAAAAAGTACTGCTTTTAGATATAGACCCACAGTCTAATGCTACTACAAGTTTGGGGTATAGCAGAGGTGATTATGAGTACAATATCTATCATGTACTTATAGGTACCAAAAAACTATCTGAAGTTGTACTAAAAACATCTATCAAAAAACTTGACTTAGTCCCATCAAATATAGGTTTGGTTGGTATAGAAAAAGAGTTTTATAACTCCAAGAAAAAAAACAGAGAGTTAGTACTCAAAGAAAAACTTAAAGAGTTATCAAAAAAGTATGATTTTATCATCATAGATTCACCACCAGCTCTTGGACCTATCACTATCAATGCTTTGAGTGCGTCAGATTCTGTTATTATACCTATACAGTGTGAGTTTTTTGCTCTTGAGGGGTTGGCTCAGTTGTTAAATACAGTTGGATTGCTTAGAAAAACTATAAACCCAAAGCTTAAAATAAAAGGCTTTTTACCAACAATGTATTCTAAACAAAACAACCTTTCAAAACAGGTTTTAGCAGATCTCTCTCACCACTTTAAAGATAAGCTTTTCCATATCAAAAATGGTAAAGAGTGTATAGTAGTACCTCGTAATGTCAAAGTAGCAGAGTCTCCAAGCTTTGGTAAACCAGTTACCAAATACGCTTCATCATCCAAAGGCTCTTTGGCATACAAAAATCTAGCATCTGTTATCTTAAAAGGATAGAGTTATGGCACTTGGTAGAGGATTGGGAGATATACTCCTAGAGGTAGAAGAGGCTTATGAAAAAAATCTTGATGGTATGGACAGCTTTGAGTTAGAGTCTCAAGGTGCAAGGATAGAAGAGATATCAGTAGATATCATATCACCAAACCCATATCAACCTCGTAAAACTTTTGATAACAATGCCCTAAAAGAACTCAGCGAATCTATAAAAAAACATGGTTTACTTCAACCTATAGTTGTGATACCAAAAGATGATGAGTATCTTTTAGTAGCAGGTGAGAGAAGACTCAGAGCGCATAAATTAGCCAACCTTGATACTATCAAAGCTATAGTAGCTGAAGTGGATATGGATGAGTTTAGGCTCAGAGAATTAGCTCTTATAGAAAATATCCAAAGAGAAGATCTCAATGCCATAGAGTTGGCAAATTCATATGCAGAACTTATAGAAGTACACAATATCACTCATGAAGAGCTATCCAAGATAGTTAACAAAAGTCGTTCTCAAATCACAAATACACTCAGACTTCTAGCATTGAGTGACTATGCAAAAGAGCAGATATCTAGTGGTAAACTCTCTCAAGGTCACGCCAAAGTCCTTATAGGTTTGGATAAAAATGATGAAAAAGTTATCATAGATAGTATCATAGGACAAAAATTAAGTGTAAGAGATACTGAAAAACTTGTCAAAAAATATAAAACTAAACCATCATCAGAAAAAAATCCAAAAGAGTCTTTTGAGCTTTTAAACGAATACAAAAAAGAGCTAAAAGCACTGCTACCATTTACTCATAAGGTCAAATCAAATAAGTTAGAAATAACTTTTGATAATAAAAAAGATATAGAAAACTTTTTAAAGTTACTAAAAAACTCCTCTATTTAACCAATATCTCATTATCAAAATGCTAAAATAATGCGAAATTAAAAGAGGAGTTTTAATGCTTGACATACATTTCCCGTTGATGTTGTTCGTCTTGGCTTTATTTCTGACTCTTTTAGTTGTACTCAACAAAATGCTATTTCAACCGTTATTGAAGTTTATGGATGACAGAGATAACACTATAGCAAAAGATTTGAAAGCAGCTAAAAGTTTCAGTGGTGATAGTGATGAACTAACTGCTAAAGCAGAAGAAGTTCTTAGCAATGCTAAGAGTGAAGCTACAGCTATAAGACAAAAGGCTGTTGATGAGGCTAAAGAAGCTGCTGCTGCTAAGGTAGCTGCTAAAAAAGCTGAACTTGACAAGCAGTATGAACAATTTGTAGCCCAGTTGGCTTCGCAAAAAGCAGAGCTAAAAGAGTCTCTTCTTTCTCAAGTCCCTCAATTTAAAGATAGCTTAAAAGCTAAATTAAGCAATCTATAAGAAAGGATGAAGATGAAGAAGATAATACTACTAGCATTGGTAATCGTCCCTGCTATTCTTCTTGCAAATGAAGGTCACTCTGAAGAGAGTAGATATCTTTTGCAAACAGGAAGAGAGACAGATTTTTGGCCTAGAGTTATAAACTTTACTATATTTGCTTCTATTCTTTACTACTTGATAGCTAATCCTATCAAAGAGTATTTTACAGGTAGAAGTGAAGGTATAGCAAACCAGCTTAAAGAGATCGAAGCAAAACTTCAAGCGGCACAAGATGAGCAAAAAGCTGCTCAAGTTCGCCTTGAAGAGAGTACTCAAAAAGCATCTGAGATAGTAGAAGATGCTAAAAAAGAGGCTGAGATTTTGGTAGCTAAAATCAACTCTGCAACTGAAAGTGAACTTACAGTTATGGAAAAACAACTTGAAGAACAAATCTCACTAGAAGAGAGAAAAGCTGTTAGAGAAGCTATTGATGAAGTATTGAGTGAAAATATCTCAGCTGATGATATAGCAGTAGATAACAGTAAAGTTGTTGAAGTAATTTCTAAGAAGGTGGCATAATCATGGAAGAGTTGATAGCAAAAAGATATGCAAAAGCGTTGTCTATGGCTACAAAAGATGTGAAGTCTTTGGTAGCGAAGCTTGATGTGCTAAGTGAAGCTTTATCAAACAAAGAAGTATCAGAAGTACTTTTATCTCCTATCGTAGATAGTGATAAAAAGACAGATATGGTATTGTCTGTTTTGAAAAAAGACAAAGATGATATTTTGAAAAACTTTATAAAAGTATTGGGTGAGAAAAAAAGACTTGATCTTATCCCTGCTATTACAAAAGTTTTGAATGCTGAGATACAAAAAGAGTCAAATGTATATGAAGGTGTTTTAAAAAGTTCTAAAGAGCTTGATGAAAAAGAGATCAAAAAACTTGAAAAAACACTATCTAACTATACAGGTGCAAAAATCAAGCTTAACCAAGAAAAAAGTGAGCTTGATGGATTGCGTGTATCAGTAGATGATTTGGGTATTGAGGTTAACTTCTCTAAAGAGAGAGTAAAAGAACAACTAATTGATTTTATAAAAAAATCACTATAAGAAAGGAGTAGAAGTGGCAGTTAAATTGCAAGCAGACGAGATCAGCTCAATAATCAAAGAGAGAATTGAGAACTTTGAGATTAATGTTGATATCAACGAGGTAGGTAAAGTAGTAGGTATTGCTGATGGTATTACAACAGTTTACGGTCTAAACAATGTTATGGCTGGAGAGGTTGTAGAGTTTGAGAACGGTGCTCAAGGTATGGTTCTTAACCTAGAAGAAGCAAGTGTTGGTGTTGTTGTACTAGGTTCTAGTGCAGGTATCAAAGAAGGTATGAGCGTAAAAAGAGAAGGTAAACTTCTTGAAGTACCAGTTGGTGATGCTTTGATGGGTAGAGTTGTTAACCCACTTGGTGAAGCTATCGATGGTAAAGGTGCGATTGAAGCTGCTGAGACTAGATTTGTTGAAGAAAAAGCTCCTGGAATTATGGCTAGAAAATCAGTTCATGAGCCACTTCAAACAGGTATCAAAGCTATCGATGCACTAGTTCCAGTTGGTAGAGGACAAAGAGAGCTTATCATTGGAGATAGACAAACTGGTAAAACTACACTAGCAATCGATACTATCATCAACCAAAAAGGTCAAGATGTTGTATGTATCTATGTAGCTATCGGTCAAAAACAATCAACAGTTGCAGCTACAGTTAAAAAACTAGAAGAGCATGGTGCTATGGATTATACTATCATTGTAAATGCTGGTGCATCTGATGCTTCTGCTCTTCAATTCTTGGCTCCATATGCTGGTGTTACAATGGCTGAATACTTCAGAGACAATGGAAGACATGCAGTTATCTTCTATGATGATTTGTCAAAACACGCAGTTGCATATAGAGAGATGTCACTAATCCTTAGAAGACCTCCAGGTCGTGAAGCTTACCCAGGGGATGTTTTCTATCTACACTCAAGACTACTTGAGAGAGCTGCTAAACTAAGTGATGAACTAGGAGCTGGATCTATCACAGCATTCCCTATCATTGAGACACAAGCTGGAGATGTATCGGCATATATCCCAACAAATGTTATCTCTATCACTGATGGACAGATTTTCCTTGAAACTGACCTATTTAACTCAGGTATCAGACCAGCGATCAATGTTGGACTTTCAGTTTCTCGTGTTGGTGGTGCTGCTCAAATCAAAGCTACAAAACAAGTTTCTGGTACACTAAGACTAGACCTTGCATCATATAGAGAGCTTCAAGCGTTTGCTCAGTTTGCGAGTGACTTGGATGATCATACTAGAGCTCAACTAGAAAGAGGTGCTAGAATGGTTGAAGTTCTAAAACAAGGGCCATACTCTCCAGTACCTATCGAGAAACAAGTTGTTATGATATTTGCAGGTGCAAATGGATTCTTGGATGATATCCCAGCATCAGCAGTTACAAAATTTGAGGCTGAGTTGATGCCATTTATGGATGCTAAATACTCAAATATCCTTGATGCTATCAGAAATGAGAAAAAAATCTCAGATGAAACTGATGCTGAACTTAGAAAAGCTATAGAAGATTTCAAAGCTTCATTTGCAGCATAAGAAAGGCTAAATAATGGCTAATTTAAAAGAGATTAAGCGTAAGATAGGGAGTGTTAAAAACACACAAAAGACTACTAACGCTATGAAACTAGTTTCTTCTGCTAAACTTAAAAGAACAGAAGAACTAGCAAAAAGATCTAGAGTATATGCTGAGAAATTGACAGATCTTTTAAATGAGATCGCTCAAAAGATGCAAAACAGCAATGCTGAAGGTCTTGATAATGTTTACTTTAGAGAGGTTAAATCTCCTAAAGTAGTTGACATTGTTTTCATTACAGCAGACAAAGGTCTTTGTGGTGGATTTAATGCTCAAACGATTAAAAGAGTAAATACTCTAATCAATGAGTATAAGTCTCAAGATATTAAAGTTCGCCTTAGAGCAGTAGGTAGAAAAGGTATCGACTATTTTAGATTCAACAATGTAGAGTTGAGTGATGAGATAGTAGGACTTTCTTCTGCTCCAGAGTATGCTAAGTCAACAGAAGTTATATCTGAAGTAGCTGAAGCATATGTAAATGGTGAAACAGATAAAATCATCTTGATTCATAATGGTTATGTCAATATGATTACTCAAGAGATTAGAGAAGACCAACTTTTACCGGTTGATCCATCTAAACTAGAGTTGAAAGAGACATCTACATCTGAACTAGAAGTAGAACCAGATGATGATGATACATTGCTTGATGCATTGGTGAAAAGATATGTAGAATATACTATGTATTATGCACTTATAGATTCTCTTGCAGCTGAACACTCAGCTAGAATGCAAGCGATGGATGCAGCTACAAGTAATGCAAAAGATATGGTTAATGCATTGACAATTGCATATAACAAAGCAAGACAAGAAGCGATTACTACTGAGTTGATAGAGATCATCAGTGGTATGGAATCAATGAAATAATTAAGAGGAGAAATGATGACAGGTAAAATAGTACAAGTCTTGGGTCCAGTTATTGATGTGGATTTCGCAGACTATCTACCAGAGATAAATGAAGCACTAGAGACTACAGTAGTAGTAAATGGTAAAGAACAAAGATTGGTTTTAGAGGTTGCAGCACAGCTTGGTGATAACCGTGTAAGAACAATTGCTATGGATATGAGTGAAGGTCTTACAAGAGGTCAAGAAGTAAAAGCTACTGGAGATGCTATCAAAGTACCAGTAGGTGAAGAAGTTCTTGGAAGAATCTTCAATGTTATCGGTGAAGCAGTTGATGAAGCTGGTGATGTTAATGCTAAAGAGTTCTGGTCAATCCATAGAGATCCACCACCATTTGAAGAGCAAAGTACAAAAACAGAAGTTTTTGAAACAGGTATCAAAGTTGTTGACCTTCTTGCTCCTTATGCAAAAGGTGGTAAAGTTGGACTATTTGGTGGTGCTGGTGTTGGTAAAACAGTTATCATCATGGAGCTTATCAACAATGTTGCTATGAAACATAGTGGTTATTCAGTATTTGCTGGTGTTGGTGAAAGAACAAGAGAAGGTAACGACCTTTATAACGAGATGAAAGAGTCAAATGTACTTGACAAAGTTGCTCTATGTTATGGTCAAATGAGTGAACCTCCAGGAGCTAGAAATAGAATCGCTCTTACAGGTCTTACAATGGCTGAGTACTTTAGAGATGAAATGGGTCTTGATGTATTGATGTTTATCGATAACATCTTTAGATATGCTCAATCAGGTTCAGAGATGTCAGCTCTTCTTGGTCGTATCCCTTCAGCTGTTGGTTATCAACCAACTTTATCATCTGAAATGGGTAAACTTCAAGAGAGAATTACATCTACAACAAAAGGTTCGATTACTTCAGTTCAAGCTGTATATGTACCAGCAGATGACTTGACTGACCCAGCACCTGCGTCTGTATTTGCTCACTTGGATGCGACAACAGTTCTTAACAGATCTATCGCAGAAAAAGGTATCTACCCAGCTGTGGATCCACTAGATTCTACTTCAAGAATGCTTGACCCACAAATCATTGGTGAAGAGCATTATGCAGTAGCAACAGGTGTTCAACAAATCCTTCAAAAGTATAAGGATCTTCAAGATATCATTGCGATTCTTGGTATGGATGAGCTTAGTGAAGATGATAAACTTGTTGTTGAAAGAGCTAGAAAAGTTGAGAAATATCTATCTCAACCATTCCATGTTGCTGAAGTATTTACAGGAAGCCCAGGTGTATATGTAACTCTTGAAGAGACAATCGCTGGATTTAAAGGATTACTTGAAGGTAAATATGACCATATGAATGAAGCAGCATTCTATATGGTTGGTAATATCGATGAGGCAATCGCTAAAAACGATAAAATAAACGCTAAGTAATTAGTGCCATCTGATAAAGGATTATTATGGAACTAATGAAATTAGAGATTATCACACCAAATGGTGTGATTTTTGACAATGATGTCAGACAAGTAACATTACCAGGTAGTGAAGGTGAGTTTGGAGTTCTTCCAAAACACGCTACTTTGGTATCACTACTTGAGACAGGTGTTATAGAGATAGAAAAAGCTGATGGTTCTCAAGTAGCAGTTGCTATCAACTCTGGATATGTTAAAGTAGATGAAGAGAAAACTACTTGTATCGTAGATGGTGCTGTAGCACTTTCAGGTGAGGGTAGTGACTTGGCAAAAGCTCTTGAAGAGGCAAAAACACTTCTTAAGAGTGCAGAGTCTAGCAATACTGCTATCGCGGCAGCTGTTAGTAAAGTAGAACAGATCGGGAAATCTTTATAAATTGAACTCTCTACTTAATTATTTCACAAATAGTAGTGCGATAACTATATTCGTACTACTATTGTTATCGGTATATTTTATAGTTACATTTTGGATTTTTTTGGATAGATTTTATCTACTAAAACAACGCATCCAAACTGAGTCTGCATCATTAAAAATGCTCTATACAGGTCAGTCAAAAACAGTCTCAGCTAGATCACTGCTTTTTACTTATCTCTCTAGGGTCAATGTACCAAATAGTGCTATACTTCAAGCAGCATCTTCAGATGCTATCAGGGTAGCAACCAAAGGTTTGACATGGCTCTCTATCATAGCATCAACTTCACCGTTTATCGGACTTTTTGGTACAGTTATAGGGATACTTGAGACATTTTCCAAGCTATCATCACAAGCTAGTGCATCACTCAATGTAGTGGCTCCTGCTATCTCTGAAGCATTGGTAGCAACAGCTGCTGGGATTTGTGTAGCGATATTTGCTTACTCTTTTCATCTGATACTAAAAAGAAAAGCCTATGAGTTATCTTCACTTCTTACTTCTCAATCTGAAGTGATACTCTCTTGGCATAAGGATTAGTCTGATGTTTAGTTGGGATGATAATCCTGATCTCAATATCACTCCTTTAGTGGATGTGATGCTGGTGCTTATGGCTATACTTATGGTTACAGCACCGACTATCACTTATCAAGAGCAGATAACTTTACCACAAGGTTCAAAAAGTATCAAAACTACAAAGATAAAATCTCTAACTATCAGAATGGATAAAGACAAAAATATATATCTAGGGCATGATAGATTTAGTATCAAAACTTTTGCTGATGATTTTGTAAATCTATCATCTTCATATAACAAATCTATGGAAGTTTACATAAGAGCTGATGAGACATTACCATATAAAGATGTGATGTATCTTCTTAAGTCTGTCAAAGAGGCAGGGTTTACAAAGGTATCACTCATAACACAATGAGAAAGTCACAACTTGTAGCAGGGATTTTATCTGTTGGTATATATATATTTGTTGTTTTGCTTTTGGTATTGTACTTCAATGACAAACAACACAACAAAGCCAAAAGATATGTCAAAAAAAATGAGCATCGCATACAGGTGTCTTTGGCTTCAGATACACAAGTACCTGCTATCCTAAAGCCAAAAGTGAAGCATAGAGTAAAACCAAAACCAAAGAGCAAACCTAAAAAAACTCCACCCAAAAAAACACGCCACAGTGTAGTAAAAAAACCAAAAGTTCACAAAAAAATAACAAAAAAAGAGCCAAAGAGAGTACAAAAGAAGGTTGTACATAAAAAAGTTGTTCAAAAAGATACTAATCGTACCAAAAAACATATAGTAAAAAAACAAGATCTTTTTGCATCTATCAAAGTACCCAAAAAACACAATATCTTAGTGATATCAGATAAACCTATAGTATCAAAACCAAAAAACAACCTCATAAAGATAAGTGATAAAAAGCCATCAGCACTTCAAAAAGTAAACAACTCTTTAAGAAAACAAAAGAGTATGGATAGTGGTGTAACAAACCTATATCTAGCTAGAGTCCAAGAGATGCTTGAGGATTGGCCAGCTCAGAGTGATTTTGCAGGGCAGAGTGTAAAAGTACTGCTTTATATCAAACCTAGTGGTATGTTTGACTTTGAAATCAAATCAGCCTCAACAAATCCGGAGTTCAATCAAGCACTAGTAGATTATCTCAAACAGTTGCAGGTTTTTGGCTTTGGTAAGCATGAAGGAAGTAGAACTTATCGTTTTGAAGCCAACTTTGTAGCTAAAGAATAAATTGTAATTAATCTTAATTTGATAAAATGTAATAAAATTATATTAAAGGATATCAATTGAGAATTTTACTATTTTTTCTCTCTAGTATAGTTTTCTTATTTGGAGTTGATGCAACTTTACAGATAGAAAAAGATGTAGAAGACAGAACACACATAGCAGTAGTAGATTCGTCATCTATACACAATGCCAAAATATATGATATCTTAAAATCAGATTTGAAAATCAGTGGGCATTTTTTGGTTTATGCAGATATGTTTAAAGAGAGTTTTGATACACCTGTGATATCTCCAAAACTTAAAAACCAAGAGTATGTTTTGAAGTATAAGTATGAACAAGACAGTGGTGCGAAGCTAGTGATAAGATTGCTAAAAGCGAGTAATTCACAAGAGGTATTTAAAAAGAGTTATGCCATAGGTAGTAGAGCCAAAGCTCCTTTTTTGATACATAAAGCTGTTTATGATATCAATGGTTTTTTGAGATATCCAGATATAGGGTGGATTAACAGATATGTAATCTTTAGTCGCTATACTACACCAAGACACAGTGAGATAGTAGTGGCTGATTATACTTTCAACTATAAAAAAGTTGTCATAAGAGGAGGGTTAAACCTCTTTCCAAAATGGGCAGATAGAAACCAAAGAAGTTTTTACTATACATCATTTAACGGACTCTATCCTACACTATATAAACTAAACATATATACAGGAGCCAAATCCAAGATAGTATCTAGTGAAGGTATGCTTGTGTGTTCAGATGTGAGTTTTCATTCATCCAAGATACTAGTGACTATGGCACAGGATTCTCAACCTGATATATATGAACTAGATACAATCACCAAGGCAAAAAAGAGGATTACGAGATTTAACGGGATAGATGTCAATGGTAAGTATGTGGATGATGAACAAAGTATTGTATTTGTCTCAAACAGATTGGGATATGCAAATATATTTAAAAAATCTATCAATGGTAATGGTGTAAGACAAGTAGTATATCATGGCAAAAACAACAACTCAGTTGATAGTTATAAAAATGAGATAGTATATAGCAGTAGAGAGAGTAGCAATGCTTTTGGTAGAAACAACTTCAACATCTACTTGAGTGATTCTGATGGTATCAGAACAAGAGCTATAACAACTACTGGTTCAAATCAATTTCCAAGATTTAACAGTGATGGAAGTGTGGTGCAGTATATCAAACACCAAAACAATCAATCTTATATAGGATATAGCAATATCAAATCTCATAAAAGTTTGTTGTTTGATTTGGGTGTAAAAAAGATACAAGCTATAGATTGGTAAAAGGATAATAATTATGAGATATATAAAAACAGTAACTTTAGGGCTTTGTTGTGTATGGATGGTTGGATGTTCTCAGGTAGCTCCTGATGTTCCTTTCAATGGAGGAAGCAATGTTTCAGATGCTCCGGCACTCAACTCACAAACTGTAACTATAGATGACAACGATATGACATCACAAGCAAACGGAAACCGTGATGCAACAGGTAGTGGACTAAACACTCTTAACAACAGATACAACAGTAGTAGTGATGGTTTTAACAGTTTGTATTTTGGTTTTGGTGCTTATGGTATATCTGATAATATGCAACAGGTTTTGATACATGATGTGCAAGTAGCCAAAAATACTACACGCAAAATCAAGATAGAGGGTAACTGTGATGAGTTTGGTACAGATGAGTACAACTATGCTTTGGGGCTTAAAAGAGCCAAAGCAGTAAAAGATAGTATGGTAACACAAGGTGTCAATCCTTCTCATATGATTATCGTCAGTTATGGAGAGAGCAATCCTGTATGTAGCGATATGAGTGATGAGTGCTATCAAAGAAACAGAAGAGTTGATTTGAGATTGGTGAGGTAGTAGATGAGAAAGATTTTATATTTGGCTTTGTCTAGTTGTGTACTTTTTGGGTATGAAGTACCTATAAAAGATGTAGTTTTACAAAACAGATCCCAAATCTCAACACTAAAAGCAAAGATATCAGAACAAAATGAGAGGATAGATGGTTTGGTATCATTGATAGAGGGGATGAATGCCACTATCAAGGATTTGCAAGATGCTCAGAGGCTAAAGTCCCAAGATGACAATACAGCTTTGCTCAAAGAGTTGGGAGCTATGATAGATAAAATCAATGCTGATTATGTCAGTAAAAAAGAGTTGCAAAAGATACTATCTCACTACAATATATCTCAACCTGCCAAAATACCAAATCAACAACCAAAACCTATATCAGATAAGACAACACCAAAAGAGTTGTATGCTCAAGCGATGAAGCTATATATGAACAAAGATTATAAAGAGGCTATCAAAAGGTTTGAACTTTGTGACAAAAAAGGTTATCAGGTAGCCAAATCAAACTTCTATCTAGGTGAGATGGCGTATTATAGCAAAGATTATGAGAGTGCTTTGTTTTATTACAAAAAGAGTGCAGGGGCTAACAGTAGTGCTTCATATATGCCTGTTTTGATGTTACATACTGCGATATCACTTGATAAAAGTGGACAGAAGTTACAAGCAAAGTTGTTTTATCAAAATGTGATAGATACATATCCTCAAACCAAAAGTGCAAACATAGCAAAAGATAGGATAGAAAAACTATGACAAGGTTGATTTATATATGGCTTGTAGTTATCCTGATGGGTAGTTTGTATGCTGATGATACACAAACAACAAAGGTAAAAGAGTTAACTAGAGAGGTTATACCGTTAAGTAGAACTATGTTTCAAGTCATAGACTTAAAAACAGGTATCGATAGGATAGTGGATTTGACAGGCAAAGATTTCATCGTAGTATCTGTAAGAGAAGAGGGAAGTGATGGTAGGTTTTATGCTGTTGATAGAGATGGTACTGTATGGTGGAGTGGTGCAGTAACATCAGGTGCAGCTGAGTATAGAAGTCCATCAGGGATTTTTCATGTACTTAGAAAAGTCAGATACTATATGTCCAAAGCCTATCCTGATGAAAATGGTGTAAACAATATGGACTATAGTTTGTTTTTTACCAAGTTTGGACATGCTTTGCACAAAGGAAGTACCAACTGGATGTCTAGAGGATGCATCCACATAGATGAAAAAGATATAGCACCTATCTTTAAATGGGCAACTACAAAAACCAAGATAGTTATAACAAGACACAGTTATATGCCATTTGCTAGAGATGATTTGTTGAGGATATATGTGAAGTAGA
>Ga0256843_1002175_pt1 | contig 14528 bp, 15 predicted proteins | sample AlvinellametaG_FD_191572 | JGI IMG/M metagenome (GOLD analysis project Ga0256843, IMG submission 191572) | Pompeii worm associated microbial communities from hydrothermal vent at the East Pacific Rise, Pacific Ocean - Alvinella | ecosystem: Host-associated > Annelida > Integument > Unclassified ... | reverse complement strand
ATAAGAAAAAGCCAAAGAAAACTAAGGCTTAAGAGTACTTTTGCTTTTTTGAGTTGGGATCTGTAGAGATAGAAGACTCCTACTAAAAAGAGTAGTGCAAAAAGTGGTAGTGGCATCAAAAAAGATGCCACTATTTTTTTAAGCAAAAATCCCATCTAGGCTTACTTTACTTCTCTTGTGGCATCGGCATCAAGTTCCAATACTTTCCAAGGGAGTCCTTGAACATTGAGCTCCTCCATAAATGGATCTGGGTCAAACTCTTCTATGTTAAAGACCCCTTTTCCTTGCCATTTTCCCTCTAGCATGAGTTTAGCACCAATCATGGCTGGTACACCGGTTGTGTAGCTTACCCCTTGGCTCATAACCTCTTCAAAACATCTTTCATGGTCACTTATTTGGTAGATGTAGATGGTTTTTGCTTTGCCATCTTTTACCCCTTTGGCAAAGATACCAATATTGGTCTTGCCTTTGGTTCTCTCGCCTAGAGTTGCTGGGTCAGGAAGTAAGGTAGCCAAAAACTCCATAGGGACAATCTTCATCCCCTTGTGTTCTACCTCTTTAATGCCAAGCATCCCTACATTTTCTAAACACTTCATATGTGTGAGGTAACTCTGCCCAAAGGTCATAAAGAAACGAATACGCTTGAGCCCCTTAATATGTTTGACCAGTGACTCCATCTCTTCATGGTAGAGCAGGTAGCTATCTTTAGGACCAATCTCTGGGTAGTCCCATACTTGTTTAATTGCCATAGGTTCAGTCTCTATCCACTCTCCATCTTCCCAGTAACGCCCTTTGGCACTTACTTCGCGTAGGTTAATCTCTGGGTTAAAGTTGGTAGCAAAAGCGTAGCCATGGTCACCTGCGTTACAGTCTAAAATGTCAATGGTGTGAATCTCATCAAAGTAGTGTTTTTGGGCATAGGCACAAAAGAGGTTGGTAACTCCTGGGTCAAAGCCTGAGCCTAAAAGTCCCATAATCTTAGCTTCTTTAAAGGCATCATCTCTTGCCCACTGCTCTTTGTACTCAAACTTGGCTGTATCTGGATGCTCATAGTTGGCAGTATCTAGGTAATCTACCCCTGTTTGGACACAGGCATCCATAATGGTCAAATCTTGGTAAGGTAGTGCCACATTGATGACAATAGAGGCACCTATCTTCTCAATGAGTGCCACAAGCTCAGGAACATTGTCAGCATCAACGGCTGCTGTCTGGATGGTTACTCCCACCTTTTTGGCAATATTTTCAGCAATGGCATCACATTTGCTCTTGGTACGACTTGCTAGGATAATCTCTCCAAAGCTCTCAAGATTCATTGCACACTTAAAGGCAACCACATTTCCAACGCCTCCAGCACCGATAATAAGGGTTTTTTTAGACATTTTTTAACTCCTAAATATTTGCTATATTGTACTTAAATTTTGGTAAGAAAATCTCTGCTATTGAGTTTTTCTAGGAGATGAGCATAAAAAAGTTCAAAAGAGGGTAAGGTGAGTTGTGATTCTCGTTGCTTTTTCCCCCACATAGGTTCAGGAAAATAGCTGTCTTCATGAAAACGAGCCATCACATGCCAATGGACGTGAGGCATATAGTTTCCAAAAGAGGCAATATTGATTTTACTAGGTTGAAAGTAGGCTATCATCTCTTTTTCTAGGAGATTTAGGAGGTCATAAATCTCTAAACGGAGTACTTTTGGTACTTCACTCATCTCTTTGTAGGGCTGTTGTGTAAAGAGTTTTAGCCAAGGAATCTCAGAGGGTTCTACCTCTATTTTAAGTAAGTTTGTTTGAAAGAGCAAAGACATTAGCGTACCTTTTTTAATGTGAATAGACCAAGTTTCACTATACGTGAAGCAGCTTGATTGACCTTAAGAGGTTCAACAATTATATCTGCCATCGATTTTGCAAAATCCTCATTGTAAGATGCATTACTTAAATTAGCAGAAGTAGTATAGACCCATTTAAGTCTATTGAGTAAGAGTAGATGAGAGGAGTTATAAATGACTCTATATGAGTGTGTATTTGGTAAAATAAAGGTTGTTTTTTTGGCTCTTCTTACACGATTTTTATGCATGCTAGGTACACGTGTGAATGTTTGAAGTGTATGAAGGCTATTGACTGCTTTTATGTAGTGCTTATGAGAAGGTCTTTGTTTTATACGTGTGAGTTTTTCAGCATTTTGTGACACAAAACCGATAGTTGTATCGGTTTGTGTCAAAAAAACAGTATCTTCAAGTTTCATAGAGCTAAGACTATGAGAGGTAGTCTTGAAGTGCTTTAGGTGCAAGTTTTCCATTGGCAGCTTTTAGTTCTTCAATTGCCATAGCAGTTGCTTTTGCTGCAGCAAGAGTGGTAAAGTAAGCCACTTGGTTGGAAAGTACAGATTGTCTAATGGTTCTAGCATCTGTTTTGCTTCCTGCATTGTCAGAAGTATTGATGGCAATGGCTATCTCTTCATTTTTAATCATATCGTCAATATTTGGACGACCTTCTGAGATTTTGAGTACTTTCGTACATACAACGCCTGCTGCTTCAAGTGCTTTATGTGTACCTGAGGTAGCTACAATTTCAAACCCAAGATCTGTAAACATTTTTCCAATTTCACCTGCAGAAGGTTTATCTGCTTCTGTGAGAGAAAGGAAGAGTTTTCCTTCTAATGGAATGTTGTTTTTTGAGGCAAATTGTGACTTTGCAAAACTCATACCAAAGTTGTCAGAAATTCCCATTACTTCACCTGTTGATTTCATTTCAGGTCCTAAAATAAGGTCAGATCCTGGAAGTTTGTTGAAAGGGAAAACAGCTTCTTTAACTGCCACATGGTTTTTAAGGTTCGGTTCCATGATTTTTTTGTCAAAGTTTACGACATTAAAGGTATCGTAGAATTTCAATGCCTCTTTTAGGTCACCTTGAATCATCACTCTTGTGGCAACTTTTGCCAAAGGTACACCGGTTGCTTTAGATACAAATGGTACAGTACGAGATGCTCTAGGGTTTACCTCAATAAGGTAAATTTCACCTTTATGAATGGCATATTGGATATTCATAAGACCTACAACACCAAGACCAAGGGCAATGGCAGCGGTCTGCTCTTTGACTTCTTCTTGTAATTTCTCTGAAATACTTACAGGAGGGAGTGAACATGCAGAGTCACCAGAGTGAATACCTGCTTCTTCAATATGTTGCATTACTGAACCAATATAAACCTCTTTTCCATCACAAATTGCATCAACATCAAGTTCAACAGCGTTGTCTAAGAATTTATCAATAAGTACTGGAGCATCGTTAGAGACACTTACTGCTTCATCCATGTATTGGTTGAGCTCTTCATCAGAATAGACCGTTTTCATTCCACGTCCACCAAGGACAAATGAAGGACGTACAAGTACGGGGTACCCAATGCGGTTAGCAACTGCTAAAGCTTTATCTTTTGCAAAAACAGTTCCATTGTCAGGTTGTTTAAGCCCAAGTTCTTTAATAAAGGCTGAGAAGAGTTCTCTATCTTCAGCAAGATCAATCACTTTTGCCGTAGTACCTGAAATTTTTGCACCAATAGCGGTAAGGTCTTTAGCCAATTTAAGAGGGGTTTGCCCTCCAAAGTGAACAATCACACCATCTGGTTTTTCAAGTTCAATTACATTTCTTACATGTTCAAAATCAATAGGTTCAAAGTAAAGAACATCAGAAGTGTCATAATCAGTAGAAACAGTTTCTGGATTACAGTTATACATAATAGACTTTACGCCCATGTCTTCAAGTGCAAAGGCTGCATGTACACAACAGTAATCAAATTCAATTCCTTGACCAATACGGTTTGGTCCACCACCAATAACCAACACTTTTTTATCTGTTGAGTTTAGGAGCTCTTTTTGAGGTAATTTTGTGATGTTTGTTGTAGAATAAAGGTAAGGAGTAAGTGCTTTAAATTCAGCAGCACATGTGTCTACTTCATTATACTCTAGCATAACACCTGCTTTTTCTCTTGCCGTGTAGATATCATTTTCAGAAAGGGTAAGTCCCTCTTTTTTGTTGATAATTTCAGCAATCATTGCATCTGAAAAACCATCTGCCTTAACTTCACGTAGACGTGTAGCATCTGTGAGTAGGGCAATATCCATCTCTTTTTCACGTAATGCAAGCTCTTCTAGTTGGTAAAGAAACCATCTGTCAATTTTACAGAGATCAAAAATAGCATCAACACTCATACCACGTCTAAGTCCTTCAAAGACATAAAGCATACGGTCTGCATGAGAACGACGAATTTCATGTACCAACTCTTCGCCATCACAAGCGATAGGGTTAAACCCAATAAGTCCAGTTTCTAGTGAACAAAGTGCTTTTTGGAAAGACTCTTTAAAGGTACGGCCAATAGCCATGACTTCCCCTACAGATTTCATCGCTGTGGTTAATGTAGAGTTTGCCATTGGGAATTTTTCAAAAGTAAATCTAGGAAGTTTTGTCACAATGTAGTCAATTACTGGTTCAAAAGAAGCAGGAGTACCTGTAATGTCGTTGGTAATTTCGTCAAGCGTGAAGCCTACTGCAAGTAAAGTAGCTACTTTCGCAATAGGGTACCCCGTAGCTTTAGAAGCCAAGGCAGAAGAGCGGCTTACTCTAGGGTTCATCTCAATAACAATCATACGTCCTGTATCGGGATTGATAGAGAACTGTACGTTAGAACCACCAGTATCTACACCAATTTCACGTAAAATTTTAAAAGAAGCATCACGCATATTTTGGTACTCTTTGTCTGTAAGTGTTAAGGCTGGAGCCATTGTAATAGAATCGCCAGTATGTACACCCATAGGGTCAAAGTTTTCTATAGAACAGATAATAATACAGTTATCTGCTTTGTCACGAATGACTTCCATTTCGTACTCTTTCCAACCAAGAAGCGATTCCATAATTTCAATTTCATTAATAGGTGATGCATCTAAACCCTCTTGAGCAAGTTTTTTAAATTCATCAATGTTATATGCAACGCCTGAACCTCCACCAGCCATGGTAAAAGAGGCTCTTGAAATGACTGGAAAGCCTATCTCTTTAGCACGTTCAAGTGCTTCTTCAAGCGTATAAGCATTGGCACTTTTAGGTAAGTCCATCCCAATCTTTATCATCGCTTCATTAAAGAGGTGTCTATCTTCCCCTTTTTTAATAGCTTCTGGGTTTGCACCTAAAAACTCAATACCTTCAAGCATACCTGCTTCATTCATATCCATAGCAACATTGAGTGCCGTCTGTCCACCCATAGTAGGTAAAATAGCATCTACATTTTCTTGTTGAATAATTTTAGAAATAACTTCAGCTGTAATAGGTTCTATATAAGTTCTATCAGCAAATTCAGGATCTGTCATAATGGTTGCTGGGTTAGAGTTAATAAGTACTACTCTATAGCCTAGCTCTTTTAACGTTTTAGCAGCTTGTGTACCAGAGTAGTCAAATTCACAGGCTTGTCCAATAACAATTGGGCCTGAACCGATAAGTAAAATAGTTTTGATGTCATTGCGTTTTGGCATGAAGAAATACCCTTAATTTTTAGTTCGATATTATACATCACAGAGGCAAAAACCCCCCTTAAGTAGAGGGTTTTTTGTAAGAATATGGTTTTTAAAAAAGGTCTAATGTTGTTCTTTTTTCTTTCGGTTTTTTTGGTGTTTTTTTTCTTTTTTTAATGAGAGGATACTCTTCAACGGTTTCAGGTTCTATCATTTCATCTTGAGTTTGGTCAATACGGCTAGGAATACTTGAAATACTTACACGTGTAGTATTTCTTTCAAGTGTTGCTATTGAAAGATTATTTTCATTTAGTGTTGAAGTTATTTGGTTTGTTTTGTTTGGTAAATAGGTTCTATTGCTATCAAAATTCTCAGTGAGTGTATTTTTTGCATCATTGATGAGAAAAAAGGTCTTTGGATGAAAGATATCGCTATAAGTTTTAATGTAAGCAACAGTATAGGCACTTTGTACTTCAACTTTTGTAACAACTCCTACAGGAATATTTGCAAAAAATATATTGTCAAGACCAGAGGTATAGACTTTATCGTTGACTTGTATATTGTGCCATTTAGGTATAAATTTAACAATCATTTGCTCTTTGTCATACCCCAATGCAATACCAGGGGCTTGACTCTCTCCTATAAAAACAGAGAATCTACATTTTTTATCAGAGGTTAGATAGCCATAAAGTTGATTGTTCTGTACTCTTGCAATCCCCGCGACTACACGTCCTTGAATAATACCATAGAGTTTGTTTTCTGTAAGTTTTAGAGGTTTTGTTAGAATAATTTGAGAAAAACTATTGAGTTTTACATACGAAATAGTATCGACTATAGAGATAGATGCAACAGGTACATGGCTTAAATCGGGCAAGACATCATAAATCTCTTTGACTTGTTTAATATAGTGCATCTGCTCAAGTAAGCGTTTTCTTAAGACTTGATTTTCAAGATTTAATTTTTCTATAGACTCTTGTTGATTGAGGTAGGAGAGCCCTTTATCTTCCAAATCTTGTGTAAAACTTTGGTAGCTCTGTTTGAGCGGATTGATGGCACTCAAAAGGGTATTGGTAATTCGTTCATCATTTCTTGAAAGCAATACTGTTAAGATGAGTAACAGTATTGCGATAATGACAAGTCTAGTCTTCATATGCCATTTGTTGGAGTAAATCTATCTCATCAAGAGCAATACCAGTACCTTTTGCAACAGCTAAAAGTGGCTCTTCGGCAATATATACAGGAAGTTTGACAATATCGGAGAGATATTTATCTAGTCCACGAATAAGTGCACCTCCACCTGTAAGTACAATACCATTTTCAACAATATCTCCTGCAAGTTCAGGAGGAGTTTGCTCAAGTACATCTTTGAGTGCATCTGCAATTTCCTCAAGTGAATCTTTCATTGCCGTACGAATATGCTCTGAGGTAATCTCCATAGAAGCAAGGCTCCCTTCAACTTGATCTCTTCCTCTTACAGTAGTAGTAAGTTCTTCTTTAAGTGGAATGGCTGTACCAATTTTGATTTTAAGCTCTTCTGCAACACGGTCACCAATAAGAAGGTTGAAGTTCTTTTTAATAAAATCAATAATAGATTGATCAAAATTATCTCCTGCCACACGAATGGATTTAGAGATAACCAAGCCACCAAGAGAGGTAACACCAATCTCTGTTGTTCCTCCTCCAATGTCAACCACTAAGTTTCCATTTGGGTCTTTTACTGGAATACCAGCACCAATAGCTGCTGCCATAGGCTCTTCAATAAGGTAAACATAACGAGCTCCAGCATTTTCTGCTGAGTCTTTTACCGCACGACGCTCTACTTGTGTAAGCCCATAGGGTACACAGATAATAATACGTGGAGAGAAAAACCCTTTTCTTTTATGGGCTTTTTCAATAAAGTAACGAATCATCATTTCTGTGACTTCAAAGTCCGCAATGACACCATCTTTCATTGGACGAATGGCTTTGATGTTCCCAGGTGTTTTTCCTACCATATCTTTGGCTTCTTGTCCTACTGCTAAGATGCGTTCTTGTCCATGTTTGTCATATTGTATCGCTACAACTGAGGGTTCATTAATGCTAATTCCTTGTCCTTTAACAAGAACAAGTGTATTAGCAGTCCCTAAGTCTATTGCTAAATCGTTGGAAAACATCCCTAATAATCGTTTAAACATTTTAGTATATCCTTTTGCAGTTATGCGATTTTTTTATCTTTGATATAAAGTGGCTTAGATGAAGTGGTGATGACATCTTCTGTAATGACAACTTCATAACCTGAAAGTTCTGGAAGCTCATACATAATGTCAAGTAAAATTTCTTCTAAAATTGAGCGTAAGCCTCTTGCGCCTGTTTTTCTATCGAGTGCTTTTTGTGCGATGGTATTTAGTGCCTCTTCTTCAAAGGTGAGCGTTACATTATCTAATTCAAAAAGTTTTTGGTACTGTTTAATGAGTGAGTTCTTAGGCTCAACTAAAATACGTGTCATATCTTCTTTTGTAATTTCACTTAAGGTTGCTAAAACATGTAAACGTCCAATAAGTTCAGGAATTAAACCATAGCTTACCAAATCGTCTGCTTCAACAAGATGAAGTAGATTTTCACCTTCTTTGTTGTGGCGTTTTTCTTGACCAAATCCTAGTTTGTTTGAGCCAAGTCTCTGTTTTAAAATTTCATTCATACCATCAAATGCACCTCCACAGATGAAGAGAATGTTTGAAGTGTCTATTTGAACAAAGTCCTCATTTGGATGTTTTCGTCCGCCTTTTGGTGAAATGTTGACAACTGAACCCTCAATGAGTTTAAGTAAAGCTTGCTGTACCCCTTCGCCTGATACATCACGGGTAATAGAACGGTTTTCACCCATACGAGCGATTTTGTCAATTTCATCAATAAAGACAATACCTTTTTCTGCTAATTTAGGGTCACCATCGGCTGCCATAAGAAGCTTAGTAAGAATGTTCTCTACATCTTCCCCTACATAGCCCGCTTCAGTAAGGTTGGTTGCATCAGCAATGGCAATAGGTACATTTAAAAACTTTGCAATGGTTTGAGCAAGTAGGGTTTTCCCCGATCCTGTAGGTCCAACAAGTAGTACGTTTGATTTTGTAATTTGTGTATCTTCATCCTCTTCACGTTTATGAAAAATTCGCTTATAGTGGTTATAGACTGCTACAGAGAGGGTTTTTTTTGCATTTTCTTGACCAATAATATACTCATCTAAGAGTGCATGAATCTCTTTGGGTGTGTAGAGTGATTCTAGTGTAAGTGCATCTTGTGCTTCCTCTTCTTCTTGAGAGATGATATTTTGGTCTCCTACAAGAATTTTATAGGCATTCTTGACACAGTCTAAACATATATATACATCTTCACCTGCTATGAGAGAGTTATTGCTTGTTTCAGTTGCCTCACAGAAGCTACATTTTTCTTCGATATTATCCATTATTATTTTTCTTCCTTGTTTTCTTCTCTTGTAAAAGAGATACCTCTTTTGGAGGTTTTAATAAATTTACATAAATATTTGACTTTTTCAATAGGGTCAGTTTCTAAAAGTTCGTGTGCTATCTCTTTGAGAGGTTTGTTTTCTTTAAATAATGTTTTATATGCACGTTTAAGTGCGTTAATTTCTTCTCTCTCAAGTTTACGTCTAAGCCCAGTAGCATTCAGCCCTTTAAGTTCCGCACGGTTCCCTTGAGCCATACAGTAAGGAGGTAAATCATGTGCCAATGCAGAAGCACCACCTAGCATCGCATACTCACCTATGTGTACAAACTGATGCACCGCAGAGAGCCCACCTATGACGACATAATCACCCAGTTCAACATGTCCTGCAAGGGTTGCTCCATTGGCTAAAATACAGTGGTCACCCATAATGACATCATGTCCTAAATGTACATAGCCCATAAGTAGGTTATGGTCACCAACTTTTGTGACAGAGCCACCCCCCTTAGTTCCAGGATTGAGTAGGGTAAACTCTCTAATGGTGTTGTAATCACCAATAATAAGTTCAACTTTTTCACCATTATATTTTAAATCTTGGGGAATACTTCCTATGACTGCATGCGAAAAAATATGGTTGTTTTTGCCAAGTGTGGTATATCCTGTTATCACAGCGTGTGCGTCGATAATACAATTATCTCCAATCTTAACATCTGATCCTATGCATGCAAATGGACCTATGGTGATATTCTCACCAAGGATTGCACCATCTTCTATAATGGCAGTTGGGTGTATGTTGGACATATTTAATCCTTCTATTTATCGACAATCATTGCTTTAAGCTCAGCTTGTGCGACTACTTTGTCATCAACATAGGCTTTGGCTTCAAGTTGCCATACTGCACCCTTGTTTTTAAGTACATTGATTTTATAGATTAGTTGGTCACCTGGTGTAACGGGTGCACGAAATTTAGCTTTGTCAATACTCATGAAATAAACCACTTTGTTTTCAATCTCTTCTTGGCTTGCATTGTCCATACTTTTAAATGCAAGTACACCACCAGCTTGTGCCATACCTTCAATAATCATCACCCCGGGGTAGATAGGATGATCAGGAAAGTGTCCCTGAAAAACGGGTTCTGAGATGGAGACATTTTTATATCCTTCGATATATTCACCTTCTGTAAGTTTTGTGATTCTATCGACTAAAAGAAATGGGTATCTGTGGGGTAATATTTTTTGAATTTCAACGACGTTATAAAGCATATGATAACCTTTTGGTAATAATTTGCTATATTTTATCGCAATTTTAGTAAACATTTGATTATGTGTACATAACTCTAATAGTTTGTCTGCTATTATTTATAGATATCATATAAATAAGGAAATATTATGAAATACAAAGTATTATCACTTTTGGCATTAAGTACCATTTACAGTTATGGCGTTGAGTTACGTGTAGGGCAAGGAACATTTGATATTGATATGGGTATCTCTAATCTTATGCAGACAGAGATGGAGTTAGATACAACGGTTTTTTCTATTGCAAATAGTCATGACAATTTTTCAAGTAGTCCATTTTACTATACCTATGATATTGATCTGTATACTTCAGATTTTCAAACTGCAGATACTACTGTTGTGTCACAACCTTCTTACCAGAGCTTACAATACAATACTAGTACATTAACAAGTAGTAGTACATCTGTTGTAGATACCTCAACACTCTCTAGTGAATATAAAATTACAGGGGTAGATTTGAATTTTGGATTGGGATATGATCTACACAATAATGGAAAAAGTTACTTTGGAATTAGTGTTATGACAGGTCTTACTGTACCATTAATTGAAGTAGGTAGTTCAGAAGATGAGAGTGGAGAAAGTGATGGTAGTTCAGATGATGCTTACAATCTTCTTGATGAGACTGAGTTTGCAATCTTAACGTACAAATTGACAGCAGGAATACACGCGGGTACCCAGTTAACCCCTAACTTGTTGTTACAAGGAAGTGCTGCTTACGGAATGCAGACAGGTTCTATTGACAATGATTGGTTTGGTGCCTCTTTTGATGTCGATGGAACATACTCTAGTGTAAATTTAGCATTAAAATATACAGCACTACAAGGGCATCAGAGCTTTTTAGGTATTCACTTTGATAATGAACTCTATTTTGTGGCAGGTTATACCTATAAATCATGGGATGTAGATACAGTAGAGCTTGGACAAGAAGATGCTGGAACCTTGAGCTCTTTTGGTCTTTTTGATCTCTCTTTTGAAACCAACTACCTCTATGCAGGAATTGGTTACAACTTTTAAATCTCTAAAAGTACCTCTTGCACATCGTCAAAGGTACGACTTTGTATCTGTAGCTCTATCTTCTTTGTAGGGATAGACGCTACTACCACCACCGCACTTAAATCATAGCTTTGTAACCCTAAACTTTTACGTAATGCAACCTCTTGTTTAAATGATGGTGGCGAAAAGATAAGCGATGCAATGGTTTGGTATTTCGTTTGCATTAACTGGTTATAGTTCTCAAGTGTAAGAAACTTTACTTCATCTCGATTCATATAGTGAAGTTTCCCAACACAATACTCTACTTTACCTCTTGTGTAGGGGCTTTTCATCGTAGAGTAGGGCAAGATATGTGCTGCAACAACCTCTTTTTGCACCCGCAATGTTGCAAAGAGTAAACGCCAATTTAAGAAGCGTTGTTTGACGATTTTGTAGCTTTTTTCTTGCTCCTCTAACTCCCACCTTTTTTCATATAGCGCAATACGTGCTTCTATGGACTCAGGCTGTATCTGTTGGTTTAGTGGCATAAAGAGTTCATCGGCTAACTTTTGTTGCTGCTCTCTTTGCATGGTGAGTCCAAAAAGACACCCACAATAGTCTTGTCGGTAAAGGCTTGCTTCTTTTGCTAAAATATTCTGTTCTTGTGTGCCTGATGCTTTACGAAAATCGGGTGCTTCAAAAGTAATGCCATACTTTTCTGCCAAGGCATCGCCAGCTTTTTTAAGCTGTGTGAGTGACTTTTTAGGGCTAGTAAGCAAGGTAGAGGTAAAACTTTTTTCTCCAAGCATGGCAGCTTTTTGTGCCGTAATCTCAAAGCGTCTATCGAAGCAGACGGAGCATCTTGTTCCTTTTTCGGGTTCGTTCTCTAGCCCCCGTACGGCATCTAGCCACTTTTGGGTGTCATAGTTGCCTTCTATGAGTGGAATATTGAGCATTTTACAACTACGTTTTACATCAAGCAGGCGTAGCAGATACTCAGAGTAGGGGTGTATGTTAGGGTCGTAAAAAAAGCCAGTAAGTGGTTCATTGGGGTACTGCTCTTGGAGTTTTTGCAAAAAGTAGTGGCTGTCCACCGCACAACAAATATGCACTAACATGGCAACTCCTCTAAGAGCATGGCTACATTTTTGGAGCTACCATGCGAAAGATAGCTTCGTAATGCTTTGGCTTTTTGGGCAAAGATGCTTTTGTCGGTTTGTTGGTACTCTTTTAAAAGTTTCTCTACGGTGACATTTTCTTGCAGTATTTCGTTGTGTAGTGTCGTGTTGTTGTGGTGGCTTAAAATAATGTTTGCCAAGCCCACTTGTTTGATGCCCAGTAGTTTAGTCCCTATGAAAAAATCGACCTTTTTTGCAATGTAGGCTAAAGTAAAGGGTACGCCTATGAGTGCTGCTTCAAGTGTAGCTGTACCTGAGCAGATAAAGGCAAACTCTGAAGTGGCTAAGGTGTGGTGCGTGTTTCGGCTCAGTTCAAACATAGAGATGTCCCCATAGAGGGAATCAATCTTCTCTTGGCTAAAACTAGAGGGAATAATCAAAATAGCTTTTTTGAAAGAAAGCTTTTGACGTAAGGCTTTAAAAATGGGTAAAAGTCGTGCAATTTCACCTCTGCGACTTCCGGGCATAAAGGCAAGCGTGCCTTCTTGGTTTTGGTGGGTATGTTGAATTTCGTCTAAAAGTGGATGACCAATGTATTGGGCTTTTTGGCTGGAGTAAAAGTCTATTTCAAAGGGTAAAATACCTAGCAGTTTGTCGCAGTATCGTTCTAGTTTTTTGACACGTTTAGGACGACTCGCCCAGACCTGAGGCAAAATATAATAGACAATCTCTTTGTCAGGGTAAGCACTCTTAAGCTTTTTTGCTAAAGGAAGGTTAAACCCAGAACCATCCATAAGCAAAATCTTGTCGGCATCTTTTGCCAAAGCAACCATTTCATCTGCAACCTTAAAAAACCAACGTATTTTTTTGATGGCATCAGCCACCCCCATGATTGCCATATCGCTCACATCATACAAGGGTGTAGCCCCCTCAATACTTTGGTCAAAAATACCTATTAGTTCTATGTTTTTGGTATGTTTTAGCACCTCTTTAAGGTGAAGATTGGAGGAGGGTTCAAGTGCAGATACAAGAAGTTTCATGAAAGTTCTACTTAAATAATTTGGAATGTTTACCAGCTCTTACAAGTGCAAGTTCTAGTATGTTGTTATTGAGTCTGTAGATAAGAAGTAGGTCAGGTTTAACATGACACTCTCTACATCCAAGATAGTTGCCTGTGAGTTTATGATCATTATATATAGCATCAAGCTCTGTGCCTTCTGCTAATATTTTAATGATGTTTTTGAGTGCTTTTTGCTCTTGTGTATTTAATTTTTTATAATCTTTCTTAAAGGTAGTCGATCGAAATATATGATACATTTAGCTATCCAAATCATTAAAAAGTGCATCAACTGATGTAAATGTTTTTCCTTTTTTCTCTTCAAGTTCTTGTAGGGCTTTTTTAGTTGTCGTATTGGGTATTTTTACCTCAAAAGGAAGTCCTTTGTTTAGTACAACCATAGAGTTAAATACACCTATGGCTTGAGAGTAGCTAAGTCCTATATGGTCTAAAATCTCTTTTGCCTTATGATAGTTGCTCTCTTCTACTCTTATGGTGGTTTGTGTTTTCATACTATGCCTTTATCTATATATGTTCTCTATTATATCCCAAATCACATACAAATGCAAATAGTACTATGAGTAAATGTTACTTTTATACTTTTTTACAAAATCTTTCGCTTCATCTAATGTTTTTGGATAGGGTATTGTTTGATATGATGCATGATAGATTTTTTGAAATCTAAATCCATTGTTAAAAAGAAACTCTATTTTTTCCCATTGTGCACTATCACTGGTTTTTGGAGTATGAAAATTACGACCAAAATTATATGAAACTTTTCCACAATGAGGGCATGCTAATTCATCTACGTTTTCATCTATGGGGCAGTATCGTTTAAAAGATTTTCTACACGTTAGACAGACAAAAGCATAGGTACGTAAATAACCCATAGTGATTTTTCCTTTTTATATAGTATATTTTAACGGTGCAATAAATTGCACCCTACATTATTCTAATATATCCGTAGGGTGCATTTCAATGCACCACACAATAATCAATCACACCATCACCCATCCAGCCACCAAAAACGCCACCCCTGCCAAAACTCCACCCATTAACGCGTAGGGTAACTGTGTGCGTACGTGTGCTACGTGGTTACAGCCTGATGCTAGGGAGCTGATGATGGTGGTGTCGGAGATGGGGGAGGCGTGGTCTCC
>Ga0256843_1002174_pt1 | contig 14529 bp, 15 predicted proteins | sample AlvinellametaG_FD_191572 | JGI IMG/M metagenome (GOLD analysis project Ga0256843, IMG submission 191572) | Pompeii worm associated microbial communities from hydrothermal vent at the East Pacific Rise, Pacific Ocean - Alvinella | ecosystem: Host-associated > Annelida > Integument > Unclassified ... | reverse complement strand
GGAATTAGAAAATTATAATAAATCTAGTATAGTTATATTTGTTGATGAATATTATGATATTGAACATATTAGAAATGCTTTTAAAATAGGGGATGAATATCTTGTAAATCCTATATCTTTAGATGAAATAGCTATTCGAGTTGATTATTTTTATGAAAAATTATTTAATAAAAGAAGAACAATATCAACATATAAAGATTTTTTTTACCATAAAAATACAAAGCAATTATTTCAAGGGGATAAATTGATAAAATTAACCCCAAATGAACTTAAACTTATAGAGTTATTTATGATATATATAGATAAACCAATAACAAAAGATAATCTTTATGAATATCTTGATAATTATAGTGATGGAAACTTAAGAGTTTATATATCTAAATTAAATAAAATTGGATTTGATATCCAATATGATAGATCCAATCGTAGCTATACTTTAAAATCTAACACTTATACGCAATAAAAATATATTTGTCAGCTTCGTCAGTAGAGTGTAGATGAAAATGAATAATCTTATCTACTCTAAATCCAATATCATTTAGAAGTGCAGTAAGTGTATCTTTATCGTGATAATATTGTGTAATTGCATTTTGAGTTTTATTGTAAAGATTATTTGATGTTTTTTCAAATAATGTGATATTGGTAGTTAGTTTTTCATCTTCAAAATAAGCATCAAGAGCTATAAATTTATCATCTATATCTATATTTAAAGTACCTTGTGCAACCTCTTCAAATCCAAATAAACTATTGATATCAAATATAAAATATCCATTTTTATTCAGAGTATTATATGTGTCTTGTAAAAATTTTATTAAATTATCTTTATCCATATAATTAAGTACATCAAATACAGCAGTAGCACAATCATATTTATTAGTGATATTTGCTACATCTATAGCTTGGGCATCTAATCCTTTTGCCTTACAAACTTTTATTTGTTCATTACTCAAATCTATCCCAAAAGTTTTAATGTTTTTATTTTGGATTTGGAGTAAAAAATCACCTTGACCACAACCAATATCCAAAAGATTTGATGGATTTATCTCAGATACTATCTCATCGTAAGCATTATATAAAGTGCTTATCTCTTCACTAAAGTCAAGGTATTGCTCAATATTTGAGTATAAATCAAGTGAGTTCAATTTTTTCTTTTATATTTAGTATTTCATCTTTTTTTGTATAAAAAGAGTTTTTATTTGAGATAAGATAAACAGAAGATTGCATAATTGTATCTGCTACTTCTAGTCCATTTTGTTTCATAGTTTCACCAGTTTCAACAATATCCACTATACAATCAGATAATCCAACTAATGGAGCAAGTTCAATAGAACCATAAAGTTTTACCAATTCAACAGCCATAGCTTTACTTTCAAAAAATTTCTTTGCGATAGTTGTATGTTTTGTAGCAACTTTTATACTACTTTTACTCCAATCTATCTTATCCCCTTTTTTTAGTCCAATAGCAACTTTACATTGTCCTATTTTTAGATCAAGTAATTTTATCAAATCATATTGTTTCTCTTCTAGGACATCCAGTCCAACTACACCTAAATCAGCTGCACCATACATCACATAAGTTGGTACATCTTGATTTCTTACATTTAAAAATGTAAATCCAGCTTTTTCTAATATAAGTTTTCTATCTTCAAATATAAACTTTTCACCAAAAGCCTTTTCAAATTTTTCTAAAGTTTGCTCTGCAATTCTACCTTTTGGTAGTGCTATTGTTATCATCTTATTTCCTCTATAATTTTTCTCATATTATTAAATATAAGATTTGGTTTGAATTTATAATTGTTAAAATAATTCAATACCAATTTGCTATTTTGTCCTGTAAATATTATTTTTAAATTATATCTATTTTGTATCTCTTTTATAGGTAAAATTACCATATTTAAAATAGCATAATTTATTGCACTATTTGTATTGTTTGGAATTTTATCTAAATTTTGATTAGGATTGAAGTTAAATTGTAGTTTTGGGGATATTTTTGGATAATTTTGTTTTAATATATCAAAACCAGCCATAATAAACCCACCTAAGTGTTTTTTGTTTTTTATAATATCTACAGTTATTGCACTTCCAAAATCAACTACGATACCATTTTTTATATTTGATGAAGCTACAACTCTATCTATCCCTAATGTTGTGCTATAGTCTGTATCTATAGAAAATTTATCATTTATATTTATAGCATTTGGAAAACTCTTTAGTAGTTTTTTAGTTGCTTTTTCATTTACACTTATAAAATATATTTTATTTTTCAGTTTTAGATTTGAAAGATTATCTTTTATATTTAGTTTAAACTCTTTTGTTTTACCATTTTTTTTGATTTTTAAAAAGTGGTAAGTTGTATTTCCAATATCACATAAAATCATCATAAACTATCCATCTATTTTCTTTAAGGTATTGTTTTGCTTTTGAGCAAAGTGGTGATTGTATTATTATAATATTCTTTTTAAAATTATGCCCTTCAAATAAAACTAATCTATTTTGTAATTCAATTATCTCTTTTGCATTTTTGATAAGAAATCTTGATTTACTATTTATGATAAAGATAGATATAAAGTGCTTTTTTATATCTGTAGAGCTATATATATCTATTTTTTTTCTTGAATTTAATTGTTTTGGTTCGATTTTATCAAATTTACTAAAAAGAAAATTTTTAGTTCCTAGATATGTTGTTAAATCTTTTATCATTTTACTATTAGTAGCTTATCTTCTATATATAGTTTATTTTTGGTTGCAAATATCTTTTCATCTTCATCAAATGGAAAACTATATGTAGTAACTTTTGTAAAATCTTTTGATAGTTTTACAATATATCCTTGTGATTCTACAAGGTATATATCGTTTTTACCTATAGCTAAAGCTTGAAATTTTGCATATTTGAATTTCTTTTTTGCAATGATATTTAATAATAAATCAAATTTATATACAGTACCATCTAGTGCTGCTACATATAGATATTTGTCATCTAGCATATAACTTTGTATAAAAAATTCTTTATTGTGGATAGTTCCTGAACCTATTGATAATATTTTATTATTAGAACCTGCTAATAAAATATCGTGAGAAGTTTCCAATAATATAATATTTTTAACTTCACTTTGAGGATCAATAGTCAATATTTTGATAACTTTATATTTAGTCTTATCTACTACTACAACTTGACCATTTAAAGTTGGTATCAATATAATCTTATCTAAAAATATAGGCATAGTGATACGGGTATCATTTAGAGGTGTTGGTTTTAGATATTTTTTTAGTTTAAATTGTTTTATACTTTTATCATAAATACCAATAGAATTATTTGCAAATACCAATGCAAATATATCCCCTTGTGATGTTGCAGCTATCACATTTGAACGAAATTTTAATATCTCTCCAGTTTTTACTATAAGTAGATTATTTGTTTTATTTGCTGCTAAAAAGTTGTCATCATCAAGATTTATATAAAAATACCCTTTTGGTAGTGGTTTTTTTGAGATACCATTTTTATCTAAGAACATATTGTTATCTAGTGTTGCACTTTTTGCATTTATATCTTTTATATAATCAGGTGTAATCAATATTTTAGTATTATCATCTAAAGAGTATTGATGGTTGATTGGTTCATAGTAGTGTTTAGATGAACATCCACTAAATATAAAAATTAGTATAAAAGTTGAAAAAATATATCTCATATATATCCTATTTTGTCAATAAATAATGTTTTAACATATTTGATAAAGGTGATACTGGTGAATTATCAGGGATAGTTGCCAATGTTGTTTTTGCTTTAGTATAATTTTTATTATCACAAAGGATTAATGCTTTGTTAAATAGTGCAAAATCTTTCAATAAAAAATTTGGATTTAATATCAAACTATCCAATGTTTTTATATCTTTAGTTTGAACTGCTTTATTATATCTAGTTATATTGTTTAGGTACTCTACATTTGTAGTAATAGTTTTGTCTTTTGATATTTGATATTTAGTTATATCATAAAGTTTGCTATTTATCTCTTTTAATTTTGCTAAATCTTTTGTATCTTTTGGATTTGCTAAAACTTTTGTATAGATATTATTTGATATTGTAAGGTTTTTCTCTTTTTGATAATTGATAATAGATGTTATAGCTATGTAAGATATAATAGTTATAACTGCCCCAATTATAGCAAATTTATATTTTTTATAGAACTTCTCTACTTTAAAAAAACTCTCAAAAAATTTCTCTTCACTAGAAATCTCATCTTTTATATATGATACATTTTCTTTGATACTCATATTATCACCTTATATTATTTTATTTATTTTACTATAATCTAAATAAAATAATACTTTTATACAACTTTTGATAAAATAAGAAAAATTATATAAGGCTACTATAATGTATAAAATTGCAATATTACTTACACTACTTATCTCTTTAGCATTTGCAAAAGAAACACCAAAAGATACAAATCAATCTGCCCCTACGAGGTTGGAATCTTTTACAAAATTGCAAAAAGTTATCTCAGCTGTTGAGTATTATTATGTTGATGATATCACATTAAATCAAATAGTAAATAAAGCAATTGCAGGACTTATGAATGAACTAGATGCTCATAGTGCTTATATGGATAAAAAAGCATATAAAAATATGAAAATCACTATGAAAGGTGAATTTGGTGGATTGGGAATTGTAATAGGTATGAGAGAGGGTGCTTTAACTATCATCTCTCCAATAGACGATACCCCTGCAAAAAAAGCTGGTGTAAAAGCTGGAGATATTATATTAAAGATAAATGATAAATCTACATTAAAAATGACTATAGATGAAGCAGTAGGTATTATGAGAGGAAAAGCTGGAACTCCTATATCTATTACTATAGTGAGAAAAGGTGAATCAAAACCTATAAAAATCAACATCATTAGAGGAATTATTAAAGTAAAATCTGTAACTGCAAAAACTATAGGTGATAATATATTGTATTTAAGAATTTCACAATTTGATAACAATGTAGCAAAACATCTAACAAAATTTATAAAAAAATATAAAAAACAAACAAAAGGGATAATTCTTGATCTTAGAAATAATCCTGGTGGCTCACTTCAGCAAGCAATAGCTACAGTAAATATATTTGTAGATAAAGGTGTAATTGTATCTCAAAAAGGTAGAACAAAAGCAGAAGATAGTGTATATAAAGCAAACAAAAAAACAACACTTACAAAAGTTCCTATGGTGGTACTTGTAAATGGTGGAAGTGCAAGTGCAAGTGAGATTGTAAGTGGGGCATTACAAGATGATAAAAGAGCAGTTATTATTGGAGTAGATACATTTGGGAAAGGTAGTGTTCAGATGCTTATGCCTATAACTGATGATGGAAAAGAAGCTATTAAACTTACTATTGCAAAATATTATCTACCAAGTGGAAGAACAATCCAAGCAAAAGGTATAGTACCAGATATCTATAGTTATGCAGGTAAAGTTCCAAATAAAAAAGAGGATGCTTTTACTTTAAAAGAGAAAGATTTAAAAAAACATCTTGAGGTAGAGTTAGCAAAAGTTGATGGGAAAAAAGTATCTAAAAAAGAGGATAAAAAAGTTAAAACTATTATCACAAAAGAGATGATATATAAAGACAATCAACTAAAAACTGGTGTAGATGTTTTAAAAGCATTGATATTAACAAATAAATAAAAAAGGGAAATAATGAAAAAGACAAACTTATTATATGAAGGTAAAGCAAAAAAGATTTGGGAGACTGAAGATAAAGGGCTTTTAATATCAGAATTTAAAGATGATTTAACAGCATTTAATGGTGAGAAAAAATCAAGTGAAGCTGGTAAAGGTGCACTAAACAATAAAATTTCAACAGAACTTTTTAAATTATTAGAAGCAAATGGTATCAATACACATTTCAAAGAGATGTTAGATGATAACAATATGCTTCATAAAAGAGCAGATGTTATTTTAATAGAAGTAATTGTAAGAAATATAGCAACTGGAAGTCTAAGTAGAAATTTAGGTATTGAAGATGGTAAAGTTTTACCATTTGTACTTGTGGAGTTTGATTATAAAAATGATGAGTTAGGTGATCCAAAACTAAATGATCAACATGCACTTATCCTTGGACTTGTAGATTATCAAGATGAATTAGATAAATTAAGAAGAATGGCAAGACAAGTAAATGATATACTAAAACCATATTTTGCAGAGTTGGGATTAAATCTAGTTGATTTCAAACTTGAATTTGGTAAAGATATAGATGGAAATATTATTTTAATAGATGAGATTAGTCCAGATAATTGTAGATTTTGGGATATGAAAACTGGAGAGAGTTTAGATAAAGATAGATTTAGAAAAGGGCAAGGTGGATTGAAAGTTGCCTATGAAGATGTATTAAATAGAATTTTAAATAAATAAGAAAGGTAAAAAGTGAAACTTCAAGAGATAAATAAAATAGATATAGCAAATAAAAAAGTTTTTATAAGATGTGATTTTAATGTACCAGTAGATGAGTATGGAAATATTACAGATGATAGAAGGATAAAATCTGCATTGAATACTATAAGATATTGTATTGACAATGATTGTGCTATTATTATTGCATCTCATTTTGGAAGACCAAAAAATGGTTTTGAAGAGAAGTTTAGTTTAAGACCTGTAAAACAAAGATTAAAAACTCTACTTAAAATGGATATCAAATTAGCTCCAAGTATTGTTTGTGATGAAACTATTGCTATGGCAAAAGAGTTACAGTGTGGTGAGATAATGTTCCTAGAAAATATGAGATTTGAAGCAGGGGAAACTAAAAATGATCCAGAACTTTCAAAAACTCTAGCAAGTATGGCAGATGTATATATCAATGATGCTTTTGGTGTATCACACAGAGCTCATGCTTCTGTTGAAGGGATTGCACAACATTTTGATATAGATCATAAAGCTGCTGGGTTTTTATTGGCTAAAGAGATAAAATTTTTCTATCATATTATAGAAGAGCCAAAAAGACCATTTGTATCTATTGTAGGTGGAAGTAAAGTAAGTGGAAAACTTGAAGCCTTATATAACCTTGTACCAAAAGTTGATAAGATAGTTATTGGTGGTGGTATGGCTTTTACATTTTTAAAAGCTTTAGGTTATGAAGTTGGAAACTCTTTAGTTGAAGATGATTTAATCCCTGAAGCTTTAAAAATAATGGAAGAGGCAAAAGAATTAGGTGTAAAATTTTATCTTCCTGTAGATGTAATAGTTGCAGAGGAGTTTGATAGTGAAGCATTTGCAAAAGCTGTTACTATTCAAGAGATACCAAGTAATTGGATGGGGTTAGATATAGGACCAGCTAGTTCACTTCTTTTTGCACAAGCTCTTGAAGATGCTCATACAATCCTTTGGAATGGACCTATGGGTGTATATGAGATGGAAAAATTTGCTCGTGGAAGTACAAAATTATCTCATGCCGTTGCAAGTAGTTATGCTACAACTGTTGTAGGTGGTGGTGATACAGCTGACTTAGTAAGAAGAACTGGTGATGAAGATGAGATGAGTTTTATCTCAACTGGTGGTGGAGCAAGTTTAGAACTAATTGAGGGTAAAATATTACCTGGTGTAAAAGCTTTAATTGTAGAGGAATAATATGTCTAAAACTATATATTGTATAGCCCAATTTACACCAAAAGATGGTAAATTTGAGGAATTATTTGATAGATTAAAAGCATTAGAGCCAAATACTCTTCGTGAGGATGGTTGTCTATCTTATAGAGTAACTAAGCATATTCAAAATCCATTTGCTACAGGGGAATCTATGCCTATAGTATTTAATGAATCTTGGGCTAGTGTTGAGGATTTTGAAAGACATTGCCAAAGAGATGAAATAGTTGATTTTTTTCAAAAAGAGTGTTTGGATGAAACTGGACTTGTATCATCTTACAATGTAACAACATATATGGATGAATAGTATAAAAGTATTACTTAATGGAATAGGGAGGATTGGTAAATCAATCCTTCGTATAAATGATATCTCAAATTCATTTAAAATAGTAGCGATAAATGAACTAAATATCAATCTTGAGAATATAGCTTATGGTATCAATTATGATTCCACTTATGGTGTCCTTGAAGATAAATATGTAGTTTCAAATGATACTATTTCAAATAGTAAAAATAAAATTAAGATATTAAATTATAGTTCATTATTGGATATAGATTATAAAGCACTTGATATAGATATAATAATAGATGCAAGTGGAGCTAAAGTTGAGATTGAAAGTTTAAAGAAATTAGATATCAAAAGGGTATTTTTAACCCATCCAAATAAAAATGCCGATATAAATGTGATACTAGGTGTAAATGAAAAAGATATAAAGCAAACAGATAAAATTATATCAACTTCATCTTGTAATGCAACTGCACTATTGCCATTTTTAAAAATTATAGATGAGAATTATGGTATAGAGTTTGGAGATATTGTAACAATACATCCATTGTTAAATCATCAAAAGACTTTAGATAGTAATTGTATTGGTAGCACCAATCGTGAAGTAGATTGTAGTTTTGAATTTGGTAGAAGTTCTTTACAAAATATAATTCCTAGTGCTACAACCACTATTGAAGCTTGTTCTTATGTAAAAAGTTCTATCAATAGTGATTTGATATCTTCAAATTCATTTAGAGTACCAACTGCGACAGTTGGAGCTATCAATATATCGATAGTTGTAAAAAAAGAGATTACAAAAGAGTTATTATTGGATATTTTAAATAGCTATCAAAAAGAGCAATATTTTGATATTGTATGGAATAATTTTGAGCCTTTAGTATCTTGTGATTTTGCAAAACAAAACTATACAACTATTATAGATCATAGGTTTACAAAAGTGATAAAAAATAAGATGATAAAAGTTGTCCTTTGGTATGACAATGAATATGGATATGCATCAAAAGTTGTAGATATAGTAAGAGAGTATAGTCTATAATGAATGATGAAAATATTACAGAGGTTTTTGAACAAAGAAAACAATGTGCATATTTTGATGATAGATTATCAGATACTAGATATAAATTTATCAAAGAGTGTGATATAGATACTTATGATAAAATGGTACAACGAGGTTGGAGAAGATTTGGGAATGTACATTTTGTACCAGAATGTAGAGATTGTAATGATTGTAAAACAGTAAGAATAGATGTAGAAGAGTTTAAATTTTCAAAATCTCATAAAAGATTGTTTTCAAAAAATAAAGATATAAAGATTTATATCCAAAAACCAACACTAAGTATAGATCATATAAATCTATTTAACAAATATCATAAAAGAATGAGTGAAAAAAAAGGTTGGAATGACAACCAAATAGAGCCAGCAGAATATAAACACTCTTATGTAGATGGTGCAGGAGAATATGGCAATGAGATTTTATATTTTTTAGATGATAAACTTATATGTGTTGCTTTAGCAGATATTACAGCAAAATCATTATCTTGTGTATATTGTTTTTATGATCATGATTATGAAGATCGTTCATTGGGTAAATTTTCAATTATAGCTCAAATAAGTATAGCTAAACAAGCCAAAATACCATATCTTTATTTAGGGTATTGGATAAAAGATCATTATAGTATGGGATATAAAGAGGATTATGCCCCTTTTGATGTACTTAAAAATAGACCAACTTTAGATGAAGAGTGTATTTGGGAGAGATATGAAAAATCAAAATAATTATATAGTGGTTACAGGTGGTGGAACTGGCGGACATTTAAGTGTTGCGAGAAGTTTTATATATGAGTTGTATGATAGAGGATTTAAAGTTATATTTATAGGTAGTACAAAAGGTGCAGATAGAAGTTGGTTTGAGAAAGAACCAAAGATTTATAAAAGTTATTTTTTAGATACTTATGGTGTAGTAAATCAGGGATTTATAGGTAAGATAAAATCTTTATTAAAAATATTTAAAGCTACTATTTACTCTTTAAAGATTTTAAATAGTTATAAAGTTAAAAAAGTGATTAGTGTGGGTGGATTTTCAGCTTCACCAGCTTCATTTGCTTCTTCTTTAGCCAAATGTGATCTATATATTCACGAACAAAATTCAATTATGGGACGATTGAACCAAATCACTTCAAAATGGGCAAAAGAGGTGTTTAGTTCTTATGATAAAAATTCTAAAATCAAAGATTACCCAATAGATCCAAAGTTTTTTAAATATTCAAGAGTAAGAGATAAGATAGAAACAATTATATTTTTAGGTGGAAGTCAAGGTGCAACGGCTATCAATAATTTTGCACTTTTAGTTGCACCAATTTTAGAAGAAAATCATATTAAGATTATCCATCAAACTGGTAAAAATGATTATAAAAGAGTAAAAGATAGATATAAAGAATTAAATATCCAAGTAGAGATATTTGATTTTAGTAAAGATATATTATCTTATATGGATAAAGCAGATTTTGCAGTAAGTAGAAGTGGTGCTAGTACACTTTGGGAGCTTAGTGCATTGGGATTGCCAACTTTATATATCCCTTATCCATATGCTGCTGCAAATCATCAATATCACAATGCAAAGTTTTTATTGGATGATAATTTATGCTTTTTAAAAACACAAGAGCAATTAAATAGTGATATAATTTTAGAGATATTAAATAGTGATATAAAATCTATAAGTGAAAGATTGATAAATGTTATAAAAAAAGATGGAGTAAAGAAAATTATAAATCATATATTAAACGATAATAAGAATAAGTGAATCTTATAAAGTATTAATTTATTAATATTAAGTTTTATTTTTGTATAATGTTTTATTATAAAAGATAAGGAGTAAAGTGATGTCAATAAAATCTAAGTTATTATTATTAATAATGCTACCATTAATGGGCTTTTTAATAATGTCTGTTGAATATATGATGAAGGAATATTCAGTAAAAACAGAATTAGAAAAGTTAGATGTAGGAGTTGAGTTATCTATTCGATTATCTAAATTAGTGCATGAAACTCAAAAAGAGAGAGGTATGACTGCTGGATATTTGGGTTCAAAAGGTGTAAAATTTGCTGATAAATTACCAGCTCAAAGAGAGCTTACAAATAAGCGAATAGTTATATTAAAAACTTTTGTTAATAATAATGATGTTAAAGATGTAAGTTTACCTATTGCAAATAGATTAAAGTTTGTTTTTAGTGATATAGCTAAATTGAATATGATGAGAGAAAAGATAGATAATTTATCAATATCTGGTCCAGAAGCTATTAAGTATTATACAAATATGAATAAAGATATTTTAAATACTGTAGTGGAAGTATCTAAAATATCTCAAGTAGCAGATATATCAAAAAAACTTGTAGCATATGCAAATTTTTTATTTAGTAAAGAAAAAGCAGGTGTGGAAAGAGCAGTAGGAACAAATTCTTTAGCAAAAGATAAATTTGCAGAGGGTATGAGGATAAAATTCAATAATCTTATATCTGCACAAAAAAGTTATATGAATATTTTTCTATTGTATTCTTCTGATAAGACAAAATCTTTTTATGCTAAAACTTTACAAGGAAAATCTATAGATGAGGTAGAAAGAATAAGAGCAATATTATTAAATTCTACAAAAAAGAAAAAGCTTGTTTCTCAAATGAAAGAGCTTGTAGGTTATGGTGGATTGATACATAATTTTAAGAATTATGTGATAAGAGGAGATGAAAAATATGCTCAAAAAGTACAAAAACAATATAAAGAATTGATGAGATTAGTGAAGCAATATAAAGCTTTACCACATTTAACAAAAGAGGAAATTTCTCTTCTTAATAAAGTTGTATCTGTATTTACAAAGTATAATAATGGATTACAAGCTGTGGCAAGAGCTTCTAAAACTAATATGAGTGTAAAAAGATTAGATAAAATAGTAAAAGTAAGTGATGCTCCTGCAATTAATGCTTTAAATAAGCTTGATAATAGTTTTTTTGCGGATAGTGCTAACTATTGGTTTAATATGATTACACAAAAGATTAATAAGCTTAAAATAGTAGATGATTATCTATCGGATAATTTAATTAAAACTATAAATAAAAAATTATCTGATGTTGAATCTGGATTATGGACATTTACTATTTTAAATGCGATAGCTATAATAATAGTTATGTTAATCTCTTTATATCTATTAAAAGATATTTTTTCTAAATTATTAGAATTAAATAAAGCAACAGAAAACCTATTGACATCACATGATACAAGTAGTCGTATTAAAGTAACATCACATGATGAAATAGGTGTAATCTCTGAAAATATGAATAAATACTTACAATCAATAGAAGATAGTATAGCTGAGGATAATAAACTTATTCAAAGTGCTAAAGCTACAATGGAAAGAGTTAATAGAGGTTGGTATAGTGAAACAATTCAAGGTCATACTTCAAATCAAACTTTAGAAGATTTTAAAGATAGTGTAAATAATATGATAAATGCTACAAGACAACATTTTGTAGAAGTAAATGATATACTTGATCAGTATGCTAAGTATGATTATAGACAAGAGTTAAAATTAGATAATATTGAAAAAGGTGGAGTATTTGAATTATTAGTATCAGATATAAATACTTTAAGAAATGCTATTACAGAGATGTTGATAGAAAATAAACGAAATGGATTGACTTTAGATAAAAGTAGTGATATCTTACTTGAAAATGTAGCAACATTAAATAAAAATTCAAATAGTTCAGCAGCAGCATTGGAAGAAACAGCAGCAGCATTGGAAGAGGTTACAGGTAATATCTCAAGTAATACTCAGAATATTGTGAAAATGGCTGGATATGCAAATGAATTGACAAAATCATCAAGTATTGGTAAAGAGTTAGCACAACAAACTACTCAAGCTATGAATGAGATAGATCAAGAGGTAAATGCTATCAATGAAGCTATAACAGTAATAGATCAAATTGCATTCCAAACAAATATCTTATCACTAAATGCAGCAGTTGAAGCAGCAACTGCAGGTGAAGCTGGAAAAGGATTTGCGGTTGTTGCACAAGAGGTAAGAAATCTAGCAAGTAGAAGTGCAGAAGCAGCAAATGAGATTAAGACATTGGTTACAAATGCTACAGATAAAGCAAACTATGGAAAAGGTATAGCTGATAAGATGATAGAAGGTTATAGTGGATTAAATAATAATATTACTAAAACTATAGAGATAATATCTGATGTAGAGATGTCATCAAAAGAGCAACTTCAAGGTATAGAACAAATTAATGATGCTATTAATTCATTGGATCAACAAACTCAACAAAATGCAATGATTGCTTCACAAACAAATGATATAGCAATACAAACAGATAGAATAGCTAAACTTGTAGTAGCAAATGCAAATGAAAAAGAGTTTATTGGTAAAGATGATGTTGTTTCTGATCCTATGGATACACCTAGCCAACAAACTACTATAGCACCAGTAGAAACTACTTCTATAGCTTCAACACAAGTGTCTTCTAAAGTGGTTAAAAGTAAAGAACCTATAAATGAAATTATTGCCAATAATGACGATGATGATGAATGGGCAAGTTTTTAAATCTAAAAATATATTAATAAAATAAAAAAGCCTCATCTTCTATATTTGAAGATGGGGCTTTTTTAATAGTAATATAGTGTATATTTTTTATACTATAATTTTTATAAATTTTACAGTTTTTTAGACTATAATTATGTTATAAGGATGTGATTATGAATATAGATGATTTAATAAAAGGCAATCAAAAGTTTAAGGATATACATTTTCCTAAACTTGAGGGTAAATTTGACGATTTAATAGAAAATGGTCAAAAACCAAAAATATTATTTATAGGGTGTAGTGATAGTAGAGTAGTTCCTGATTTGATTGTAGATAGCAAACCAGGGGATATGTTTATTTTACGAAATATAGGTAATTTTGTACCACCATATAAAGGTGATAATGATTTTCATGGAAGTAGTGCTGCTATAGAGTATGCTGTAAGTGTATTAGAGGTAAAAGATATAATTGTATGTGGTCATAGTCATTGTGGAGCTTGTGCATCTTTATACCAAGATTTAGATGATAATCCTCACTTGGTACATGTAACAAAATGGTTAGAATTAGGTAAAAAAGCAAAAGAATATACCCTTTTAGCAACAGCTGATAAAAATGATAAAGAGCAATTATTAAGAACTACAGAGAGAATATCTATCAAACATCAACTTGAAAATCTACTTACTTATCCAGAAATTTATAGAAAAGTGAATAGTGGTGAGCTTGATATTCATGGATGGTATTATAAAATGGAAGATGGAAGTATAGAATATTATGATGGTGAGATTTGTGATTTTAGACCCCTTGGTGATAAATAATGCAAGATAATCCAACCCCTATAGATAGCTTTATAAACCATAAAGCAAATACTGGTATGCAATGTGGAAATTATAGTATTGATATACCTGAATTAAAAGAGGGGGAGCAATATAGATTTCATTTTGATGCGACAGCTTGTGTTGGGTGTCATTGTTGTGAAGCTGCTTGTAATGAACAAAACAATAACCCTGCAGATGTAAAATGGAGAAGAGTAGGGGAGATGGAAGCTGGAAGTTTTC
>Ga0256843_1002173_pt1 | contig 14531 bp, 12 predicted proteins | sample AlvinellametaG_FD_191572 | JGI IMG/M metagenome (GOLD analysis project Ga0256843, IMG submission 191572) | Pompeii worm associated microbial communities from hydrothermal vent at the East Pacific Rise, Pacific Ocean - Alvinella | ecosystem: Host-associated > Annelida > Integument > Unclassified ... | reverse complement strand
AAAGCAAGCTCTGATATGATTGTAAGAAGCTATCATCATACATTTGGAATGGATACTGTTATTACAAACTGTTCAAACAACTACGGACCAAAACAGCATGATGAAAAACTAATTCCTACAATTATAAGAAACGCTTTAAAGGGAAATCCTATTCCAATTTATGGAGACGGTAAAAATATAAGAGACTGGCTTTATGTGCTAGACCATTGTAAAGGAATTGATTTAGCTTATCATAAAGGCGGAGCAGGGGAAACATATAATATTGGTGGAAGGAATGAGAGAACAAATATTTATATCGCAAACAAAATATGCGAAATACTTGATGAATTGTATCCGATTAATCAAAATAAAAATTTAACATCTAGCATCAAACATTTAACATCATACAAAAGTTTAATAACTTTTGTATCTGATAGACCAGGACATGACAGAAGATATGCGATAGACGCTACAAAGATAGAAAACGAGCTTGGGTGGAGAGCTGATGAAAACTTTGAAAGCGGTATTGTGAAGACTATTAAGTGGTATTTGGAGAAATATAAAGAATTAGGATATTTAAATGATTAATGTTACTAAAACATATTTACCCAACAAAAAAAAGTATATTCAATATGTTGAGAGAATTTATAAAAACGGATGGATTACAAATAATGGTCCTCTGGTTAAAGAACTAGAAGAGAAATTGGCAGATTATTTGGGAGTTGAAAATCTAGTTCTTGTAGCAAATGGAACATTGGCTTTAGAAGTGGCATACAGAGCGTTGGAAATAAAAGATTTTGCCATTACTACTCCATTTAGTTTCGTAGCTACTACGAGTTCATTAGTTGCTAATAATATTCATCCTATTTTTGTAGACATTAATGAAAAAACTTTTACTATTGATGAAAACAATATTGAAAAATATATTACCAAACATACTTCAGCAATAGTTCCGGTTCATGTTTTTGGTAATGCTTGTAATGTAGAAAAAATAGATGAAATAGCAAAAAAACATAATTTAAAAGTTATTTATGACGGAGCTCATGCTTTTGGGGTGAAATATAAAAATAGTTCATTATTGAATCGTGGAGACATTACTACTCTTAGTTTTCACGCTACAAAACTTTTTCATACTATTGAAGGAGGAGCTTTAATTACACAAGATAAAGATTTAGTTCAAAAAATAAGATATTTAATAAATTTCGGTATTAAAAATAAAGAAGAAATTCCAGAACTTGGAGTCAATGCTAAAATGAACGAATTTGAAGCTGCGATGGGACTTTGTATGCTTGATGAGATTGATTTAATTTTAGAAAAAAGAGAAGAGGTATGGAATAGATATTATAAAGCATTTAAAGATATTCTTCAATTACAAGAAAAAAATAAAAATGCTACAAATAACTTTTCATATTTTCCGGTAGTTTTTGAAAGTGAAAAGCAGTTAAAAAAAGTCGAAAAAGCTTTAAATGAAAATGATATTTTTCCAAGAAGGTATTTTTATCCTTCGCTTGATACTTTGAGTTATATCGAACCAAAGCAGTTTATGCCTGTTTCAAGAGATATTAGTACAAGAATTTTATGTTTGCCTTTATACCCAGAATTAGATAAAAGTAATCAAGAAAAAATTATAAAAATAGTCAAGGAGAATTTGTGAAACAATATAATATCTTAGTATTTCCTTGTGGTACCGAAATTGCTAACGAAGTTATCAGTTCAATAAAAAATCATAAGTATTTTAAATTATTTTATGCTTCGAGTGAGAAGTTGTCTTATTGTAACTTTATAGGCAATAAGATATATCAATTGCCTTATGTTTCTGATGAAAGTTTTTTATCCTCTGTAAATGAATTAATTTCTAAATTACAAATAGATTTTATTATTCCTGCTCATGATGATGTAGCATATGAATTAAGTAAAAATTCTGAAAAAATCAATAGTAAGATAATAGGTCAATCTTTTGAAATCAATAACATTGTTAGATTTAAAGACAAAACATATGACTTTTTTAAATATATTTTACCAATTCCTAAAATATATAATGATATTCCTAAAATAGAGGATTTTCCCGTTTTTGTTAAGCCTAAGAGAGGACAAGGTTCGTTAAATGCACTTTCTTTAAAAAATTTAGATGAATTTGAAAGTTTTTTTAAGACACATTCAAGAGATGATTATGTAGTTATGGAACTATTAACAGGTAGGGAATTTACAATTGATTGTTTTTCGCATGATGGAGAATTATTATATTTTGGTGCAAGAACAAGAGATAAAACAATGAAAGGTATTACTGTTGTTTCAAGTTTTGTAAATGAATATCATTTAAATGAAGAATTTAAAAAATATGCCAATACAATCAGTAAAGAACTTAAAATGCATGGAATTTGGTTTTTCCAAATGAAATTTGATAAAGATAATAAGTTAAAATTATTGGAAATAGGTCCGCGAGTAGCAGGAAGTATGATTTTAAATAGAATGAGGGGTGTTAATTTTATTGAATTGGCAATTTATCAGGCATTAGGAATGGATATTAAAGTTAATATAAATCCAATAACTGATTTACAAATGGGAAGAGCTTTACATTCAGTATTTAGAGCTGATATAGAATATAATAATTTATATATTGATTTTGATGATACATTATTATTAGATGAAAAGCATTTAAATATTGAGTTAATGAAATTGATTTTCAAAGCAAAGAATGAAGATAAAAAAGTTTTTTTAATTACAAAAAATAAAAAAAATAATCTTACGAAAATTTTACATAAATTTGGAATTACCCATATTTTTGATGAAATTATTCATTTATATGAAAATCAAAAGAAAATTGATTTTATGAAAAGAAATTCAGTTTTAATTGATGATTCATTTAAAGAAAGAGCTGAAGCATTAGATGCTGGAATTTATAGTTTTGATGTAAATAGTATAAATATTTTATTGTAAAAAAGATTAATAATGTCTCTAAAAAAACAAGCAATAACTTCAATTATTTGGGATTTTTTAGGAAAAGTTTCTATACAGGGAAGTAATTTTATTGTTTCAATATTTCTTGCAAGGCTCTTAAGCCCAAGTGATTTTGGACTTGTTGCTTTGGTAATGGTTGTACTTAATATTTTGAGTATTTTTATGGATGTAGGGCTTAGCAGTGGACTTATACAAAGAAGGAAAGTTTTGCCTATACATTTTTATTCCGTATTTTATTTTAATCTTTTATTTGCTGTTTTTTTGACATTAATAACATTTTTTAGTTCAGAGTATATTGCGATTTTTTTTAAACAACCTGAGTTGAAATTATTAATTGAAGTTATGTCAATAATTTTTATTATAAATTCTTTGGGTTCTATACATAAAGTAATATTAATAAAAAATCTTCAATATAAAATTTTAACAAAAGTAAATTTTTTATCTTTTTCCATAGGTGGAATAGTAGGAATTGTTTTGGCATTAAATAATTTTGGAGTTTGGAGTTTGGTTTTTCAAAATATTATCGGGAATATATTAGGAACTGTACTATTATGGAAATATTCAGCCTGGAGACCGAAATTTCTTTTTTCTTTGAAAGCATTATTACAACTTTGGAGTTTTGGATTTAAGATGTTTTTAGCGGCAGTTATAGATAAAGTGTTTTCTCAGCTTGATTATTTGGTTATTGGAAAAATTTTTTCACCCGCAACCCTTGGATATTTTCAAAGGGCAAAAAGTTTAAATTCATTGATAATAAGCTATTCTTCAGGAAGTATTATGCAAGTTATGTTTCCGGTGCTTAGTAAAATTCAAAACGATTTGGAAAGATTTAAAAAAGTTGTTTTAAAAGTTTTGGCATTGATATGTTTTATGGTGTTTTTTTTAATGGGATTTTTTTATCTAAACGCAAAAGAAGTGATTGTTTTGCTGTTTTCAGATAAATGGTTGCCTTCTGTAGAGATGTTTAAAATTTTAGTTTTGAGTGCTTTTGCTTTTCCTATAAGTGCATTGCTTGTGAATATTTTGAGCAGTAGAGGAAATTCAACCGATTTTTTAAAATTAGACATATATAAAAAAATTTCTTTAAGTTTAGTGTTTTTAATAGGATTCCATTTTGGGATATACGGATTTTTGTATGGTTTAATTTATCAGGCTTTTTTTGCTGTATTTATAAATACTGTGTATGCGGCAAAAGAGATTAAATTAGACAAAAAAATATTTTTTAAAGTTATGTTTCATCATGCTATAGTCGGAGTGTGGGGAGTAATTATTACTTATTTCATAGTTCAATTTCTTAAAGTAAATAATTTATTTTTAAATTTAATATTTAAAGGATTGATTTTTAGTATTGTATATTTATTGTTTAGTTTTATGTTTAAAGTTGATGGGATGAAAATAATTATAGAAGAGATGAATAAATTTTTTAAAAGGCGAAATAATGCTTAGAAGTGAACAGGAAATTATGAAAAATTGGAAAGGAGATATCTCCAAGCCGGTTGTAAGTATCTGTTGTATTACATACAATCATGAAAAATATATCGAAGATGCTATAAAAGGATTTTTAATACAAGAAACCGATTTTCCATTTGAGATAATTATACGGGATGATGCTTCAACTGATAATACGCCTAATATAATAAAAAAATATCAAAAACAATATCCACATATTATAAAACCTATTTTTGAAAAAGAAAATACTTATTCCAAAGGAGTTATGCCTTTTCCGATAGTTTTTCAAAAAGCACAAGGAAAATATATTGCTCTTTGTGAAGGAGACGATTATTGGATAGATTCAAAAAAACTGCAAATTCAAGTGGATTTTCTGGAAAAGAATAATGATTATATATATACATTTCATAACGTAAAAACATATGATGAAGTGCACAATAAAATTATTAATAACGCGTCATTATTGAATTTTTATAAAATTAAGAAAAAAACGTTTGATTGTAAAGATATTATTTTAGGACAATTTATTTCGCAAACTTTAAGTATGGTTTTTCGAAATGTTTTTTTAAATATCGAATATCCAAAATGTTTTGATAAATTACCTTTTGGAGATAAAAGTTTAGAGAAATTTTTGATTTTATTTGGTAAAGCTTATTATTTTGATAAAGAAATGGCAGTATATAGGGAGCATGCCGGAGGAATAAGCAAGGATCCGAAATGGAAAAAGAAAATGAAAAATACAAATACAGATTTATTATTATATAAGTGTTTATTAGACTCTATAGATAGAAATAATAACTGTTTTTATATTTTAAAATTGAGGGAAGAATTATTTGAAGGTTTAGAAGAGAAAAATATAATACAAATTATAAAAACTTTATATAAATTAAGTAAAGAAAAAAATTTAAATTTTTATGAAAAACAAATTGATTTTTTTAAAGCATTAAAATTTTATTTGAAGAGAGTTGTTAAATGAAAAAGAAAAAAATAGCAATTTTTGGTAGTTATAACGGAACTTCTATAGGTGATACAGCTATATTAATAGGAATGTTAAATGTTTTAAATGATATTTATGGTGATAAACTAGAAGTTAATGTCTTAGTTATGAATAAAATAAATATTTTAAAAGAAATTGAGTTTTTAAATCTTGATATTAAAATTAATGAAATAGTAATTACTGAATTTTTTAAAAGTAAGAATTTTATAAAAAGAGGACAACTTATTTTAAAAAAAATTAATAATAAATTTAAACAAGAAGTAATAAAACAAGATACCTTAAATATTGCTTTAAAGAATGTTGATTTATTAATAATTGGTGGTGGTAATTTAATTATGGATTTATATGAAGACTCTCCTAATTTAATTAAAAAAATAACGGACATCGCTAATAAAAATCAAGTTCCTTATGTTTTTTTAGGGATTGGTGCTGGACCCTTGTATACTAATAAAGCAAAAGAAATTTTTTTTAAAATTTTGAAAAACTCTAAAAAAATTTATGTAAGAGATAGTAAATCTAAATATTTATTAGAAAGTTATTATAAAAATTTGGTTGTAAATGTTATTCCTGACTTAGCATTTGGAATAAATTATAGTGTTAAAAAAAATAAAAAAAATACATTACTAGTTAATATTGCTTCTCTGTATTCTGATAATTGGCCAGAAAAAGATTTAAAAAAATTTGATTTTTATATTGAAAATATTGTGGATATAGTTAAAAAACTATATTTAACTCAAAATTTTTCTAAAATTAAACTTTTTTATTCAAATTATCCGTTAGATAGGTTAGGGGGTAAAAAATTTTTAACATTTTTTAATAATAATTTTAATATTGAAGAGATAGATAAAAAGCTTTCAGTAAAAGATTTGATAGAGCTTGGAGCAGAAGCAAAATTATCCTTTGTAACAAGATTACACGCAGGTATAACTACATATATAGGTGGAGCTAAAATAGCAGCTGTATCATATCAACCTAAAGTTAATAGTATTTTATCGGAATATAATGTTACAAAGTATATTTTTGATTTAGATTTTAATAATAAAGATTTAATTTTAAAAAAAGTTATAGAGTCATTAAATGATTCTACAATACAGCAGAATGAAAATTTATGTAAGTTAAGAATGGATATCAAAAAAATTATTCAAATAATAGTAGGTGATATAAAATGAAAAAAATACTACATATAACCAATTGGTATCCAAATCCTTGGGATGATTTAGAAGGTATTTTTATTAAAAAACAATTTGATTTATTTAAAGAGGTTACTGATTCTCAGATTGTAAACGTTCAAGTTAGAGAAGGGAGAAAACTTTTTGAATTTAAGTATTTTAAATATTCTGAAAATGAAGAAGGTTATTTTATTTTAACAAGTATTAAATCATCAAAAATAAAAGAAATTTTAACGACGTTGCTACTAATATATGTATTATTCAAAAAGAAATATAAGCGATTTGATTTGTTGCATTTTCATATCGCATATCCGTTACTTATTCATTATTATCTATGGAAAAAGTTCATAAAAATTCCTGTTGTTATTTCAGAACACTGGAGCGCTTATCATTTTAACTTTTATATGCCTAAAAACACTAAAAAATTAAACGGTATAAAAAGGATTTTTAAACAAAATATACCAATAATTACCGTATCACAAGCTTTGCTTAAAGATATTGAAGAGTTTAGCGGAGAAAAACAAAATAAATACTTAATACTTCCTAATGTAATAAATGAAAAAATTTTTTATTTTAAAAAGAATCCACAAAATAAAGTTCCTGTTTTTTTTACGGTAAATGCTTGGAGCGATATAAAAAATCCTTTTCCAATGCTTAAAGCATTTAAAAATTTAAAAACGGATTATAAATTAAAAATAGGTGGTTATGGAGAACTTTATCCTAAGATAAAGAAATTTATTTATGAGAATAAGATGGAGGATAAGGTAGAATTTTTTGGGAAAATGTCTCAAAATGAAATTTCAGAACAATTAAATAATTCTGATTTATATATTTTTTCTTCGAATTATGAAACTTTTTCTATGATATGTGTTGAATCTTTGTATTGCGGATGTCCTATAATAGGTCCAGAGATCCCTGCAATAAAAGAATATGCAAATAAAAATAATTCTATTTTGATAAAAAATAATAATGAAGAAAATTGGTTAAAATCTTTAAATCATTTTATAAAAGATAAAAATATATTTGATAGGGTCGAAATCTCTAAAGAAGCTAAAGAAAAGTTTAGTAATAAAAATATTAAAAACAAGTATTTAAATTTTATTAAGGATATATTATGAATGGAGCTAAATTAAAATATAAAGAATTTTGTAAAACAGAAAAAAATTTGCCAATATATTTACAAGATTGGTGGTTAAATAAGGTGTGTGGCGAAAATAATTGGGATGTTGTAATTGTAGAAAAAGGTGGAGAAATTTGGGGAGTTTTACCGTTTTATAAAAAAAAGGAATTTATTTTTGATGTAATAACAATGCCATCTATTACTCAATTTATGGGACCATATATAAAATATCCTAAGAATTTAAAAAAATATTCAACACGTTTAGGATGGCAGAAAAAAATTATGTATGAATTAATAGATAAATTACCTAAATTTGATATTTTTAATCAAAATTTTAGTTTTCAAATAACGAACTGGCTGCCTTTTTTTTGGAAAGGGTTTAATCAATATACAAGATATACTTATATTTTAGAAAATCAGTCTATAGAAAAAATTGAACAAAATTTTGAAAATGATATTAGAAGAAGAATGAAAAAATCTTTAAATGCTGGAGTAAAAGTAATCAAAAATGATGATGTAAAAACTTTATATGAATTAACTAAGGCGACTTTTGAGAGCAAAAATGAGAAAGTTCCATATTCTTTAGAATTTTTGGAATCATTGTTTAATGAAATAAAAAACAATAATAGCGGTCATATTAATCTTGCTGTAGATGAAAATGGAAATGTTTTATATGTTAACTTACTGGTTTATGATAACAATATGGTTTATTATATTTTAGGGTCTTCGAATCCTTCTTTTAAAGATATAGGAGCGATTGATTTAACTTTATATGAGTCTATTAAATTTGCGGTTGATACAAATAGAGATTTTAATTTTGTAGGAAGCGTTATTGAAAGTATTGAAAAATATTTTAGAAGTTTTGGAGGAAAACAGGTTCCATACTTTAATATTTATAAATCAAATTCTAAATTTTGGAAATTTTATAGTTTTTTTAAAAATAAGGTTCATAAATGAAGAATAAAAACATCTTAATTATTTCTCCAGAACAATGGAATTGGCAATATGTGAGTAAACATCATTATGCTATTGAATTAGCAAAAAGAGGCAATAGGGTGTTTTTTTTAGATCCTCCAAATAATAGTATAAATGATATAAAAATTGAGAAAACACACTGGGTAAATTTATACAACGTTCAAGCTCCTGTGGTAAAAAAAGGCATAAGATTTTATCCGAAGTTTTTAAGAGTGTTATTTTATAAAAATTGGTTAAAAAGATTAGAAACAAAAATTAATAAACGAATTGATATTATTTGGTTGTTTGAAAATTCAAGATTTTACGATTTAGAATTTGCTGAGAATAGATTAAAAATTTATCATCAGGTGGATTTGAATCAGGATTTTCATGTAAAAGAAGCGGCAAGTAGCGCTGATATATGCTTTTGTACTACTGATTTTATTAAAGAAAAAATAAAAAAATATAATAAAAATGTATTTAAGACTCATCATGGATATAATCTTAAAAAAAATGATAATAATTTAGATAAAACTTTTTTAGAAAATATTGAAAATTCTTTTAAAGATAAAATTAATGCTATTTATATAGGAAATATGGAAATAAAATATTTAGACAAATATCTTTTGATGTCTCTTGTAGATAAATTTCCAAATGTAAGGTTTCATTTTGTAGGGACTTTTAGTGAGGATAATGAATTATATTTACATACAAAAGACAAAGATAACGTAAAATGGTGGGGAATAATAGAAAATAAATATATAGACTATTTCTTATCAAAGGCAGATGTTTGTTTATTAACTTATAAAAGCGCAGAATTTAAAGAGCAACTCGCTAGTCCTCATAAAGTAATGGAATATTTGGCAAGCGGAAAAGTTATCGTAGCTACTTATACGGACGAATATAAAGATAAGCCTGAACTATTAGAAATGGTGGAATATCCAAGAGAATATGTAAAAAAGTTTGATGAAGTTATACATAATTTAGATATTTTTAATTCTGAAGAAAAGAAACAGGCAAGAATCAAGTTTGCTATGGAGCATACATATGAGAAACAAATTGAGAAAATTATTAAAAAAATAGAAGAAAATGGGCTAAAAATATAATAAAATTTCAAAAGGGAAAGGATGAAAATGGGTGTTAAAAAAGAAAAAGTGATTATATTTTTGTACAATAGATTGTTTGACCCTCTTATACAATCTAATTTTTGGCTTTATATAAAAGATTATCTTGAAAATGAGAATAATCCTTATGATTTTCATTTGATTACTTATGAAAATCCTGATTTTCCGCTTACACAAGAACATCAAGAACTTGTAAATTATTGGAAATCAAGAGGTCTTAAATGGACTCCTCTTACTTGGCATCCGGGAAAAGAACTCAAGAATAAATTTTATGATGTTTTAGACGGTTTTAAAGTAGTTGCGAAATTAAGATTAAAAGGTTATAAACATATTGTAACATTAGGTTCGGTTGCTGGTACTTATGCTTATTTGTATGCATATCCTCTCAGAATGAAGCAGTTTTTATATCAATACGAGCCTCATAGTGAATATGCTATTGATAATAAAATGTGGAGTGAGGATTCTTTACAATATAAAATTTCTCATTATCTTGAAAGAAAAGCGGCTTTATATGCTAAGGTAATTGCTTCCGGAACTGTTTTTATGAAAGAAAGAGTGGAAAAAGAGTGGAAAAGTAAGGCCAATTTTTTTAGAATTCCTACCGTAGCTAATGATAAAAAATTCTTATTCGACCCTAAAATTAGAGAAGAAACAAGAAGAGAACTTGGATTTGATGAGGATACTTGGGTTCTTTATTATCCGGGAAAATTTGGGGATTTATATTACAAAGAAGAATTTGCTTATATGTATAAATGGTTAAAAGAAGAAGAACCGAGATTTCATATGTTAATTGTAACTCCTCATAAAGATGAAGAGGTAATAGAGATTTTTGATAAAGCCGGAGTCCCAAGAGAGAATTATACAATAAGACATAGTGATTACGATAATATTCATCGATATCATTTTGCTGCTGATTTTGCTATCATTTCAGTACCTCAAGGACCTTCAAAAAAATTTATTTCTAATATAAAAGTAGGCGAATATTTATGTGCCGGGCTTCCTTTTTTAATTAACAAAGGCGTATCAGAGGACTATTTATACGCCCAAAATAAAAACGTTGGTGTAGTTGTAGATGGATTTAAGGAAGAAGAAATTAAAAAAGCGGTACCTAAAATTAGAGAATATTTGATGGGTGATAGAGATAAATTAAGAGAGCACTGTAGAAAAGTGGGATTGGAATATAGAGGGTTTGAGAGTTTAAATCCTATTTTTAAAGAAGCTATGAAAACGCTTGTGGAGAAGGGATGAAATGCTAAACGATAAAAGAATATTTATAACCGGGGGAACAGGTTCTTTTGGAAAAGCTTTTACAAAGTATGCTTTTGAAAATTTTAATGTCAAAGAAATTGTTATTTTTTCAAGAGATGAACAAAAACAATATCAAATGATGCAGGAGTTTTCTCCTAAAAAATATCCTATAAAATATTATTTGGGTGATGTAAGAGATAAAGAAAGATTAATCGATATTACTAAAAATGTGGATATTTTAATCCATTCAGCTGCTATAAAGCACGTTCCTATGGCAGAATTAAATCCGTTTGAATGTGTAAAGACCAATATCTTAGGCTCACAAAACGTTATAGATGCTGCAAAAATAAATAATATAAAAAAAGTCGTTGCTTTATCTACCGACAAAGCGGCAATGCCTATTAATACTTATGGAGCTTCAAAGCTTTTACTTGAAAAACTTTTTATTTTTGCTGATAAAGAGTCAGAAAATACAAGATTTTCAGTAGTTAGATACGGTAATATTTTCGGGAGTAAAGGTTCGGTGATTCCATTTTTTCTTTCAGTAAAAAATAAAGGTTATTTGCCTGTAACTGATGAGAGAATGACAAGATTCAGTATCACACTGCAGGATAGCATAGATTTGGTGATGTTCGCTATTCAAAAGGGCTGGGGAGGGGAAGTAATTGTACCTATAGCACCATCTTATAAAATTACTGATGTTGCAAAAGCAGTGGCTCCTGAGGTTCCAATCAAGATAATTGGCAAAAGAGTAGGAGAAAAGCTACATGAAATCATGATAAGTGAAGAAGAATCTTTGAATTGTGTCAAGAAAGATAAATTTTATGTAATATGCCCGTTTGATGGAAGATGGGATAAAGAAGAGTATATGAAAAAATCGGATGCTACGGAATATGAAGAAGATGGTGAATACCATTCAGGAAAAAACAAATGGTGGCTCAGCGTTGAGGATATAAAAAGATTAATAGAAGAAGAGGAAATTATCTCATGAATGAATCTCTTGTTTCTATTATAATGCCTGTTTATAATGGAGAAAAATATATAAAAGAAGCGATAGATTCTGTTATTAATCAAACATATAAAAATTGGGAATTAATAATCGTAAATGATGGAAGTAAAGACAATACTGAAAAGATTATAAAATCTTATGATGATAAGCGAATAAAGTATTTTTATCAGGAAAATAAAGGTGTAAGTGCTGCAAGAAACAAAGCTTTAGAAGTAGCAAATGGTAAATATATTACCTTTCTTGATTCAGATGATTACCTGCCTCCAAACAGCATAAAAGCAAGAGAGGAATATTTAGAAAAAAATCCTGATATTGATATAGTGGATGGAATAGTAGTTATAAAAGATGAGAAATTAAATAAAATAATTAAAAAGTATGTTCCTTATTATAATGGGAGGCTTTTACCTGAACTTTTAAAGTTAAATGATAGAGTTTTTTTTAATGTTTCGTATATGATAAAAAAAGAAAAAACAGAGAATATAAAGTTTAATGAAAATATGGCTCATGTTGAAGATTTATTGTTTTTTATAGAAACGGCGTTTAAATATGATTTGAATTATGGCTTTATAGAAGATGAAGTTTTATGGTATAGAAGCGGAAATATATCGGCTGTAAGTAATTTAGATGGCATTGAAAAAGGTTATTATCAGTTTTTAAAAGAATTACAAAAAATGAATTTAAATATTTTTTATTTAAAATTAAAAATTGCTAAAATCATGTTTCTTAGTAGAATTTCACAAAAAGAGTATATTAAAGCATTAAAATTATTACTAAAATTTTTAAAAGTGTAATTATGAAAATAAAAGCATTTACCAAGTATTCATATGAAGGCCCAAGTAGCAGATATAGATTTTATAATTATCGTGAGTGTTTTAATAAAAAAAATATCGAACTTGAAATATTACCTCTTTTTGAAAAAGAGTATTTTGAAGCACAGGGAAAATTAAATAAATTATTGATAGTGTTTAAAAGTTATCTAAAGAGGTTTTTACAACTTAAAAATTTAAAAGAGAAAGATGTGGTTTTAATTGAGTATGAACTTTTTCCTTTTTTCCCCGCTTTTTATGAAAAAAAGTTAAGAAAAAAAGGCGTTAAATATTTAGTCGATTATGATGATGCTATTTTTCATAGATATGATTTGAATAAAAATTTCCTTATAAAAAAGTTTTTGAGAAATAAAATTAAGGAAGTTATTAAAAATGCTTCAAAAGTAATAGTTTGTAACAAATATTTAGAAAATTATGCTAAAAAATATAATTCTAATATTTCAATACTTCATACTGTGGTATTACTTGATAAGTATATTGAAAAATCAAAAAAATTTAAGAAAAACAGTAATAAATTTATAGTCGGTTGGATTGGCTCACGTACTACAAGTAAATATATTTTAGAAATTTTACCTGTTTTTGAAAAATTGAAAGATTTGAATATTCAGTTTAATTTGGTTGGTTTTGATGAAAGTTTACTTGATGATGAAATGAAAAAAAAATTTAATATTAATGTTATCCCTTGGAGAGAAGATACGGAAATAGATAATATATTAGAATTTGATGTAGGCATTATGCCTCTTGATGATACTCCTTGGAGCAGAGGAAAGTGTGGTTTTAAATTAATCCAGTATATGAGTTGTAAAAAGCCTGTAATAGCTTCTCCTGTGGGAATAAATAAGGATATTGTTGATGAAAACGTAGGTTTTTTGGCTGAAAATTTAGAGGATTGGAAGAAGTATATTAAAAAGCTTTATAAAGATGAAAAATTAAGAAGAAAAATGGGTGAAAAGGCTTTTGAAAAAGTTTTGGAAAAATACAATTATGAAAAAAACTGTGAAAAATATCTTAATTTGATTGATGAGGTTATTGAATGTGCGGAATAGTGGGATTTATTGATAAAAACTCATTTGGTGATATAAATATTTTACGTCAAATGAGAGACACTTTCTATCACAGAGGACCGGATGATAAGGGCGAATTTATTACAAAAACAAATGATTTTTTAATAGCTTTTGGACATGTAAGGCTTTCTATTTTAGACCTAAGCAGTGCCGGTCAACAGCCTATGAGTTTTGAAAACTTAACAATTACATATAACGGAGAGGTTTATAATTTTAAAAAGATAAGAAAAGAGCTTGAAAAATACGGATATGTATTTTCTTCAAATTCGGATACTGAAGTAATATTAAAAGCTTTTCATAAGTGGAGTATTAGAGCAGTTGATAAATTTAGAGGAATGTTTGCTTTTGCTGTTTATGATAATAAAAATCAAAAAGTATTTATCTTTAGAGACAGAGCAGGTGTAAAGCCTCTTTTTTATTATAAAAAAGATAAAACTTTTATGTTTGCGAGTGAATTAAAAGCTTTCCATAAACACCCGAAATTTGAAAAAGTTAAAAATCAAAAGGCTATCCCTTTTTATTTTAGATTCGGATATATTCCCGCTCCTATGACGATTTTTGAAAATACTTATAAATTAAAACCTGGACATTATTTGGAGATTGATTTAAATACTTTTGAATATAAAGAGTTGC
>Ga0256843_1002172_pt1 | contig 14538 bp, 10 predicted proteins | sample AlvinellametaG_FD_191572 | JGI IMG/M metagenome (GOLD analysis project Ga0256843, IMG submission 191572) | Pompeii worm associated microbial communities from hydrothermal vent at the East Pacific Rise, Pacific Ocean - Alvinella | ecosystem: Host-associated > Annelida > Integument > Unclassified ... | reverse complement strand
TAATGTACTCTCTATTACGTTTATACCGATTCTCTCTGAGGTACTTTACAAAAACGGTACACAAAAGACAAAATTTGAGCTCTTTATAGCAAAATTTTATCCGGCTACGATTGGTAAGTTTATTGTTCCGTTTGAGTGGTTACTTAATTTTACCAATGGAGATAAGTTAAAAATTCCTCGTCGTATGATACTCATCGGTGGTGGTGTTTTTTTAATGGTAATGAGTCTAAAACATGTCATGCCGGCTCTTGGTCGTGACTCTATGCCACCAATGGATACAGGGATCATCAAAGCACAGGTTATGTTTAGTTCAAATGACACAGTTGATAGCGCCGAGCAGCGTCTACAACCTGTGCTAAAATGGTTGAAAAAGCAGCCGTGGTTTGAGATGAGTTCTGTTGCTTTTGGAACTGAGCCGGGAGTGCTAAGCCTTGGATCCGGTAATCTTCCTACAGAGGCTACAATTACTGTCAATATGGTAAATCGTTTTGAGAGAAAAGAGACTATCTGGGAGATAGAAGATCAGTTGCGTGATCGTATTGCAAAACTGCCAGGTGTTAAACGTAATGATGTCTTTGACTTTGGTGCAACAGCAGTTTCAACGATCAATGCACCACTGGTTTTACGTCTCAAATCTCCAACACTTGATGGACTTGCACCATATTCGCACAAAGTTGCCAATGCAATGCAAGAGATAAAAGGACTTACTTCCATCTCGACAAGTTGGGATAAAGATTTTATGGAGGTTGAGTTAGACATTGATGAAAACAAGGCACTGAGTTATGGGCTTACCCCTTTTCAAATTGCTATGCAAATACCTATAAAAGGGCAGGTTATAACGATCAACTCAAACCTTGCTTCAATGAATGCACAGTATGTACGACTCTATCTTAAAGGTAAATTCTCTAAAAATATAGAGACACTCAAACTTTTACCAATTAGTACAAAATATGGAGAGATCCCGCTTGCTGAGCTTGCAAAGGTAAAAAAACATCTTACCTATTCAAAGATCGAACGTGATAAGATGCAGTACAGCTTAGATGTAAACGGTTATAGATCAAAGCAAGCTATCACACACTTAACAGATGATGCCAAAAAGCTTATACAAGAGAAAAAACTTGATAGTGTAGAGATTGAACAAGCCGGAAGTATTGTCTCTATTGAGGATAGTTTTGTACGAATGGCAAAGGCACTTGGTATTGGTCTGGTGATACTCATCTTGACACTGATGGCGATTTACAGATCACTCAAACTTGCATTTATTATGATTTTGGTAATGCCACTGGCTATGATAGGTGCTGTATGGAGTATGCTTTTCTTTGACAAACCGATGTGTCTGCCAAGTATGCTTGGTATTTTACTGCTCTTTAGTATCGTCATTAAAAATGCGGTTTTATTTGTTGACTTTTATCAAGAATATAAAGAAGAGGGCGACTCTCCGTTTGAGAGTGCGATGGAGGCGATGCAGGTACGTTTCCGTCCTATTATGATGACAACTTTTGGTACAATAGCAGGTATGTTACCTATTGCGCTTGAAGAGGCAGTAGGACTTGAGCGTCTAAGTCCATTGGCTGATGTTAGTATTGGTGGACTTTTGACTTTTAGTGTACTTATCTATGTACCAATGTTTACTTATATCTTTGATAAAAAAGGTGTCAAAAAAGAGAAAGATTTAGAGAGTGATATGATACAATAAGAGAAAGGTGTCTATAATGAGAAAAAGAGAGAAGGAATTTATTCTTATCCTATTTTTATCTGCCATTATTGGTTTGATAGTAGGGAGTATAGTCTCTTTTTTTCATATCTCCATTGATTGGGTACTCTCCCATAAAATGCTTCTACTTCAAAACTATTGGCCTTGGCAAGAGTATCTCTATATCCCATATATATTAGTAACATCATTAATGGTATTTATATCTGTTTACTTGGTAAAACACTTTTCACCTGAGGCTGCTGGCAGTGGTATACAAGAGATCGAAGGTGTTGTTGGTAATGTACGAAGTATGAATGATGTCCGTGTTATTATTGTAAAGTTTGTAGGTGGACTCTTTTCTATTGGCGGTGGCATGGCTATGGGTAGAGAGGGCCCCTCAGTACAAATTGGAGGAGCATTTGGGCAACTTGTCTCACGCAGATTCAATCTAAGACGAGATGATATAAATGTTTTGATTGCTGCGGGTGCAGGAGCTGGTCTTGCAGCAACATTTAATGCTCCTTTGGCAGGTCTGTTATTTGTTTTTGAAGAGATGCGAAAAGAGATACGTTATACCTACATTCCTGTTCAAAGTGTTTTGACTGCAACTATTATGAGCATTGTTGCTCTTCGTTTGATTGTTGGTAACAATATCTCCATTCCTATAGAAAGTTTGGCTGTTCCAACAGTTACTGAACTATGGATCTTTGCTATTTTTGGTCTTTTCTTTGGCCTACTTGGTTTTGTTTTTAATAAATATCTTGTACTTTTTACAACGGCATCAGCTACATTAAGCTCTCTAAAATCAAATATTTTAACACTCGTTATTGGGGCATTTATAGGATTGATGCTTTACCTTTACCCTGAGAGTGTTGGAGAGGGATATAGTGCTATAACAAAAGCCCTGCACAATCATTTGGGTGTTCAAGCTTTGCTTATGCTATTTGTTGTCCGTTTCTTAACAACACTTCTCTCTTATGGAACAGGAGCACCAGGTGGGATTTTTGCTCCAATGCTAGCTCTAGGGACTCTTTTTGGAGTTGCTTTTGGTCTTGTAGCTAATAATGTTTTTCCTACTTTACATATAGAACCGATACTTTTTGCTGTTGTTGGTATGAGTGCGCTTTTTAGTGCAACAGTACGAGCCCCTATTACAGGTATAGTTTTAGTTGCTGAAATGACGAGTAGTTTTGATCTGTTAATGCCTTTGCTGATTACCTCTTTGTGTGCAGTAATCACTGCTAATGCTTTAGGTGGTAGAGCAATTTATACGGTTCTTTTAGAAAAAACATTGAAAATATCCAAATTTGGTTCCACTAAAGAAAACAGTATTTCGTAATAATATAAACTTGATATATGATAATTATTCATTTACCTTATGAGGAGTATAATTGTTTTAGACGTAAAAATAAATTATTGGAGATGCAAAATGGCAAATATAAAATGGTTTAATGAAATTGGTATAGATGATGTTGCAGAAGTTGGTGGAAAAAATGCCTCTTTAGGTGAGATGTATCAAAATCTCACGCAAGAAGGTGTGCGTGTTCCCAATGGTTTTGCTATTACTTCAAGTGCATATAGATATATGCTCGATGCTAATGATGCCTGGAAAAAGCTCCATGCAGAACTTGATGATTTAGATATCAACAATGTTGATGCTCTCCAAAAACATGGAAAAGCGTGTCGAGATATCGTTTATCACTGTGAGATTCCAAATGATTTAAAAAAGGATATCTTAGACTCTTATGCAAAACTCAAAGAGGAGTATGGTGAAGAACTTTCACTAGCGGTACGATCTTCTGCTACTGCTGAAGACTCTCCTGAAGCCTCTTTTGCAGGTCAAAATGATACGTACCTCAACATCTCAAGTGCAGATGAACTTCTTGATGCTTATAAAAGATGTTTGGCTTCGAACTTTACAGACCGCTCGATTCATTATAAATATGATAACGGGTTTGATTATCTCAAAGTCTATCTCTCTGTTGTGGTAATGAAAATGGTTCGCAGTGATATAGGAGCGAGTGGGGTCATGTTCTCTCTTGATACTGAAACAGGTTTTAAAGATGTAGTCTTTATCAATGCTGCTCTTGGACTTGGTGAAAATGTTGTACAAGGTACAATTAATCCAGATGCTTTTTATGTACATAAACCGACATATAACAAAGGTTTTAGAACAGTGTTAAAGCGTTCTTTGGGATCTAAAGAGAAAAAGATGATTTTTACGGATACTATTAACCTTGATAATATTGCAGTAGAGTATACAAAAAACATTCCTACAACAAAAGAAGAACAGAGTAAGTTTTGTATAACAGATGATGATGTTATGGTTCTTGCTAGTTATGCAATTAAAGTAGAAAACCACTACTCTAAAAAGGCAGGATTTCATAAACCTATGGATATGGAGTGGGCAAAAGATGGTATAGATGGTCATCTTTATATGGTTCAAGCACGTCCTGAGACAGTACAGTCTCAGAAAAAAGGGAATACTCTAGAAGTTTATCATTTAAAAGAAAAAGGTAAATTACTTGTAAGTGGTCAAGCAATTGGTACTAAAATAGGTGTTGGAAAAGCACGTTATATAAAAGATGTCAGTCAACTTGATACATTTAAAGAAGGTGAAGTACTTGTTGCAGATACAACAAATCCTGATTGGGAACCTGTTATGAAAATAGCAGCTGCTATTGTGACAAATAAAGGTGGGCGTACCTGTCATGCAGCTATACTCTCACGTGAGCTTGGTATTCCTGCTGTAGTTGGATGTGATAATGCAACTGATATACTCAAAGATGCTGATGAAGTTACAGTGAGTTGTGCAGAGGGTGAAGATGGGCATATTTATGAAGGTAAACTTGATTTTGTTATTGAAAAAACAGATCTTACAAACCTTCCAAAAACAAAAACAGAAATTATGATGAACCTTGGTAATCCTGATCTTGCTTTCTCTTTGGCATCTCTTCCTGTTGATGGTATTGGACTTGCACGTATGGAGTTTATCATTAACGAGTATATTAAAGCACACCCAATGGCACTTAAACATCCTGAACGTGTTGATGAAGATACACGTGCAGAGCTTGAAAAGCTCTCTGAAGCTTATGAAAGTATGGAAGATTTCTTTGTAAAAACACTCTCTGAGGGTGTAGCTACCATTGCTTCGGCAGTCTATCCAAAACCATGTGTCGTTCGTATGAGTGATTTTAAATCAAATGAGTATGCTACATTACTTGGTGGTCCAACTTTTGAACTTCAAGAAGATAACCCTATGATTGGTTTTCGTGGTGCATCACGATATGCACATCCAAACTATGAAGAGGGATTTGCACTAGAGTGTGCTGCTATGAAACGTGTGCGTGATGAGATGGGATTTACAAATGTTACGCTAATGATTCCATTCTGTCGTCGTGTACAAGAGGGTCAAAAGGTTATCGATACAATGGCAAAATATGGTCTTAAACAGGGTGAAAATGGACTACAGATATATGTGATGTGTGAAATACCAAACAATGTTATCAGTATTGATGAGTTCAGTGAGATTTTTGATGGTTTTAGTATTGGTAGTAATGACCTCACGCAGCTTACTCTTGGCGTTGATCGTGATAGTGAGGTGGTGGCCTTTGACTACGATGAACGTGATGAGGGTGTCAAACGCATGATAAAAATGGCAGTTGAAGGGTGTAAACGTAATAATCGTCATAGTGGTATCTGTGGTCAGGCACCGTCTGATTATCCAGAAATGGCAGAGTATCTTGTTAAACTTGGTGTAGATTCTATGAGTTTAAATCCTGATTCTGTTTTGAAAACTATACAAGATATTGGAAAACTTGAAAAAGAGTTAGGGAGATAAATTATGTGGAAATGGCATAATAATCTCAACTTAGAGATGAATATCAATAAAAATATTGTAGACAATTTTAAAAAGAATGCCAAAATTGGAGGTACTCTTTTTGTACTTTTTGGTGTTGTGGGTATTTTATTTCCTACAGTAGTTAGCTTGACAACTGTTTTAGTAGTAGCATATTTGATGCTTTTTGCAGGAGTTTCAGCAGGGATAATGACTTATAGAAGTAACCGTGAAGATTGGGCTGGATGGCTAAAAAGTTTTATTTTGCTACTTTCATCTTTCCTTCTAATTTTTTACCCATTTGAGGGTGCGGCAGTGCTCGGACTTGTTTTAGCAATTTATTTCTTTACAGATGCTTTTGCTGGTTTTTCCTTGGCCCTTTCTTTAAGACCCCAAAAAGTATGGTTAATTTGGCTTTTTAATGCCATTACATCATTAGCTTTAGGTGTTTTATTTGTCATTGGATGGCCAACGAGTTCTCTGTTTTTAATTGGGATTCTTGTTGGTATCAGTTTGTTATTGGATGGTGTTGCACTTCTTCTCGGTGGTGCATTTATACAAGATGTAGATGAAAAATAGTATGGAGAATAAAAATGAAATACAATATACCCGCAGATGTACCAAAGAACAAAGAATCGATTTATAAAAAAAATCTAAAAAGTGCAACAAATGGAACAAATCATCTAATGCTCTTTGCTGGAGATCAGAAAGTTGAACACCTCAACAATGATTTTTATGGTAAAAATATTCCTCTTGAAGATAACTCTCCTGAGCATATGTTCAAAATCGCTTCTAAAGCCAAGATTGGTGTTTTTGCAACCCAATTTGGATTGATTAGCAGATATGGACGTGATTATAAAAATGTACCATATCTTGTAAAACTTAACTCAAAAACCAACCTTGTTCCTTATGATAAAAAAGATCCTTACTCTCAAGCATGGCTGAGTGTCGGAGATGTAGTAGCTTTTGCAAATGAGAGCGGTCTTGATATTAAAGGTGTAGGTTATACGCTTTATCTTGGTGGAGAACATGAGCATGCAATGCTCTCTCAAGCAGCAACAATTGTACATGAAGCACATAAAAATGGGCTTTTGGCAGTTCTATGGATCTATCCAAAAGGTCCTTTTATAGACAATGAACATGATGGACATTTGATAGCAGGTGCGGCAGGTGTTGGTGCTGCATTAGGAGCTGACTTTATAAAACTTAAAGTTCCTTTTAATAAAAAAGGGAAATTTGATGCAGAGGCCTTAAAAGAGGTGACTATGGCAGCAGGACGCAGTGGTGTTTTATGTGAAGGTGGTGCCAAGGTTGATGAAAAGGCTTTTTTAAGTGAGCTGTATAAGCAGATTCACAGCAGTGGTGCACGAGGAAATGGTACAGGGCGAAATATTCATCAGCGTCCTTTGAAAGAGGCTATAAAAATGGCAAATGCCATTTATGCAATCACATCAGAGAATGCTTCGCTCAAAGAGGCATTGAAACTTTTAAAATAAGGTGGCAGTTATGAAAACGAATCAAGAGAAACTTTCGGAGATAAAAGAGTTGATAGGTAAGTTGCAAAATGATGTACCAAATCAGATAGAGGCTTTTAACAAGTTTATGATGGCTACAGAACAGTCAACTCTTATAGAAAGTAAATATAGAGAACTTATAAATGTAGCGTTGGCAATTTCGGCACAGTGTGAGTGGTGTATCGCTCTGCATGTAAAAGGTGCGCTTGGAGCTGGAGCTACAAAAGAGGAGATACTTGAAGCTGCCATGCAGGCAGTTTTGATGCATGGCGGTCCGGCATTGATGTATATGATACCTGTTGAAAATGCCATTGAAGAGTTTACGAACTAAAAAAAGGATAATAAATGGCAGATTCAACTATTAAGAGCGTAAAAGCTTTAGAGATTTTAGATTCTCGTGGAAATCCGACTGTTAGGGTTTTAATGGAACTCGAAGATGGAACACGAGTTTCTGCTTCTGTACCTTCTGGTGCAAGTACAGGAGAGTATGAAGCAGCAGAATTGCGTGATAATGATCCTGATCGGTATGATGGCAAAGGTGTTTTAAAGGCTGTCTTTAATGTTAACAACCATCTTGCTTCTTTGGTTGTTGGTATGGATGCAAAAGAGCAGGCTAAAATTGATCGTGCAATGATAGATTTAGATGGAACTGAGAACAAATCAAACCTTGGTGCCAATGCGATTCTTGGAGTCTCTATGGCTGTAGCAAAAGCAGCTGCGACTTCAAGTGGTTTAGAATTGTATCAATACCTTGGCGGAACAGATGCAAGACGTATACCTGTGCCGTGTATGAATATTTTAAATGGTGGAGAGCATGCTGATAACTCTGTTGATTTTCAAGAGTTTATGGCTGTCCCTGTAGGTGCTCCGAACTTTCATGAGGGGCTTCGTTATATTGCACAGACATTTCATGCACTTAAGAAGATTTTAGCTGAGCGTGGACTTGCAACATCTGTTGGAGATGAAGGTGGTTTTGCTCCTGATCTTAAAAGTAATGAAGAGGCAATGGAGCTTATCATAGAAGCAATACAAAAGGCCGGATTTGAACCGGGTAAAGATATTATGATAGGTATTGACAGTGCAGCCACATCATTTTGCTCAGAGAAAAAAGGACACTATAACTTGAAATGGTCAGGTGCCGGAGAGAAGAGCAGTGATGATATGATAGCTCTTGCAAAAGAGTGGGTGGAAAAATATCCAATCATCTTCTGGGAAGATCCTTTAGCTGAAGAAGATTGGGAAGGTTTTGCAAAATTCACAGCAGAACTTGGTGATAAGATAGAGGTTATCGGAGATGATATCTTTGTAACAAACACCAAGTTCATTTCACGTGGTATAGAAGAACATAGCGCAAATGCTTCACTTATCAAGCTCAATCAGATAGGAACAGTTACAGAGACGATAGATGCGGTTAGAATGTGTCGTGACAATGGTTGGCGATATCTTCTTTCACACCGTTCAGGTGAGACAGCAGATACTTTTCTTGCAGATTTTGCAGTTGCAATGGATGGTGGACATTTAAAAACCGGTTCGGCTTCACGCAGTGAGAGACTGGCAAAATACAACAGACTTCTAGAGATAGAGATGATGCTTGAAGATATAGCAATATACAGTTGGAAATAGAGGAGAATAAGATGAAAAAAAGAGTAGCGATAAACGGACTGGGACGTATAGGAAATCAGGTATTAAGACACTATATTAACAATTTACCGAAAAACTGTGAGATAGTTGCGGCAAATACTTCAAGTGTTGAAGATGCAGCGTATCTTTTAAAATATGATTCTGTTCACGGTAGAGCAGATTTTGACATTCAGACACAAGAGAACAAACTTATAGTTGACGGACATGAAATAACGATAGTCTCTAACCATAATCCTTTGGAATTACCTTGGAAAGAGTTGGGTATTGATATTGTTCTTGAGTGTACCGGACGTTTTGTAGAGGGTGAAAAAGCAGCACAGCATATCACAGCAGGTGCAAAAAAAGTACTGATCTCTGCGCCGGGGAAAAATGTTGACCTTACTATTGTAAAAGGTGTGAATGAAAATGAGTATGATACGACAAAACATCATATTATCTCAAATGCTTCTTGTACGACCAATTCACTTGCTCCTGTTATGAAGGTCTTGGAAGAGAACTTTGGTGTAGCAAATGCCATGATTACTACGACACATGCTTATACATCGTCACAGGTTACGGTTGACAAACGTGCAAAAAAACGAAGACGTGGTCGTGCAAGTGCAATTAATATCATTCCTACAAGCACAGGTGCAGCTATCGCAACTGTCGAGGTTATTCCTGCATTGGAAGGAAAAATGGAAGCTATGGCTCTGCGTGTACCTGTTCCAGATGGTGCAATAACAGAAGTTGTAGCACTTTTGAACAAAGCAGTGACAAAGGAGTCATTAAATGAGACATTTAAAGATGCTGCACAAAATGAACTCAAAGGTATTTTAGAGTTTACTACTGAAGAGATAGTCTCTTCAGATATTATTGGAAATCGTCACTCATCTATTGTAGATGGACTCTCAACTTCGGTTGTCGGAGAAAAGATGGTCAAAGTTATGGCATGGTATGATAATGAATACGGCTATTCACAAAGACTGCTTGAAGTGGCTGATTATATCGCTGAAAAATTATAAATTTTGGAGCCTCTTATGAAAGAGCAAAAAACAACTGTAAATATTGATAATCTAACAGGTTTAACACAAGATGAAGTTGAAGAGAAACGGCAGCAGTATGGTTATAATGAGATAAATGAAAAAGAAGAGGGGTGGTTCCATCGTCTTTTTCGTAGATTTTGGGGACCAATTCCTTGGATGATAGAAGTTGCTGCAGTTCTTTCTGCGATAGCACATCGATGGGAAGATTTTGCCGTCATCATGACGATGCTCTTCGTAAATGCTTTTGTTGATTTTTATCAAGAATCTAAAGCATTAAGTGCTATAGCAGTATTAAAAAAGAAACTTGCACGTAAAGCCTTGGTGTTGCGTGAGGGTGAGTGGATAAGTATCGATGCAAAAGAGATCGTTCCTGATGATATTATAAAAATAAAGATAGGGGATGTTGTTCCGGCTGACTGTAAACTGCTTGGTGGTGGAGACTTTTTACAGGTTGATCAGTCAGCTTTGACAGGAGAATCTCTACCAGTAAATAGAGAAGCTGGTGAAGATCTCTATGCAAATGCCATTATTAAACAGGGTGAGATGGTCGCTCGTGTTACAGCTACAGGGCTCAATACCTACTTTGGAAAAACTGTAGGTCTTGTTGCTCAAGCTGAAAAAGAGGAGAGTGGACATTTCCAAAAAATGGTTATAAAGGTAGGGGATTTTCTTATTTTTATTACTCTTATACTGATTGCTGTTATTATCTATCATGGGGTGCAAAAAGGTGAGTCTCTTTTAGATCTTTTAGTTTTCGCTCTTATCTTGACAATAGCAGCTATTCCTGTTGCAATGCCTGCAGTGCTTACTGTAACAATGGCTCTTGGAGCACGTGTATTAGCTACGAAAGAGGCAATTGTTACTAAGCTTTCTGCCATTGAAGAAGCAGCAGGAATGGATATACTCTGTTCAGATAAAACTGGAACGCTCACGCAAAATATCATGAGTCTAGCAGATCCTTATCTTGTTAAAGATGTTACTGAAGATACTCTTATGCTCTATGCTGCATATGCAAGTAAAAAAGAGAATGAAGATCCTATCGAAAAACCGATATTTGATTATATTGAACAGCATAAACTCACGCAAGCACTTCGTAAGAAAAAAATGAAAAAGTTTATCCCTTTTGATCCTGTACATAAGAAGACAGAGGGAATTTTTGAAGATGATATGATCTATACAAAAGGTGCTCCACAAGTCGTGATTGAGCTGTGTGATGCTGATGAGTTTGATAAAAAAGCAGCGTATGAAGCAGTAGAGGCTTTTGCACAAAAAGGTTTTAGAACTTTAGGTGTTGGTTATAAGCAAGAGGGCGAAGATAAGTATCATTTTGTCGGTCTTGTTCCACTTTTTGATCCTCCGCGTGAGGATTCAAAAGAGGCCATTGCTGAGGCGAATGCCAAAGGTGTAGTTGTGAAGATGGTTACAGGGGATAATATCTCTGTAGCAAAATATATTTCAGGTATTTTAAATATTGGCCAGGATATTGAAGATATTAAAGATCTTAAGGGACAAAATACAAAAGAGTATGTTTTCTTAGCAGAAATTCTCTCTCGTTCTATTTTAAAAACAATGAAGGGTGATATCAATGAAGATATCTTAAACAAAGAGGTTCAATCAATAGTTTCAAATGTCAAAAAAGAACTTAATTCTCAGGTATTGCCGGAGGGCAGTGTTAAACAGCATGAGAGTGAGATTGTAGAAATTATTGAAAAAGCAAATGGTTTTGCGCAGGTATTTCCTGAAGATAAATATTTTATTGTTGATAAACTACAAAAAGCAGATCATATCGTCGGTATGACAGGTGATGGTGTGAATGATGCACCGGCACTTAAAAAAGCAGATTGTGGTATTGCTGTAAGTGGTGCTACAGATGCGGCACGTGCAGCGGCTGATATTGTCTTGATGGCACCTGGTCTTCGTGTTATTGTGGATGCTATTGAGCAGGCACGTATAGTTTTTGAGAGAATGAAAAGTTATGTTATTTATCGTATAGCAGAGACGATTAGAATTTTACTTTTTATTACACTTGCGATTGTTGTTTTTGATTTTTATCCTATTACGGCGATAATGATTATTCTCTTAGCACTTTTAAATGATATTCCTATTATGGCCATTGCCTATGATAATACAAAGGTACAAGAAAAGCCGGTTCGATGGAATATGAAAAGTGTTTTTGTTCTTTCAAGTTGGTTGGGTGTTGCCGGGGTTTTAAGCTCATTTACACTTTTTTATATTTTAATGGTTTATTTAAAAGCGCATCCTGATTTTGCTTATTTACCGGCACTACCAGCAGGAGTAGACTTGAATGACAGTAAGTCATATTTAGGTTTTATTCAAACTATATTCTTTATCAACTTAACTGTTGCAGGGCACTATACAATTTTTAACACAAGAACAATTGATTGGTTCTTTAAACCTGCTTTTCCATCATGGCAGTTGCTTGTAGCATCTTTTATCACTGCATTAGCAGGAAGTATTGTTGGTGTATATGGATTTGAGCTTATGACAGGTGTAGATTGGAAGTGGGCAGCTTTTATATGGGCTTACGCTTTTGTATGGTTTGTCTTTAATGATGTTGTTAAAATGGGTATTATTAAGTATTATAAAAAAAGATATGGTGAGGAAGCATTATGAAAAAAGTCAAAAGAACATCTCTTCCATGGGAACATCCAAAGCTCGAAGAAGAAGATCCCCGTTCAGTAGAATTAATTGAGCGGATTATGAAAAGTCCGACATATATGATGGCTGAAAAGGATAATGAGTTTATGAACTCATATGAAGCAAGAGGTATTCGTCTTGAACTTGATTATTTAAAAGCAGAGTTGAAGATGAAAGAGTATGGTATAGAGCATACAATAGTTGCATTTGGAAGTGCTCGTATAGTTGAACGTGAAACAGCATTGAAACGTTTACGCTCTATTGAACGAATGGTTCATAAAAAACCTGATGATAGGGCATTATTGCGAGAACTTTATATAGCAGAACGTATGGTTGAAAAAAGTATCTATTATGAAGATGCAAGAAAATTTGGTAGACTTGTCGGTAAAAGTGGAAAAACTGTAGAAGATTGTCGTGTAACTTTAATGACTGGCGGTGGTCCTGGTATTATGGAAGCGGCAAATCGTGGAGCATATGATGTAGGTGCTAGAAGTATAGGACTTAATATCAAATTGCCGCGTGAGCAGTATCCAAATCCATATATTACTCCGGATTTATGTTTTTTGTTTCACTATTTTGCTATTCGAAAATTACACTTTTTAAATCGTGCTAGAGCTCTTGTTGTCTATCCTGGTGGGTTTGGAACATTTGATGAGTTATTTGAAACTTTAACACTGATTCAAACTCATAAAACAGGTGCAATTCCTGTTGTTCTTATAGGTGAGGATTATTGGAGAAAAGCGATCGACTTTGAGTTCTTGCAAGAAGAGGGTGTTATTGCTCCAGAGGATTTAGATGTTTTTAAATTTGCAACAAATGCAGAAGAAGCATGGGAGCATATTTTGTCTTGGCATAAAGATCAAGGAAATCCTCTTTTTGATGAGTCTGAGGAGTATTAGATGGATGTTAATCCTCAATTAGTTCATTTTTTAGTTGTAACTGCTTTTAGTTTTCTTATCGGTCTTGAAGTCAAATCCTATAAAAGTCAGTTTAACAAATCTAAGAGTGAGAGTTACTTTTTTGGGGATGTGAGAACATATAGTTTCATTGGAATTTTAGGGTTTATTCTCTATACAATAGATCCGGTAAAATTGATGCCTTATATCGCAGGGTTTGTTTCGCTTGCACTGCTTTATGGGCTCTTATATTATAGAAATCTTTTAGAGGGTAAACGAAGTATTTTGCTCTTTATTGTGATGCTTTTAGTCTACTCTTTTGGTGCATTGATTCAAAGAGAACCACTTTGGATGAGTGCACTTTTATATGTAAGTATCGTATTTATCCTTAACTCCAGCGAAGGTGTGGATAAGTATGCCAAAGAGATAAATATAGATGAGTTTGAGACACTTGGTAAAATGGTATTGCTTTCAGCAGTCATTTTACCACTTTTGCCTGATAGTAAAACAATTCCCTATATTCCACTCTCTCCTTTTAAAATTTGGCTTGCAGTTGTCGTTATCTCAGCTATTAGTTATGGTGGCTATATTTTACAAAAATATTTTTTCCCTTCTAAAGGTTATTATTTGACGGGAATTTTTGGTGGTTCGTACTCATCAACTGCTACTACAGTTGTTTTGGCAAGAAAAGCGAAACAGACAGGTGGTCTTAATGTAATAGATGCAGCCATCATTTCAGCAACATCTGTGATGTATCTACGTTTGATCGTTGTAGCTCTGCTCTTTAATTTTGAGATTGGAAAAGCATTGATATTGCCTTTTGTTTCATTCTCTGTCATTGGTTTTATCATTTCTGCTTTTTATCTTAAAAACTCTACACAGAAGCAGCAACACCCTGATATAGTAGATAAAAATCCTTTGGAGTTAAAAACAGCATTTTTCTTTGCATTTTTGTTTGTTGCGATGATGATTCTTACAAAGTTTGTGACGCAAGAGTATGGAAAATCAGGACTTGAGATACTCTCTTTTATTGTCGGTTTTACTGATATTGACCCTTTTGTTCTTTCAATTTTGACTGGAAAATTCAGTGTAACATCTGTTCAGATTGTAGCAGCTATAATGATAGCAGCAGGAAGTAATAATCTTTTAAAAGCAATTTATGCTATCTGGTTTGGTGGTATGAAGAACTCTTACAAGTCAGCACTCTGGATTGCTATTTTAGGTGTTGCTACAATCGCATTTGGCTTAGCATATGAAACTCTACTATAAGGTTGTT
>Ga0256843_1002171_pt1 | contig 14546 bp, 15 predicted proteins | sample AlvinellametaG_FD_191572 | JGI IMG/M metagenome (GOLD analysis project Ga0256843, IMG submission 191572) | Pompeii worm associated microbial communities from hydrothermal vent at the East Pacific Rise, Pacific Ocean - Alvinella | ecosystem: Host-associated > Annelida > Integument > Unclassified ... | reverse complement strand
AGTTTGTGTATTCTTTTGCTCTTTTTTCTGAGCTAATTCATCTGTTGTATTCAGTTGATTCTTTGGTTTTGGTTTTGGTTTTGGTTTTGGTTTTGGCTTTGGTTTTGGTTTTGGCTTTGGTTTTGGTTTTGGTTTTGGCTTTGGTTTTGGTTTTGGTTTTGGTTTTGGCTTTGGCTTTGGCTTTTTAATATCTTCTTTTGTTTTGAAAAGTTTTTTTTGAATCTTTTTATCTTCTCTAGATTCTTTTTTGATTTCTTTTGTTGTTTCGATACAGTTTTGGAGTTTAACACATACTGTTTTTTCTTTATTATTACCTTTTAATATTTCATGGATAGAGTGATAGGTAAAAATTATAATTCCTAAAAGGATTAAGTGAATGATTAATGATAAGCTAAAAGAAGAAAAATGTTTCATAAAAAGATAGTAACAAATTAGAATTAAATAGGTGTTAAATCAAGAAAGGTTCCAGCACAAAAGTGCTGAAAAGGTTAAAAAAAGAATCTAGATCGCTTCGTTGTCTTCTTCACCTGTTCTAATACGGATGATCTTTTCTACATCACTAACAAAGATTTTACCATCACCTATTTTACCTGTTCTAGCTGCTTCAACGATTGTTTCAACTGTTTGGTCAACCATCTCTGCACTTACGATCATTTCCATTTTGATCTTTGGAAGAAAATCAACAACATACTCTGCACCTCTGTAAAGTTCACTGTGACCTTTTTGTCTTCCATATCCTTTTACTTCACTGATAGTCATACCAGTTACACCGATCTCAGAAAGTGCATCTTTGACATCTTCAAGTTTAAAAGGTTTGATTATTGCTTCTACTCTTTTCATTTTTGTCTCCAAATAATTTATTATTGTGGATCAACCAGATTAAAGGTTGATCGCTTTTTCACCATGAATTACTTCATCTAAACCGATAGTCTCAGTCTCATCATCTACTCTACCACCACCAGTTACAGCAGATGCAATGAAGTAAACTATAGCTGTCATTATACCACTATATACGATTGTAAGCAAGATAGCTTCTATTTGGCTTACAAGTTGACTTCCCATATTATAGTTTTCAGGCATTGCATAATCAGCAATAAAGATAGCAGTTGCTATAGAACCCCAGATACCAACTAAACCATGTACCCAGAATGCATCTAAACTATCGTCAACTCTAAACATTTTTTTAATTTTAGCAACACCGAAGAAACCAACAGCACCACCAACAAGACCGATGATTAAAGCACCAAATACATCAGCAGTTCCAGAAGCTGGAGTAATAGCAACTAAACCTGCTACAGCACCTGAAGCACCACCAACAAGAGTTGCTTTTTTATATACCATATATTCAGCTATCAACCATCCGATAACACCTAAAGATGCTGCAACATTTGTTACGATAAATGCACTTGCCGCAGTACCATCAGCAGCTACTTCACTACCAGCATTAAAACCAAACCATCCAAACCATAGAAGTGCTGCACCAAGTGCTACAAATATAGGAGAGAAAGGTTTAATGGCTTTTTTCTCATAATCTTTTCTACGACCAAGTATCATAGCTACAACAAAGCCAGCTACTCCTGCATTGATATGAACAACTGTACCACCTGCAAAGTCGATTTCACCAAGGTTAAGTGTTTCACCACCACCCCATGCCCAGTGAGTAATAGGAGCATAAACTACTAAAATCCATATTGCAGAGAAAACCATAAAAGTTGAAAATTTTACTCTTTCTATCATAGAACCACTAGCAATTGCTACAGCAATAGCTGCAAAAGTTCCTTGAAATGCTACAAATAAAAGTTCAGGAATAGTACCGCTGAGTGAATCAGCAGTTATACCGCTTAACATAATCTTTCCAGTACCGATAAAATCTCCATCACCAAATGCTATAGAGTAACCAGCAATAACCCACACAAGTGTACCAACGGCAAATGCTCCTAAACTCATACTGATTGTATTGATAACGTTTTTACTACGTGTAAGGCCACCATAATAAAGCGCTAGACCAGCTGGAGTCATAAGCATAACAAAAGCAGTTGCAACAAGCATCCAAGCTGTATCACCGCCATTTAATTTATCTTCTGCAAGTGCAAAAGAGGGTAAAACAAGTAGAGAAAGTAAAAATCTCTTCATATCCAAATCCTTCTGTGAAAATTTCTAGTGGAATTCTAGCATTATATAAGAATAAGCTATCAAACTAATTGATTAAAAAATAGGCAATAGAAAAAACTCAATAAAAAGTTCTCTCTTTTATGGTTTTATCAGAGTATTTTGGTTATTATGACTTAAAAATTTTAAGTAGGTGTTGGAAGTATGGCAAATTTGCTAAATAACGAAGAGATAGAAGCTATAAATATCGAAGAAACTTTAAAAAGTAGTTATCTTGACTACTCTATGAGTGTTATAGTTGGTCGTGCATTACCAGATGTGAGAGATGGTTTAAAACCGGTTCATAGAAGAATTCTTTATGCTATGGATAAACTCAACCTCTCACATGGTGCTAAGTATAAGAAATCTGCTCGTATCGTTGGTGATGTTATAGGTCAGTACCACCCACATGGTGATACAGCGGTTTATGATGCTCTTGTACGTATGGCTCAAGACTTTTCTATGCGTATGCCACTTGTTGATGGTCAAGGGAACTTTGGTTCTATAGATGGTGACTCAGCTGCAGCAATGCGTTATACTGAAGCTCGTATGACGAAATACGCGGGAGAGTTATTAAAAGACCTTGAAAAAAATACTGTCAACATGATAGATAACTATGATGCAACAACAAAAGAACCAGAAGTACTTCCAACAAGAGTACCTAACCTACTTATAAATGGTTCAAGTGGTATTGCAGTTGGTATGGCTACAAATATACCACCACATAACCCTATAGAGGTTTTAGAAGCATTAAAAGCTCTTCTTGCTAATCCAGATATAGAACTTCATGAACTTATGGAATATATACCAGCTCCTGATTTTCCAACAGGTGGGATCATCTTTGGAAAAAAAGGGATCATAGATGCTTACTCTACTGGTCGTGGTCGTATAAAAGTACGAGCAAAGACTCATATAGAGAAAAAAGGAAATAAAGATGTGATCGTTATAGATGAGTTGCCATATCAAGTCAATAAAGCTCGTCTTATAGAAAATATTGCAAACCTTGTAAAAGATAAACAGATAGAAGGGATTAGTGAAATCCGTGATGAGTCTGATCGTGATGGTATCCGTGTTGTAATTGAACTTAAAAAAGATGCTATTAGTGAGATTATTTTAAATAATCTTTTTAAACAAACGGCGATGCAGATCACATTTGGAATCATTATGCTTTCTATCTTAAATCAAGAACCAAGAATTTTTGGTCTTATAGATATACTTAAGCAGTTTATTAACCATCGTAAAACGATCATTATTCGTAGAACAATTTTTGATCTTGAAAAAGCAAAAGCAAGGGCTCATATCTTAGAAGGATTGCGTAAAGCGATCGATATTATCGATGAAGTGATTCGTGTGATTCGTGCTTCGTCAAATGAAGAAGAAGCAAGAAACAATCTTGTAAGTGAATTTGATTTTAGTGAAATCCAAGCTGCAAGTATTGTAGCGATGCGTCTTGGGCGTTTAACTGGACTTGAAATTGAAAAGATAGAAAATGAACTTGCAGAACTTCATAAACAGATAGAATATCTTGAGTCTATCTTAAAAAGTGAAGAAGTACTTCATGGAATCATTAGAGATGAATTTGATGAGATTATAGCTACTTATCCTCAAAAAAGACTCACTGATATTGAAGATGATTATGATGATATCGATATAGAAGATCTTATCCCTAATGAACCTATGGTAGTAACTATCACACATAGAGGTTATATCAAGCGTGTACCACTTTCTAATTATGATAAACAACGCCGTGGTGGGAAAGGAAAAACTGCTGTTACAACCTATGAAGATGATTTTATAGAAAACTTCTTTACATGTAACACACATGATACATTATTATTTATCACTGATCGTGGGCAGTTACATTGGTTAAAAGTGTATAGAATTCCAGAAGGAAGCAGAACTGCAAAAGGAAAAGCAGTTGTTAATCTTCTTAAACTTGAAGCAGATGAGAAGATCCGTTCTATCATCCCTACAACTGATTTTAGTGAAGAAAAATCACTTGTGTTCTTTACGAAAAATGGAGTAGTAAAACGAACAAATCTCAGTGAATTTAGCAATATAAGAAGTAATGGGGTACGAGCGATCGTTCTTGATGATGACGATACTTTGATAACTGCTAAGATCGCTGATCCTGAAGTGAAATATCTTTTCATCGTGACAAAAAAAGCTCAATGTATTAAATTTGAGATCACGAAAACAAGAGAACAAGGTAGAAGTACACGAGGTGTGCGTGGTATAAAGTTCAAGCATGAAGGTGATGAAGTTGTTGATGGAAATGTGATTAAAGATGATAGTGAAGAGATCTTGATTGTAAGTGAAAAAGGGATTGGAAAAAGAACTGAAGCTGCTGAGTATCGGCTGACTAACCGTGGTGGTAGTGGTGTTATTGCTATGAAAATGACCAATAAAACTGGAAAACATGTTGTTGGATGTTTAATGGTTGATGAGAGTATGGATATGATGGCATTGACAAAAAGTGGAAAAATGATCCGTGTTGATATGCAAACTATCTCTAAATCTGGAAGAAATACAAGTGGTGTTTATATTGTAAAAGGGGATGATGTTGTAAGTATTTCACGTTGTCCAAAAGAGGAAAAAGAAGAGGAAGAAGATTTTGAGGAAGGGCAACAAAGTATTATAGATATGGAATAGTTCTTGCTATTAACTTTATAACGGTTGATTAAAAGGAGGATAGATGAAAGCTTTTCATCTGTTTATTGTAGGGTTATTTGGTTTTATACTTTTTCTTACAGGTTGTTCTTCTAAACCAGAAGTACAAAAGCAGAATTGTTGTTGTGTAAAAAAAGTAAAGCCAAAAAAGTGTTGTTGTCATAAAAGAACTGTTAAAAAAGTATATAAGAAACAATGCTGTTCTTATTGTTGTACAAAAAAAGTTATTTACGAAAAATAAAAGGTAGAAAAATGAAAAAAATATTTATTAGTTGTTTATTACTTTTAAGTATAAACACATATGCTGCAGGTGGTTTTAATGAATATGAAGAGATAGATCCTGAGTGTAGTAACTGTGTAGATTCGTCTTCTGAGTCTAAAAAAGATGATCAAATCCAAAAAGCTCCATGTGCTATTAATAATGTTGTTGGCCGTGATATGTGTACTCAACCAGTAGAAGCAAAATCTTCTATAAAAGCTAACAAGAAACAAAATGCGAAATGTTGTAATGTTTTAATCCAAAATCATCCTATAACAATAACAGTTACAGGTCAAGGTGTAGCTCCTGTTAATACTATTTCACCTGCACAAGCATATGCACTTGCAAAACGTGCTGCTATAGCAGATGCATATAGATTAATCGCTGAAAAAGTAAGAGGTGTTGAAGTAGAAGGTGAAGATCTTATCAAAAATATGATGGTAAAACGTTCAACTGTTAGAACAACTGTTTATGCGTTAGTAAGAAATGCAAATATAACTGAGACAACTTTTAGAGATGGACTTTGTGAAGTAGAAATGGAGATCAAATTATATTACGAGGATTTTGTACGTTAATCTTTTTGAGTGGGATACTCTTTGCAAAAGAGTATCTTATCACTTATAGGTATACAGTCAAAGATGCTGTTATATACAATGAAAAACTTTCTATCTCTCGCGCTATGACACCTTGTAAAGGTGAATTGGTTTCTTCTTCCCTTATTATCGCTTATCCACAAAATAATGAAAAATCTTCTTTAGATCAGATTATTTTAAATAGTTTTGATGAGTTTTTTTCATATATTTCTAAAGTTATGATATCAGTGGATCATCGAGAAAGAACTTCAATGATGCAAAACTCCTCTTTTACAAAAGTTCTTTTTCCTACAACTTGCTTCAAAGTCGATTTTAATGATAGTTTCGTTACAATCACTGCTATAAAAAAATAAAAAAACTGGAAAATATCGGTGAAAATAGCGATCGTTGAAGATGATATAAATATGAGAAAATCACTTGAAATAGCTATGAGTGATTTTGATGAATATGAGATCAAAAGTTTTAAAAATGCAAAAGATGCGCTAAAGGCTTTAGATGATAGTTATGATCTGATTATTACTGATATTAATATGCCAGGAATGGATGGGATAGAGTTTATAAAAACTCTTAATGGTAAATATGAAGTAATTATAATGACTGGAAATGCTACTCTTCAAAGAGCAATAGAGTCTATCCATCTAGGTGTAAAGGATTTTTTACTCAAACCATTTGAGATAGAAACACTCATAAAAGCAATAGAAAGGGAACACAAGGTTCAAAAACAACAAAAAGTTCAAAAAACTCCAAATAATAATAAACAAGAGGAAAAAGAATTTTTTGGAACTTCTCCTGCTTTAGAAAAAATTTTATCAATGGCAAAAAAAGCTGCAAAAACGGATGCTAGTATTTTATTACTTGGGGAGAGTGGTGTTGGTAAAGAGGTATTTGCAAACTATATCCATAAAAATTCTCTAAGATCACAAAAACCTTTTATTGCTATTAATATGGCTGCTATTCCAGAAAACTTGATAGAGAGTGAACTTTTTGGTTTTGTTAAAGGAGCTTTTACAGATGCAACAGCTGATAAAGCAGGACAATTTGAACTTGCAAATGGTGGGACGATCTTTCTTGATGAGATAGGAGAAATGCCATATCATCTCCAAGCGAAGTTATTGCGTGCTTTACAAGAAAGAGAAGTGCGTCGTCTAGGAAGTGATAAAGCTATAAAAATAGATGTGCGTGTCATTTCTGCAACAAATGCAAATTTACAAGATAAGATTAAAAATGGTGAATTTAGAGAAGATCTTTACTATAGACTCAATACAATTCCTTTGGAGATACCACCATTAAGAGAGCGAAAAGAAGAGATATTAGATATAGCTCAAAAGGTTTTAGATGAAAACTGTCGAAAATATGGTTTTAAAAGCAAAAGGTTTTCAAAAGAAGCGCAAGAAGCACTTTTAAGCTATACATGGCCAGGTAATATCCGTGAACTTATAAGTGTAGTAGAGCGTGCTGTGATATTAAGTGATGAAGAAACTATAACACAAGAGGATCTTTTTTTAGAATCTCGTGGAATGAAAACAGAAACTCCTTCTATAGAAACCATGGAGAAACAACTTATCCAAGAAGTTTTGGAATCATGTAATGGAGATATAGAACAAAGTTCAAAAACACTAGGTATGAGTAAAACAAATTTACAAAAAAAGATAAAAAATTATAATTTAGGAGTCTAGATGAAAAAATATGTAGTAGCAGTTGTCGGAGCAACAGGTGCAGTTGGAGAAGAACTTTTTAAAGTTATCAAAGAATACGATATTCCAGTTGAAAAAATGGTGCCACTAGCAAGTGCACGCAGTGTAGGGAAAAAGATTGAATTTGATGGTAAAGAGATAGAGGTAAAAGAACTTACATGTGATGTATTTGAAGAAGAAGGTGTAGAGATTGCTTTTTTTAGTGCTGGTGGAAGTATTTCTGCTAAATTTGCGGAGTGTGCGGTAAAAGCAGGTGCAGTAGTGATCGATAACACAAGTCATTTTAGAATGCAAGAAGATGTTCCTCTCGTAGTTCCAGAGATCAACCCTGAAGATATCGCACTATGGAAGAAAACCGGGATCATCGCAAACCCAAACTGTTCGACAATTCAAATGGTTCTAGCACTTAAACCACTTCATGATACATTTGGAATCAAACGTGTTGATGTAGCGACATACCAAGCAACAAGTGGAGCTGGTAAAGTTGGAATGGAAGAGCTGATGGAGCAACTAAGAGCTGTATTTAACTTCCGTCTTGAGGATGAAGTAGCAAAAAAAGAAGCGTTCACACACCAAATTGCCCTTAATGTCATCCCACATATCGATAAATTTATGGAAAACGGTTATACAAAAGAAGAGATGAAGATGGTAAATGAAACTAACAAGATTATGCACTCAAACATTGCCGTAAGTGCTACTTGTGTAAGAGTTCCAGTACTTCGTAGCCATTCTGAAGCAGTAACGATCCATTGTGAAAAATCAGTAGATGTAACAAAAGCACGAGAGGTTTTATCAGCTTTTGAGAATGTGGAGGTTCAAGATGATGTAGAACACAATATCTACCCTATGCCAATCACTGCAACAGATACCGATATCACTTTTGTAGGACGTATCCGTAAGGACAACTTCGATGAGAACATTTTACATTTTTGGGTAGTGGCTGATCAAGTAAGAGTTGGAGCTGCAACAAATGCAGTAAGGATCGCAAAGAAATGGATAGCGATGGAGGAATCAAAATAGATGGAAAAGCTTGAAAAAGGATTTGAAGCAGGTCTTTGGGGAAGTCGTTTTGTTGTTTTAACGGCAGTTATCTTTGGACTTATTGGTGCAGTAGCACTTTTTGTTGTTGCTAGTTTTGATATCTTTCATGTTGCTGGAGTCGTGATCGATACCTATGTAAACCACCATCATCCAGAGAAATTTCATGAACTGGTTGTTGGTGAGATTATTGGAGCAGTCGATCTCTATCTTATAGGGGTAGTAATGCTTCTTTTTAGTTTTGGTTTGTATGAGCTTTTTATTTCAGAGATCGATCCAGCTCGTGAAGATGAAGATGTCAATAAAATCCTTTCGATTCATTCACTAGATCAACTTAAAGATAAGATCTCCAAAGTGATCGTAATGGTTTTAGTCGTAGGATTTTTCAAAAAAGTTGGACTTGCAGAGTATAAAGAACCATTAGAGCTTCTTTATCTAGCACTTTCTATTACAGCTGTTTCTGTTGGTTTATACTTTTTAAGTAAAGTTGGGAAACATCATTAAATATAAAGAGAGAATATATGAGTAAAATTTTTGTAGATGCGTGTTTTGGAAAAGAGACCCCTTATACCCCAGTATGGATGATGCGACAAGCTGGACGTTATCTTCCGGAGTATATGGCTGTAAGAGCTAAAGCTGGAAACTTTTTAAATCTTTGTCATGATCCTGAGATGGCTTGTGAAGTAACATTACAACCTGTAGATATCCTTGGCGTGGATGCAGCGATACTCTTTAGTGATATTCTGGTAATACCAGATGAAATGGGGATGGATCTATCGTTTGTCAAAGGTGAAGGACCAAAGTTTAGCGATCCTATCACATCAAAAGCGGATCTTGATCGCCTCATCGGTGGCGAAGAAGCGGCAAATAAGCTCACTTATGTGTATGATACCATCAAGCTAATTAAAGAACGTTTGGCTGAAGATAAAGCTCTCATTGGTTTTACAGGAGCTCCATGGACACTTGCAACCTATATGATCGAAGGGCAAGGAACAAAGACCTATAACATCTGTAAAAAGATGATGTATAGCGATCCTGAGCTTTTACATGCGGTACTTCGCAAAGTAACCGATGTTGTAAAGCTCTATATGGAAAAACAGATAGAAGCCGGTGTAGATGTCGTACAGATCTTTGATAGCTGGGCAAGTGCGATCGAGCCAAGCAAGTATGATGAATTTAGCTGGAAGTACATGGTAGAGATCGCAGAATACCTCAAAGAAAAATACCCTCATATCCCAGTTATCATGTTCCCTAAAGGAATAGCAGCATTTATAGAGCGTGGACTTGTTTATGGTGACTTTGATGTTTTTGGAGTAGATTGGGGAACACCTATGGCATTGGCTAAAGAAAAATTAGGTAGTAAATATGTTCTTCAAGGGAATATGGAGCCTTGTAGGCTTTATAGTAAAGAAGCAACGACAGAATGTGTAGAAGCACTTCAAGAAATTATGCAAGGTAAACGTCATATCTTTAATCTTGGTCATGGGATACTTCCTGATGTACCTGTAGAGAATGCGAAACATTTCATTGATGAGTGTCATAGAGTAAGTAAAAAATAATGCAAATTATTTTTGGTCCAGTATATTCAAGACGCTTTGGCGTTTCACTTGGGGTGGATCTTTCCCCTCAGATGAAACAATGTAATTTTGATTGTTTATACTGTGAACTTGCTCCTGCACAACCCATTGCACATCAAACCTATGTAGTAGAAGTTTCAACTATTATCGAAGAACTTCAAAAACATTTAAATAGTGATATTGATGTTATTACTCTTACAGCAAATGGAGAACCTACGCTTTATCCTTATTTAGATGAATTAATAGGGCAAATAGATAAAATTAAAAACTCAATCCAAACACTTATCCTTTCAAATTCTGCAACTTTGGTTGATAAAAGAGTATTTAATGCATTATTAAAGTTAGATAAAGTAAAACTTTCTTTAGATGCAGTGACTCCAGAAACGTTTAAAAAGATTGACAGACCACAGAAGAGTATAAATATACAAAATATTATAAGTGCATTGATAGCATTTTCTAAAGTCTATAAAGGGGAACTTTATATAGAGATCCTTTTTGTCAAAGGAATAAATGATAGTGATGAAGAGGTTCAAGCACTTAGCGATACGCTTTTAAATGTAAAAAATATTACAAGAGTAGATATAGGTACGATCGATCGTCCGCCAGCATATCCTGTTGAGGGATTAAGTTATGATGAGCTTTATACTATAGCACAAAAGTTTGATAGTTCTTTACCTTTACATGTAACTTCTCGAAAAGATATTAAAAATACTCAAAAGTTGTTTTTATCCAAAGAAGAACTTCTAAATACTCTTGATAAACGCCCTTTGACACAAGAGGATATAGAATCTTTGTTTGATGAAAAAACAAAACAAATTTTTCAAGAACTTTTTCAAGAGAAAAAGATAGGTATAAAAAAAGCAGGAAATATTGAATTTTTTATTCCAAAAGAAAATTTCACAAGAAAAAGAGTAAAAAACTCTTGACTTTTAAAAGTTGATGTATTATAATTCCATCAACTTTTCAGTATTCCGGATTAGCTCAGCGGTAGAGTAGGTGACTGTTAATCACTTGGTCACTGGTTCGAATCCAGTATCCGGAGCCATTTCTTTTTAAACTCCTATTTTACGGACTTTCAAGCAATAAAACTTTGTAATGTGCCCAAATTGTGCCCATAAGTGACTATAGTATTTCATTTAAAAATGTAGCTCTTTTTTTATCTTTTTGTTTTCGATATTTCGCATACATTTGTAAAGTCATACTACTATCAGCGTGACCAAGCATATGAGATACCCATAAAATATCTTCACCGTGTTCAATCATTACAGTTGCAAAAGTATGTCGCATATGGTAAATAGTTCGATACTTTATGCCAAGCTCTTTTAAAAGATTTTTCCATCTTGTATTACGGATCCTTTTAATATCGTAATAATGGTTTAGATCCTTGTTTAAAAATACATAGGAGTTATACTGCCCTGTTCTTTCAAACTGCTTGAGCATATATGGATAAAGTTGATCTATAATATCTATCGTTCGGATACTGTTTTGTGTTTTTGGAGTTGTTACCTCTCCCATTTTTATAGTTCGTTTGATAGATATTTCTCGTTTATCAAGATCAACATCTTCCCAGCGTAAACCAATCATTTCCCCGCTTCTCATTCCAGTAAAAAAACCAAGTGCAACAAACGACTGTAAATCATCTTTTGCGTGTTCTATGATACACTTTACTTCTTGAAGTGTAAAAGCTGTGATTTCTACTTTATCAATCTTTGGCACTTTTACCTTTGAGATAGGATTTTTTTCGATAATCTCATCTCGAAGAGCATCTTCAAATATCCCATTAAATACCGCTCGAATATTTCTTACTCTTCTTGGAGTAAGTCTATCTAAAAGCTTGTTTTGCCAAAGAGCTATATCACTTGGTTTGATACTAGAGAGTCTTCTTTTACCAAATGTAGGTAAGATATGAAGCCGTAATGAAGTTTCATAATCATACCTTGTTGATGGTTTTCTCTCTTTTTCGTGAAGAGCAAAGCTAATTTTTGCATACTCTGCAACTGTTGGCTTGGAGGCTCTATCATTGTTAAAGAACGTTCCTTGATTCAGTTTATACTGTATCTCTGGAATTATTGTGTTTAGTGCTAATTTACGATTGGCTTTTGTATCATCAAGCCCTAAAGATCTTCTGTATCTTTTAGATTGATGATAAAATGTGATCCACAATTTTTTGTTTTTTGAGATCAATTTCATTTTGGTCCTTTCCGACCACCCAAGAGTCAATCGCAACTCTATCAAATAGAATTTTACCGCTTTTTTTGTAAAAGTGCACTCCCTCAATAAAAAATTGCTCTTTAAGTTTATAGATATGATCTTTTGAATAGCCAAGATACTCACTTAATTCTTTGACACTTAACCACCGTTTAGCAGTAGTGTTTTGGAGTTGTTTTTTGATCACGTCAAGATCTTTTGCTATATCTTTTATAAGATTGATATTTTCCATTTCTATCATCGTAACACCCCTAAATCTTTTTTCATCTCTTCATAATAGATTGCAAAAAGATCTATAGAAATTGGCAAATCGTGGATATATCCTTTCTTTGTTAAAGCCTTAAACTCTTGTTTAAATTCTTCAAGTTCATATTGATACCGTTTCCGTTTTATTTTTTCTAATGGAAGAGAGTTTTGCATAAACTGATTGATTTTATATGCTTCTTGAATTTGTTTCCATACTAAAAGAGTTTTTGCTCTATATCTGTTTTTTTGATCAGAGATAGTTTGAGGATCTACCAAACGGATATCATCCATAGCTTTTTTAAATAGCATTTCAACTTTTTTAAGTACTTCTTCAAGGCTATCCAACTTATAGTATTTTAAATGTGCTCTATGCATTTCAAACTCTATATTAAATAAAGATTGTTTTTTCTTTATGCCATTTTTAGAAAAGTATTCATCCATTAAATCAAATTTTTTTTTGTTTTGTATAAGTTCTAAGCGTTTATCATAGATTCTTAATCGAAATGGTGGTTTACCTACATAAAGTGTTTGTATTTTTGTGGATGATCCTATCTCACTAATAGTTGCATAATTTTGCTTTCGTGTTACAAACATTGATTTATCAATAAAACTAAAATCATAGGTTACAAATGCATTAAGATCAATTCGTGTAACGGGATAATACCCAGTAGTAAAATCTTTTAGTAGATCATCATTAATAAATTTAAGAATATTTTTTAAACCATATCCATAGATCCCGTTTGCAAGTAATTGTACTCTGATATTATGCATATTTACAGCACTTTTTGGATCTTTAAATCCTAGCTTAAAAAAATGGTTATTATCTCGAAACCATAAAAACCCTTCTGCCTTTCCAAGATGTTGAAGAGGAATTTCATCTAAGTTATAAAAAAGATCTTGTGGTTTGGTTTGGATACCTAATTGTTTTAGTTTTTCTTTTTGATCTTCTAATGAATTAATGATACTATTATAAAGATCTTCATAGTTGTTATTTGACTCACAAAAATAATAAAGTGAGTCTATACCTGATAAAACTTTCATAAGACTCCTTTTGAGGTTTGTATAGGCGTATTACTATATACGCCTATAAGCATACTGCACCCTTTGGAGCCTTTTCCCGCGAACGACGCGTGTCCCATTTCCAAAGTGCTTCGTATGCTTTAAATTGATATGTCCTGACGCCTCGATATACTTCAAAGCTTTCAGTGATACCTCGGCTCGTTGTCAGACCTATCGCACTCTTAGAGTGCTTGACGGTCACTAAATACCGTAAAAAGTAACTTTACCGATATAAGATACTTCCACTTCCACATCTTTACCAATGCGAGAGCGATACTGTTGCACTTTATCTGTTGGAATTGAAAGATCAATCAACTCATTCTTATACTGACCATTATTAAGTGGCTTTTTTACAAGAAGTTGTAGTTTGGTTTTTCCTTTTACAACTTCACCAGTTTCTTTGTTGGTAAAATCGCTATTTGTGAAAATACCAAGCAAGTGTCCTTTTATGATTACATAGTTAATTCCTTGTAGTGAATTAACCAATCGATTGGTCATTTGTGGTTTTTGTTACGCAACTGTGAAATTGTAGAGGGTTTTTAATACAAGTCTTGTGGAGATTTTATTCTATTTGTTGAAAGAACTCCATAGGTTGTAAATGTAAAAAATGCTTTAGGGGATCTTCTTTGAAATATTCTTTTGCTGTAATATTAAGTTCTATATCTAAATCTTTAGAGATTCTTTGAAAAAATGTATCAAACTTTTTTTCAAGTTTATGATTGAGTTTTTTAGCTTTTTTCGCATTTTTAAAGATAGGAAGTTCATTTAGTCGCCCAGATATATAAATGTTTCGCATTAAATCTGCTGATGTTGCAGTAAATGAATAATTAAAAATATCATTTAGGATATTTTGAGTAATGTTTATTGCATATTTTGCTGGGAATTTCATATAAACTCGTAAATAACCATTGAGTGTTATTGCTAAACTTTTTAAAATCACATCTTCTGAATCTATGTAGGTATTCATAAAATGATCAATAATTTTAAAAAGTATTTTTTTTATCATTACATCATCATCAGAAAATTTAAGTAAATGCTTTGGATATAAAGTATA
>Ga0256843_1002170_pt1 | contig 14548 bp, 13 predicted proteins | sample AlvinellametaG_FD_191572 | JGI IMG/M metagenome (GOLD analysis project Ga0256843, IMG submission 191572) | Pompeii worm associated microbial communities from hydrothermal vent at the East Pacific Rise, Pacific Ocean - Alvinella | ecosystem: Host-associated > Annelida > Integument > Unclassified ... | reverse complement strand
ACTGCGTTTATGGCAGCAGCAGCTATTCCGTTCTTACCTGCATTTACAGTGTTTGGATACGAAGTACATCCAATTGTAGCGGACATTAACATCGGTATTTTATATGTACTAGGTGTGATGGCAGTGGGACTTTTTGGTCCACTTCTTGGTGGTATGGCTTCTGCAAATAAGTTTTCTTTACTTTCAGCTGCTCGTGCGGCTGCAGTATTTATCTCTTATGAGGTTGTAACAGGTCTTTCAATTTTAGCACCAATTATGATGGTTGGTTCACTCTCTTTAATTGACTTTAACAACTACCAAATTGAGAATGGTTGGATCGTATGGTCACAGCCTGTTGCATTTATTCTTTTCTGGATTGCTGCATTTGCTGAAACTGGTCGTACACCATTTCACTTAATTGCAAATGACCATGAGATTATTGATGGTTTTGGTACTGAGTACTCAGGTATGAGATGGGGTCTTTTCTTCATTGGTGAGTATGCAAATATGTTCTTTATATCATTTGTAATCCCTATCATATTCCTTGGTGGTTTTGGTGATGGTTCAGTTTTAGGTGCTTTAGCACTTCTTGGTAAAATGGCATTCTTCTTCTTTTTCTTCTTATGGACAAGAGCTGCATGGCCAGATGTTAGACCAGATCAACTTATGTGGTTATGTTGGAAAGTACTTATGCCAGTAGCAGTAATCAACGTTGTTATCACTGGTTTTGTGATGATGTTTTAAGGGGTGATGATGGAGCAATTTAATAATAGAAATGTAGCCGACGGTGGTTACTACTTAGTAGATATTGAAGATTATCCAACTGATGGTTGGGGAAAATTCAAACGTGTTGTCAAGAGAACATTTAAGGGCGAACTTTTTGTTGGTCTTTGGGTTGTTCTTCGTGAAATGATTCGGTTTGATATTCATACTGTTTCTTACCCAGAAGAGAAGATGCCTATTGGACCACGTTACCGTGCAATTCATGAGATGAAGCGTCTTTGGGAATCTGATACTGAAAGATGTATTGGATGTGGACTCTGTGAGAAAATTTGTATTTCTGACTGTATTCGTATGGATACTAAGATAGATGAAGAGTCTCGTAAAGAGGTAAGTGAGTACACTATTAACCTTGGTCGTTGTATCTTCTGTGGATACTGTGCTGAAGTTTGTCCTGAGCTTGCTATTACTCACGGTGGTGAGTATGAGAATGCTTCTGACCAACGTGAACACTTTGTGGATTATGAAGTAATGTTAACACCGATTGATGTTATGAAACAGAATGCTCAAAAAGAGTTTGAAGGTTTTGGTGCTATTACACCACATGAAGATGAGCGTGTTAAGAAAACACCTCTATCATATTAAGGAGAGTGAAGTATGTTTGAAGCGGTAGCGTTTTACCTGTTTGCATTTTTAACGATTGCGATGTTTTACATAACAGTAACTACATCACAAGCGCTCTATGCATTAACAGCATTAGCAGCAGGAATGATTTTTATATCAGCATTTTTCTTTATTCTAGGTGCTGACTTTTTAGGTGCGGTACAGATTATCGTTTACACAGGTGCTGTTATGGCTCTCTATGCGTTTGGTATGATGTTTTTTGATACAACACGTGAAGTAAAAGAGAAAAAAGGGAACAAGTTTATAGTTGTTGGACTTGCAACACTTTCAGCAGTAATGGTAGTAGCGATTTTTAGTGCACCAATTGTTGCAAATAATATTGCAGCTTTTTACCCTGTAATTGAAGGTGCTGGAAATACTCAAACTGTTGGTTTAGTGCTTTTTACAAAATACCTCATTCCATTTGAAGTTGCAGCAGTAATGCTACTTGTTGCAATGGTAGCGGGTATTGTTTTAGCTGGTAAGAAAATGGATTTATCATTAACTCTTATGAATGCTGAACAGATTAAAGCTGAAGAAGAAAAAGATAAAAAGGTGCTTTCATGATGGAAATTGGTCTCAATCACTATCTCGTTCTCTCTACAATTCTATTTGCTATTGGGCTTATAGGTGTAATGCGTAGAAAGAATCTTCTGTTGCTATTTTTCGCAACTGAGATACTCCTAAACTCTGTAAATATTGCATTTGCTGCAATTTCACACTACTACGGTGACTTAACAGGTCAGATGTTTGCATTTTTTGTAATTGCAATCGCTGCTTCTGAGTTAGCTGTAGGACTTGGTCTCTTAATTGTTTGGTATAAACGCCATGGTAATATTGACCTTGAAACTATGACAAGTATGAGAGGATAATTATGGAAAAATATTTATACATTGCACTTTTTGCACCTCTAGTTAGTTCTTTGTTCTCAGCGTTGTTTACAAACACACCAAAGAAACAATTTGTAGGTATTATTGCATCTTTATTAATCTTCTCTGCGTTTGTTAGTAGTGCAATACTTTTAAACCATATTTTACATGGTGGAGATATTGTTCATGTAGAAATGATGACATGGATGGCTACAGGTAATCTTTACATTCCATTTGGTTTTGTTGTAGATCAAATCTCTGTGACTATGATGATGGTTGTAACATTAGTTTCTACTATTGTTCATATCTACTCAATTGGCTATATGGATCATGACAAAGGGTTTAACAGATTTTTTGCATGGCTTTCAGCTTTCGTATTCTCAATGATGGTACTTGTTATGAGTGATAACTTTGCTGGTCTTTTCATTGGATGGGAAGGTGTTGGTCTCTGTTCATGGGGTCTTATTGGTTTCTGGTTTCACAAAGACATCGCTACTTGGGCAGCAAACGAAGCATTTATTATGAACCGTATTGCTGACCTTGGAATGCTTATTGGTATCTTCCTTGTTTACTGGAACACTGGTTCTATTCAGTATGACATCGCATTCCCTGCAATGGCTACATTAGATACTGCTACACTTACTTGGATTGGTATTTTCCTTTTCATTGGTGCTATGGGTAAATCGGCTCAGTTCCCATTACATACATGGCTTGCTGATGCGATGGAAGGTCCTACACCAGTTTCTGCACTTATTCACGCAGCAACAATGGTAACAGCGGGTGTTTATTTAGTTGTTCGTTCAAATGAACTTTATGACTTAATTCCAAATGTTGGACTCTTCATTGCTAGCCTTGGTGCTTTTGTTGCACTCTTTGCAGCAAGTATGGCACTTGTAAACCGTGATATGAAACGTATTATTGCTTACTCTACACTTTCTCAGTTAGGGTATATGTTTGCAGCTGCTGGACTTGGAGCTTACTGGGTAGCACTTTTCCACCTTATGGCTCACGCATTCTTTAAAGCACTTCTTTTCTTAGGTGCTGGTAATGTTATGCACGCAATGCACGATGAACTCGATCCATTTAAAATGGGTGGACTTAAGAAGAAAATGACAGCAACAGCTGTTATGATGACTTTAGCTTCTGTAGCTCTAGCGGGTATCTTCCCACTAGCTGGTTTCTTCTCTAAAGATGCTATCTTAGAGTCAGCGTTTGTTGAGCATCACTTTATTATTTACTCTGTATTACTCTTTACAGCTGGTTTAACTGCATTCTATTCATTTAGACTTGTTGCACTTATTTTCCATGGTGAAGAGCGTTACAAACTTTTTGGTATTGATCCACATGAAGCATATAAATTTATGCTTGTTGCGATGACTCCATTACTTATTCTTGCAATTATTGCAGGAAGTCTGAAAATGACTTACTTTGAAATGGTAACAGCACTGCTTCCAGCAACTGAATACCACATTCATAACCATTTAACATACTGGATTATGACAATTGGAACACAACTTTTAGTTATTGCAGCTATTGCATTTGCATATAAAAAATATGCAAACTCTTCTGTAAAAGTTCCAGATGGTACAAGTAGTATGGAAAATAGCTTTGGTTATAAACTTTTAATTAACCAATATTACATTCCATATGCATATGAAGAGTATATTGTAAAACCATACAATGAACTCTCTACAGTACTTTGGGAAAAAGTTGATAAAAAAATTGTGGATGCATCTGTTGATGGAATAGCTGGTATATTCTACAGTGCAGGTGAAAACACAAGAGATATGCAGAGTGGAAATCTATCTACAATGTTAAAATGGATGGTTGCAGGTACAGTTGCACTACTATCACTAGCTGTAGTTTTTGGATTAGCAGCAAGATACTCTGATGAGATTTTAGCGATCTTATCAGGCTTAGGAGTTTAGTATATGTTAGATCATATTTTAAGTATTTTAATTTTCTTCCCAGCACTCGCAGGTGTGTTTGGATTTATGATTCAAAAAGACAGTATGAGAGCTTATGGTGTTGCTGTTGCAGCAGTAGAGTTCGCACTCTCTTTATGGTTATGGTTTGCATTTGATAATGGCGTATCTGGTATGCAATTTATGGAAAACCTTCCATTAATTCCATCATTTGGTATTAACTATATTTTAGGTGTTGATGGAATTTCTCTTTTCATTATTATTTTAGCTGCATTCTTTACTATGATTGGTATTGCGTCGTTAACAGACACACCAAATGTAAAGAACATGATTATTACACTTCTGTTTTTACAGATGACTATGATTGGTGTATTTGCTGCACTTGATGCTATTGTATTTTATGTATTTTGGGAGCTTTCTCTTGTACCTATGCTTTACATCATTGGTGCATGGGGTGGACCACTACGTATTTATGCGTCAGTGAAGTTTTTCCTCTACACATTTGCTGGTTCATTAGTTATGCTTGTTGGTATGCTTTTTATGGCTTACTTCTTCTACCAAGCAACAGGTGTATGGTCATTCGCTATTCTTGATTGGTATAGACTTATCTTACCTGAGAGTTTTCAGTTATGGCTTTTTGCTGCATTCTTTGTTGGTTTTGCTATTAAAGTTCCTATGTTTCCATTTCATACATGGTTACCATATGCACACGGTCAAGCACCAACAATCGGTTCGGTTATACTAGCGGCAATTTTACTTAAAATGGGTACATATGCATTTATCCGTTTTTCACTGCCGTTATTCCCAGATGCATCTGTATTTTTCATGTACCCAATTGCAGTACTAGCAATTATTATGATTATCTACACTGCAATGGTAGCTTATGCTCAAAAAGATGTGAAGCAAGTTGTTGCTTACTCTTCAGTATCACACATGGGTGTTATTATTCTTGGTACATTCGCTCTTAATGTTGAGGGTGTTTCAGGTTCAGTTTTCTTAATGATTGCACACGGTGTTGTTTCAGGTGCACTCTTCTTACTTGTTGGTGTTATCTACGATAGACGTCATACGAAGATGATGGATCAGTTCGGTGGTTTAGCACATGTTATGCCTAGATATGCAACTATTTTTGGTCTTATGATGATGGCTTCTGTTGGTATGCCACTTACAATTAACTTTGTTGGTGAGTTCTTAAGTCTTTTAGGTTTCTATGAGCAGTCTCATATCTTAACACTTCTTGCAGGAATTGCAATTATTGTTGGTGCTATCTATATGTTAAGTGCTTACAAAAAAATGTTCTTTGGTGAAGTGACTTTAGAAGAGAACAGAAATCTTCCAGATGTGAATAAACGCGAGCTTGTTGCACTTATTCCATTAGCGATTATTACTGTGTGGTTAGGTATTTACCCTAAACCAGTTCTTGGACCAATCAACAACTCTGTTGAGTCTGTTATTCAGTTAATGCATAACAAAGCAACAACAGAAGAAGCAAAAATGAGAATACCAAATGTTACTGGTGTTGTTATTAGTAAAACTGCTATGAAGGAGGCTCACTAATGTTTAGCCCAATCAATGTTCCTTTGGAGTCATTAAATTTAATGACTCTAGCACCGATGCTTATTCCAATAGTAGGTGCTCTTTTAATTTTAGTTATTGACATTTTAAAAGGTGGTTTAGACAAATCACTCTATGTAGTTTTAAGTATTCTCTTTTTAGCACTTGATTTTGGTGCTCTTTTAGAATCAGCTGGTATCTTTTCAAAAGATGGCATTGTTTTAGGTATGTTTGATGTTATGCTTATTGATGGTTTAGCAATACTTTCACAGTTTATTATTGTGGCAACAAGTATGCTTTTCATTCCTTTAGCTTTAACACATAAACGTTTCCATGAGTTCTCGTACCCTGAATTTTTCGCACTTTTCCTTTTCATGATTAGTGGATTCCAATTCATGGTTGCATCTGACAACTTAATTTTAATTTTTGTTGGTTTAGAGACAGCTTCTTTAGCACTCTACACACTCATTGCTATGCATAACCGTGACAAATCATTTGAAGCAGCTGTGAAGTACTTTACAATGGGTGCACTTGCAGCAGGTTTCTACTCTTTTGGTGCAATGGTATTTTATGCACTTACAGGTTCTGTTGAAATTAACCAAATTGCTACTGTTTTAGCTGCAAATGGTTATGCTGACATAGGTTATGTACTTGTTGGTGTAGTTTTCATGTTAGGTTCATTTGGATTTAAACTTTCAGTTGTACCATTTCATACATGGACACCAGATGTTTATGAAGGTTCTTCAGCAGCAATGGCTGGTTATATGTCTATTGTTCCTAAAATTGCAGCGTTTGTTGTAGCAATGAGACTTTTTGAATTCTTAATTCATAGTGAAGTTGTATGGTTACAGGTAGTTCTATGGACTTTAGTTGTTGTAACTATGACAGCTGCAAATGTATGGGCTCTTGTGCAGACAGATGTAAAACGTATGCTTGCATACTCATCAATTTCTCATGCTGGTTTTGTAATGGCAGCAATCTTAATTGGTACTACTCAGTCAAATAGTGCACTTTTCTTATACTGGATTCTTTTTAGTTTTACTAACCTTGGTTCATTCTCTATGTTATGGATTTCAAGACAGAAACAACTACCAGGATACCAAAAAACAGATCACAGTTTTGAGAAATTCTCTGGTATGATTAAGACATCTCCTATAGCTGCAGTTATTATGGCTATATTTATGTTAAGTCTTGCAGGGTTACCACCATTTGCACTCTTTTGGGGTAAAATTTACATGATTAGTTCTGCTGTTACAAGTGGCTATACTATTTTAGCTCTTATTATGGCTCTTAACTCTGCAATTGCTGGTTACTACTACATTAAACTTATTGTTTATATGTTTATGAAAGACCCAATTGAAAGTAATGTTGACAACAATGGTCAACTCTATGTTGCCAATGCTACTTTAGCTTTAAAATCAATTATTGGTTTTGCAATTGTAGGAACTATATTTGCTTTTCTAGCAGTAAACCCACTCTTAGAGTTTGTAACTGCTTTCGTTTACAATAGTGGATATTAATAGTTAAAACTACTTCACAAAGGGGAAGAGAATTGTTACAATGGATACTCTTAGCCCTTCTCTCTATAAATGCTTTTGCACTTGAAATATCTATGGATAGTGCAAAAGATGACTTCGAGCGTTACTCAACTCTTCTTATTGTTAACGAAGAACCTTTTGTATGTCAAAAAATAACGAATGATTTTGAACAGACAACTGAGATTATTTGTGCATTTTCAAAAAGACCATCACAAGAAGTACAGAAGCTTCAAAATGACTTTTTTAAAGTGGACAGTTTTGTAAAAAAAGGGACTTTCTTTTTAAACATTAAACCCTTCTACAAAATTAAATTAATAGCAAATATTTTTGATCTAACAAAAGACAAAAGTGTCTATAGTGCAAATGTAAGTATTGCAAAAGAGTGGAATGTTATTGGTTATAAAGAGAAGTTACCTCTTATTCATAATAGAGAGCGTCCCGACATAAGCATAAATTTCCCATTTTTTTTAGACAAAGATATGCTTCCTTATGTTGGTAGTTTAGACATTAAGGGAAACCCTGTTTTTATTAAGAAAGTTGCAGATGTCAAAGAGTACCTAAAAGCTAAACGTTACTACCAAGATGGCAAATACGAGCAATGTATGAATGTCATAGATGACATACTCTATGAGTATCCAAATACTCTCTTTAAAGCAGAGCTTACCTACTACAAAATAAAACTCTATGCAAAGTTAAAAGATTGGGATAATGTTATTGCTTACTCAAAAGAGTTTATTCAGGAGTACTCAGCGAGTGAAAACATTCCAGAAGTACTCTCTTTAATCGGACAAGCATACTCTCAAATTGGTATGAACATTGATGCAGACTACTTTTTTGACAGACTCTTTAGTGAACATCCTAACTCTCTTTATACTGAATGGGGTTATATCTATAAGGGTGAGATGCTTGAGATGAGTGGTGGTGTGACCAAGGCTGTAAGTTTTTACAAAAAAGCTCTCCATAAAACGAAAAACTTAGATGTAGCAGCAACTGCTGCGTTTGACATAGCACATGCTCTTTTAGAGACTTCTATGCGAGAGTCTGCGAAATACATAGACAAAATTATTGCAGCGAAGCCATCTTACTTTCATACTCGAGAGAAAGAGTCTAAAGATATGATGCAGCTCTTTGTTGATAATGGTCAGTATGAGACAGCAGCAAAGATTGCTAAGGCACTTTTAGATGCGATTGACCCAACATACGATGAGTATGAAGAGTTACTAAGCCAATGGGCTCTATGGATGGCAAAAACAGGCAATACCAAAGAGGCTCTTATTGCACTTAACCGATACCTTAAAGAGTTTCCAGATGGTGACTATATTGACCAAGTACAGATTGCAAAAGATAGTATGTTCTTTGAGACTGATGATACAAACTTAACGAGTCGACTTGCAGATTTAGATAAGCTCATTGAGGAGTATTCTAATGATACTATTGGGAGTAGAGCACTCTATGAGAAAGCAAAAATTCTTTTAAAAATGGGAAAATATGCTGAAGTTTTAGCTATGAAAGATGATATTTTAACTTTAGATATGGAGATATACCCAGATAAAGAGTCGCTTATAGTTCAAGCCGCTAAAGGGGAGATGCAAGAGGCTCTTAAAGTAAAAGAGTGTAGCCAAGTCTTAGTTATTTCACATGAGTACAACATAACACTCTCAAATGAGTGGGATGATGGTATTTATGAGTGTGCTATGAAGGGTGGAGATTATCAACTTAGTAAGCAGATGTGTGAAAAGAATTTTAAATCTTCTGATTTAGAACTAAGAAAGCTTTGGCTCTATCGTTACATTAAAGTTGATTTTGCTACTGGTAACTACAGTGATGTCATAGATGCATCTAAGGATTTAATTGCCCTTATAGAAGATGAGAAAGAGTCAAAATATAAAGAGGTCTACAGATACCTCTTTGACACCTACCAGCGTTTAGAAAAACAGAACGAAATGATAGAAGCTATGACAAAAATAGAGGAAATCTTTGGTCTGAGTTACAAAGATATAGACCGTTATGTTGCTATGATTGCTCTTGGTGAGAGTATGAATGATGATACGATGATTATTAAGTATGCAACGAAAGTTATGGAGATTCAAAAAGCATCTGACTCTCATGCACAGAGTCCCTATGTTGAGTTTACTCTCTACCAAGCCTATAGTAATAAAGAGGATTATAATAAAGCCTATGAGGTTATAAAATCTTTAGATACAGTAGCACTAAACACTCAAGAACGAGCGAGACAGAAGTACTTGTTAGGAAGTATTTTGAGTAAGTTATGGAGGGATGATGAAGCCTCTATAGCCTATAAAGAGGCTATAAAAGCTGACCCTAACTCTGCATGGGCAAAGTTAGCGAAAAGTGCTTTAGAGATTTAAGAGTTAGAGACCTAAACAGTCAGCAATTGTATAGAGTCCAGCCTCTTTGTCCACTAACCACTCTCCAGCACGTAGAGCACCTTTTGAGAATGTACTTCTTGATGTTGCAGTATGGTTAAGTTCTAAAAACTCACCATCATTGTAAAAACCAACTGTGTGACGCCCTACGATGTCTCCACCACGAAGTGCCATAACAGCAATCTCATCTTCACTACGTTCTCCAATGTTTCCATCTCTTCCACTTACACGTACTTTATCGAGGTCTAAACCACGACCACGTGCTGCATGCTCACCAAGAGTAAGGGCTGTACCGCTAGGAGCATCTTTTTTATGTTTATGATGCATCTCTACAATCTCTATGTCAAAGCCTTTGAGTGCAGCAGAAGCTTGTTGTACAAGGTTGTTGAGAAGGGCTACACCAAGACTCATATTTGTCGCGTAAAGAATTGGCATAATAGCACTCGCTTCTTTGAGCAGATTGAGTTGGTGAGTATTGAGCCCTGTTGTTCCAATAACTAAAGGTTTAGGTGTTGTCATTGCAGCTTCTAAGAGCATTTCACAAGCATCAGGAAGTGAAAAGTCTATAACGATATCACAAGCTGATAAAAAAGATTTTAAGTCTGTTGTAATTAAAACAGATGGGTCTATAGAGAAGTCTAAAGAGTTTCGAACATAGACACTACTAACACTCATATTTGGAGTATCTTTTAAATTTTCTAAGAGAAGTTTCCCTACACGGCCAGTAGCACCAAAAATACCAACTTTTATCATATCATTACCTTTATAACAGTGATTTATTTATAAAATGATAACATAATTAGAGAGGGATTGTATTATCTCTTCTTAAGAGAAGAGATACAAAGATACAAGAGATGCATCTTTGCAAAAAAATATTAAGCGTTAAGGAGCTCATCTACATAGGATATAGCTTGAAGTGCTGCAACTGCACCATCGCCTGCTGCACTCACAACTTGCTTTGGTGCGGCAATTCTCATGTCCCCAGTTGCAAAGAGTCCAGCCACAGAAGTACGCATACTAATGTCTACTACAACTTGACCCTGCTCATTCATATCGCAAAGGAAAGAGCCATCTTCTTGAATGAGTGTTTGGTTGTTTACATCGTTACCTACAAAGGTAAAAACACCAGGTACAGCAATGTCTCTAGTCTCACCATCTTTATTTTTAACACGTAGACCCGTAACACCCATAGCATCACCATAGACTTCATCTGGTGAAGAGTTTAAAATAATTTCTATATTTTGTGTGTTTTTGACACGTTCAATAGTGTTTGGTGCTGAGCGAAAAGTATCGCGTCTATGCACTAAGTAAACTTTTGAACAGATTTTTGCAAGGTAGAGTGCCTCTTCTAATGCTGTGTCACCACCACCAATTACAACAACCTCTTTACCTTTGTAGAAAAAACCATCACATGTAGCACAAGTACTGACACCTTTTCCAAAAAACTCATCTTCCCCTTTAAAACCAGCTCGTCTTGGAGAAGAACCCGTCCCAATGATTACACTGTGAGCATCTGTAGTTGAGCCATCTTCTTTGTGAATAGTAAAAAGATTACCAGTTTTACTCACACGAGTGACATTTACCATCTCATGCACAAGTCCAAATTTAGAACATTGTGCAGGCCATGGCATCATAAGATCCATTCCTGTAATTTCACCTGTTACACCTGGGTAGTTTTCAATTTCTGAAGAGTTTGTAATCTGTCCACCAGGCATCCCTTTTTCAAACATTACTACATTCTCTAAACCACCACGTGTTGTGTAGAGTCCCGCCGTTAAACCAGCTGGTCCTCCTCCCACAATTGCACAATCAAGTATAGCCATCTATTCTCCTTTTATAGTTTTTTAATTTGTTGCGATAACTCTTGTAAATTATCAAGTTTATGTATCATACTATCTTGTTTATAAAGAGTCTCTTTAGTTCTCTTTATAAAAAAAATAGAGGGGACATCGTAAATATTAAAACGTTGAATAAAAGAGAGAGAGTTTTTTGTACCACTACGTAAAAAAGTTGTTGTTTGTGTATTTTCACGAACATTGTTGTAGTAGTCAATAGCTAGAACAGGAGTGTGTAAGTCGACATCTGCTAATTGTTGCATAGTACCTTTCTCTTTAGAACTGTAAAAAACAACAATATATTTCTCTTGAGTTGGTTGAAAAACATCATTTTTTTCATAAAAGACCCAATCTTTGAAGTCAATAAATTTATATTCTGAGAATTTGTAGTTAAAGTATGCAAAAGAGATTGCAATCATAGCTGCTCCGAAGAATGAAGCAAGAAGGGTAGAGAGAGAAAAGAGACTTTTCCCCCTCTGTTTTGCCAAAGTTAACCTCTAGCTAAGGTGTTTGTTAATGATGTCTGCTAAAGCTTGTTTGCTTTGTGCACCAACAACTTGTTCTACCATTTCACCATCTTTAAAGAACATGATTGTAGGAATTGAACGAATACCAAATTTAACAGCAATATCTTGCTCTTCATCAGTGTTTACTTTACAGATTTTTGCTTTTCCGTCAAAATCTTCTGCTAACTCTTCAATTACAGGAGCGATCATACGACATGGTCCACACCATGGAGCCCAAAAGTCTACTAAAGATACACCTTCTGAAAGTGTTGCTTCAAAATCTGCACCAGTTAATTCTATGTATTTACCCATATGTAAATCCTTTTTTATTTTGTATTTCGAGTATTATACAATTTATTGGTTAATTATATCTTTACTTTTAATATTTTTATAATAATTATAAAGCTTATAAGTGAAGAGAGTGACAAAAGCACAACTCCCCCAAAAAAGAGCTCCCTGTTTTGCACGATAAACGCGAGTGAAGTGAGTAGTAAACCCATAAGAGCATAGAACCATTGCAGGTGTGCTAAACGGTTGTCTAAGAGTTCATGGAGCATAGGAACAGCTCTCTCTTCAATGAGTGGAGAGTAAACATGAAACCAGACAAGAAAAGGAATAATCTTATAAAAATTGCCAATAATGACAAAAGAGAAGAAACCAATAAAGAGAATCCACATTCCTAGTTTAAGGGCGACTAGAGAGTCACTTAAGAGGTAGTAACAAAGCACTATAAATGCAACACTAAAAGAGGAAAATGCTACATACATAGACTTTGCCCAGATGTCATGTTTGACTCTTTTTCTTGAACTTGTCATAGTGTAGAGCTGGTAGAAGTAGAGTAAAATGGCTACTATGCTTAAGAGATAGGAGATGTTTTTAAGAAGTGGTGTATAGAAAAATGGTGAGAGCATCATAATAACAACTGAGAGTGCTATGGTGTAAAAACTTTTTGTAAACTCATTGTCACTAATTCTAGCAGAGGAACCAAACATTGGAATAAGAATAATAGATATGCCCATAATAAGTAAAATAACAAAACCAACTACAAGTCCAAATGTGTGTACTTGAAGAATGTCGTGAGGGTTAAGCGAAAGGTAGCCACTAAACGCAGCAGCCATAACTAGACCTGTAATAATACCTAAGAGTAGAAAAAAGTTACTCATCTTCATCGCTTTGGTAATACTTGTTTTTCGTCTAGAATTTTTAAGAGTTAGGAGAAACTCTGTGGCATAAATAAGCATGGCAAGAAAGACAAGAGTACCTCCTGGAAGTAAAAAGCTTACATTATAGTAAAAACCAAGCATCATGAAGAGTAAGCCTAAGAGTAGAAAAATCCAAAGATAGTTAAAGATTTTCACACTGTAGTGTTGGGTCTCAACGACTATGGGACCAAGTTGTGCCATGGCAGAAAAAATCCCCATCATGACAAAGCCTAACATGTAGAGGTGTACCCATCCAATAAGTTCAAAAGATTGTACATCTACAAAGGGGTCAAGAGTGAGTAAAATGAGCATACTAAGAAGCAAAAAGGCAGCACTTAGAAGAAAATATGGCTGCATCATTTTTATTGGTGGCGAGAAGTTTGGTGACACATTCATAATCTTTGTCCTCATTTCAATAGTTTATATAATAATAACAAGTATAATTCTAGCAAATTAATGAAGGGTTTAGTATGAAACTGACAATTACTGAGGGAAAAATTGGTGTAAGGCCTCCCGTGACAAAACCACATCCTGGTTTTTTACATGAAGTTGGTAAAGAGAGATTCCATAAACTTGTGTACGATCACTATGACCTCATAGAGAAGAGTGATATTGCATTTTTGTTTCCTGTGTTAGATGAAGAGGATTTTGCTGAGGCAAAACGCCATGCATTTACATTTTTGTATGAAATTTCTGGTGGAGAACCACTCTTTACACAAGAGCGTGGAGAGCACCAAATGGTAGGACGTCATGCACCTTTTCGTATAGATGAAGAGGGTCGTCGTATTTGGCTTGAACTCTATGCACAGCTCTTAGAACCTCTTGAAGAGGAGGGAATTAACCCTGAGTATATTCAATCTTTTTGGAACTATTTAGATATATTTTCTATGTGGCTGGTCAATACAGAGAGCTAAAATGTAAGCTCTCTACGTTGGCGTTTGACAAAGTAGGAGCACTCTGTGTAGCCAACCTCTTTTGCAAGTGCGAGTATTTCTCTGTTAAAGAGTCCTACTTGCTGGGGTTTATGTGCATCTGAAGAGAAAGTTATGGGAATGTCACGCTGAAATGCCTCTTGAAGTAACTCTTTTGAAGGGTAGGCTTCTGCCACATCTTTCCTATAGCCTGCAACATTCAGTTCTAAGACCATATTTGCCTCTTTAATGGCGTTGAGAGCGTTGTGAGCCATGGCAACAATGCTTCCTTGTGGCATAAACTTAAAGACTTTAATAAGGTCGAGATGTCCAACAATTTGAAAAATACCGCTCTTTGCCATCTCTTCAATAGTGTCAAAATACTTTTGCCAAATTTCATCTATGTTTTGTTCTTCCCATTTTCCTATAAACTCTGGATTGTCAAATCCCCAACCCTCT
>Ga0256843_1002169_pt1 | contig 14554 bp, 12 predicted proteins | sample AlvinellametaG_FD_191572 | JGI IMG/M metagenome (GOLD analysis project Ga0256843, IMG submission 191572) | Pompeii worm associated microbial communities from hydrothermal vent at the East Pacific Rise, Pacific Ocean - Alvinella | ecosystem: Host-associated > Annelida > Integument > Unclassified ... | reverse complement strand
GGTCGTGCCTGTAAAACACGACCGGTAAATTGGGTAAAGTTTACTTCTTTAAAGGCACATAAAGGATTAACAAAGAATCTTTGCGGGTTACCTTATAGTTGCCTTTGGGGATATAATACTTCCCTTTAAGCCCCAGACTATTTAAAAAATTTGCAGGTAAAAAATAGTCATGGGTAAAAGGGTATGTATAGACGTCTTTGCTTTTAGGATATGCCAAGAGTTTTTGTAAGTTGTCAGGGTCGAGTATTTTAGCCCTAAAAGTCCAGCGCAGCATTCCGGTTTTGTTATCATAAGCCGTTTGTACGTTGGCTACGGCTTTTTGTCCGGTGGTTAAGCTACATATCTCGGCACTGACTTCGCAGTTTATACCGCTGCCAAAGGTGATATGGCTATTGGTAGCACTTTTTTTATATTGGGCTAAAACCATCCCCTGCCAACTTAAAAGCAGGCATAGTAGGATTGTTCTCATAGAAATAATTTAAATTTTATTCTTGCTTTGTTTTTTTGTCAAAAATCTATAATAACAACGTGTAATAATGAAATTAATACAACAAACAAATCTGCTATAGTGAATAGTAAAGTATATGGAAATTAAATTTGCAAATTAATACATAAACGATATAATTACCACAATAAAAAAATAATTATTGTGTTTGGCTTATAAAGAATTCGACTGTATATAAATGATAATAAAAATTAAAGTCAAGCCCCAACCCAATCAAGTTGGGGTTGACAATTTGTTTTAATTTTTTTGTTTAATCAAATCATATAAAATGAAAATGATAAATACAGCAAATCCGATATAACTTTTAACATTTTCTTGAAAAGATAAATTGTCAAAATTTAATTTAGTCAATGAAAATGTAAAAATTAATATTGCAATTAGTTTAACAAAGGAAATTTTTTTATTCATAGTGTTTTTATTCATATTATAATTGCATAATTATAGAAATTGCAGAAGAACCAGCAGCTCCCGCAGGGCCACCCATAAAACAACCGACCGCATCGCATCCTAACACTTTCCAACCATTAACCCTTGGGCTCCATTTATTATTTTTTGTTATATATTTTACTCCATTTTCATCATCTACTGACCAAAATTTAGAAGAATATTTTTAATATTGAAAGAAAACTATAATATTTATTTTGTAAATCAGTTGACAAAAACCATTGTAAACAATGATTTAACGAAATTATTTATAAACATTTATAATACTGTCAATTTTATTAAAATCTTTGTCGTCTAAATTTCCAACAAATATTTTGATTGTTTTTTTATTTTTAATTAAAATTGTTTTAGGTATTGTATTAGATTTTATAATGCTCATATTCTTATTTTGAATTTTTGCCAATATAGTATCTCTATGTGATATGTTTTCAAATGTGATGTCTTTAAATTTAAACAATTTTTTATTAATAAATTTTTGTAATTTTATAGAATCATTATCTAGTGACATAGATAAAAAAGCAATTTTATCATTCTTTTTATATTTTTCCTTTAATGTATTTAATTTAGGCATTTCAATTATGCATGGTTTACACCAGGTTGCCCATAGGTTAAACACAATTAACTTATCAGTATTATAATAATCTTTATAAAAAGAAGTATTTTCTATATCTTTATGATAAGTGTCATTAAAATCACTAACTGTTCCTATTCGGATGTTGCCTATTTCAATACCAAAAGAAAAAATTGAAATGACAATTATTGATATTATTAGAATGATTAAATTACTTTTTTTCATTTTTATTATAATTTTGTATAGAAATATATTTTACCATCGTTGGCAATTTGATATTCACCAGCTTTTAGAATGCATTTTTTGCCGTTGACAGTAGTTGTTAAATCTGATTTTAAAGTAAATATATTATCACCATTTTTTACTTTTTCTAATTGATTTCTATCAAGTTTTAAATCAATATAACCAGGCATTATTATGTTGCCTGAGTTTTCTTGAATTTTGGCGCTAACACTCCAAGAGATACACCAATGCACTTCGTAATGATAATGATTTCCAAAAAGATTTCCATCTACAACTTTATCAATACATATTTTCTGTGATACCGCTTTACTATTGTTTATTGTGTTTGATTTTAACAAAATAGGAGTATAAGTTATAGAATTATTTTCGTTTAATTTATATTTTCCTTTTGGTAAAACAAACAAATTTCCTAATCTATCTTTTAACCCTGCTATAACTACATTTTCTTTGATAGTTATATGTTGCGGATGTATTTTGTTTTTAAAATTAAATTTTGTGGTTAAAATAGGGTTGTCTGATGAATTTTTATTACTAACACTAGCATGAAAACAGGTGGTTTCCGACCATACTTCAACTGTAAAAAACCAAAAAGAGCAACAAGAAGTAGTATAACAAAATTTAACATTATTATCATTAAAGTTTTTGTCATCATCAATTTGAACTAACAACTTATTGTGTCCAACTTGTTTGTTAAAGTTTGAAGTTACATCAACTTGTGAAGTTCCTTGCCCAAAAGCATTGCTCCCACTAAGCATTACCAATGCCAATACAATAACCGATACGAGTTTTTTTAAATTTTTCATAGTTTTTAATTTTTAAAAGTTAATAATTTAAGTTTGTGTAGTTTGCTATAAGTGTTAACTTAACAAGCCTGCCTACCGGCAGTTACAGGCACAAACTTTGGTTTAACTTTTAAAAATATTTGTATTTGGCACGCAATTTGATTATATTTGCGTAGTTAAACCAAAGTTTAACAATCTGTGGGAACGAATACCAAAACTTTCCCGAGTGCCGGTTTCGTTCCCTTTTTTTTTGTGTTGTTATGGTTAAGGTTCTTTCATAGTTGATGTGTTTTTTTCTTTTTTACGCCAACAAAGTTTAACAAAAAAACAACACCAGTCAATAGGTAATCTTATTTTTACGAATATTTTTTAGGCGCAATGTTGTGTTGTTTTTTTTAAATTGTTTGTAAATCAATGGGTTGTAATTAAAATATAAATTTTTTATAAATTAATAAATCTAAAAAAATCAGTTTGTTTCCTTGTGTAAAATTATATTATATACAATAAATATGTTAAAATATTAAATGGGGGGGGTAAATAATGATAAAAAATCTGATAAAAATGACTAACAAAATGTTAAATAATAAATTATTGTAAAAATAAATAATAAAAAAGTAGTGATTGTCAATATTCGGGTAAGTAATCAGTCTTTGTTAAAAAGTTTGTGATAAATTAAATGAGTCAATATTTTTTTATTGGCTCGTTTTTTATACTTTTAAAATTCCAAAAAAAAAATTAATTATGGCAAAACAAGACAACTGTAATTCAGACAAATTTATACCTTCTATTTATGATAACTGCAAAATAGACTTTACCGAACAAAAAATGTTTTTTGGCAAAGGACGTAACCTACAACGCTATGACGTGCAGAAATACCCTTTTTATGAAGACCTGTCGCAAAAAATGTTGAGTTTCTTTTGGCGTCCCGAAGAGGTTTCTTTGATTAAAGATGTGAACGATTTTGCAGAATTGTCCGATCATGAAAAATTTATTTTCACCGAAAATCTAAAATATCAAATTTTGTTGGACAGTGTGCAAGGGCGTTCGCCGTTTTTGACGTTCGGGCAGGCGGTCACTTTGCCCGAAGTAGAGGAAGCCATCATTATTTGGGACTTTTTTGAGACCATACACTCTATGTCATATTCATATATTATTAAAAATGTATATGCCGATCCGACCAAGATTTTTGATGAAATCATGGATAATAAAATGATTGAGGAACGCGCCGGAGCCGTTACCAAATATTACAATGATTTTTATCAAAATATTATCAAATATCAAGCGCAAGAGATGGGGATGAAAGCCGACAATCCCGTTACCTTGGATCAACTGAAAAAAGATTTGTATCTGGCATTGGTATCGGTAAATATTTTGGAAGGTGTGCGTTTTTATGTCTCTTTTGCTTGTGCTTTTAGTTTTGCCGAAAATAAAAAGATGGAAGGCAATGCCAAGATTATCAAGTTTATAGCCCGTGACGAAAACGAGCATTTAAAAATGACGCAACGCATTATTCGGGATTTGCGCAGCAATAAAGATGAGGAATTTTCAGAAGTTATCCGCTCATTAGACGATGAAGTTTATGAGTTGTATAAAGATGCCGCCGAACAAGAAATGCGTTGGGCGGAGCATTTGTTTAAAGACGGTTCTATTATCGGGCTCAATGACAAATTACTCATTCAATATATGAAATGGTTGACCAATAACCGTTTGCAAGCCATAGGTTTAAAACCTATTTATGAAGAAACCAAAAACCCATTGAGTTGGATGAACCATTGGTTGCGCAATGACGCCGTAGAAGTTTTGCCTCAAGAAACCGAAATTACCTCATACGTGGTCGGTGGTATAGATATGGAAGTCAATGATGATGATTTTGAAATATAGTGTAAATAAATAATATGGAATAAAAATGCTGCCCTTGTTTTAAACAATGGGGCATTCAAAAATTAAGTGCAGAGGGTATTGCTATATTATTAATCTGCTTTTAGAAATAAATAAAAATTTCTAAAAAAAACGGTAGAACAGATTTTAATTATCCAAAAGTTTCTATTAAAGCAGTTATTTCCCTAAGAGGTTCTTGCTTCAAATTTAAGGTTTTTGGAACGTAAAAGGCTCTGCTGTTCGAAGTGCCCAAAGACATGCAGGGCACAAGTTCAGAGCATTTAGTGCAGAAAACCTATAAATTTAGCAAGGTTCTCTTAAGGTGTTCTTTTTTCTAACTTTTTTGGACAAGCAAAAAAGTTAAAGTAAATTGATTGTATGTAATTGGGTTATCATTATTTAGGTTTATAAATAAAAAATTGTATCGAAAACACAAAAAGATTAATTAATATAAAAAAATGCTGCCCGGTTTAAGAGCAGCATTTTTTATTTTGATAAACGGATGTTTATTTAAAAGCCGGAATACCGGTAATATCATAGCCGGTTATCAATAAATGAATATCGTGGGTGCCTTCATAAGTGATAACCGATTCTAAATTCATCATGTGACGCATGATGGAATAGTCGCCGGTAATACCCATAGCGCCTAAAATTTGACGGGCTTCGCGAACTATTTTCAAAGCCATATCAACATTGTTACGTTTTGCCATGGAAATTTGTGCGGCTGTTGCCTTTCCTTCATTACGCAAGGTTCCCAATCGCCATACCAATAATTGGGCTTTGGTAATTTCGGTAATCATTTCGGCCAGTTTTTTTTGTTGCAGTTGGAAGGAAGCAATGGGTTTGCCAAACTGGGTGCGTTCAAGTGCATAACGTAGTGCGGTGTCATAGGCATCCATTGCAGCTCCTAGTGCGCCCCAAGCAATACCATAGCGGGCAGAGTCCAAACAAGTCAAAGGGCCCCGTAAGCCGTCGGCTTCGGGTAGTAAGTTTTCTTTGGGGACTTTGACATCTTGGAATATTAATTCTCCGGTGGCTGAGGTTCTAAGGGACCATTTGTTATGGGTTTCGGGTGTGCTAAAACCTTCCATGCCGCGTTCTACAATCAAACCCTTGATACGTCCGGCTTCATTTTTAGCCCAAACAATGGCAATATCTGCAAAAGGTGCATTGGATATCCACATTTTAGCACCGTTGAGTAAATAATGGTCGCCTTTGTCTATAAATTTACTTTCCATGCCACCGGGGTTAGATCCGTGATTGGGCTCGGTAAGCCCGAAGCAACCCATCAATTCGCCGGTCGCCAATTTGGGTAAGTATTTTTTCTTTTGAGCTTCACTACCGAATTTCCAAATGGGAAACATGACCAAAGACGATTGCACCGAAGCAGTTGAGCGAATACCGGAATCGCCGCGTTCCAATTCTTGCATAATGAGTCCGTATGACATATAGTCTAAACCGGGGCCGCCGTATTCTTCAGGAATAAAAGGACCGAAAGCACCAATTTCGCCTAAACCTTTAATCAAGTGTTTGGGAAATTCGGCTTTTTGTGCATAGTCTTCTATGATAGGTGTTACTTCACGCTTGACCCATTCGCGAGCCGCGTCTCTTACGAGTTTATGTTCCTCTGTTAACAAATCATCAACTTGATAATAATCGGGATGTTTAAATAAATCTTGTGCCATTTTATTTTGATTAATTTATTGTTTTGGCAAACATAATAATTTGTAGGGATATTTATACTGAAAAAGACTATTTTTTAATATCTTAACGTGAGTTTGATATAAGAATCGCGTATAATATTCAATAAATGCATGAGATACAAGATAAAAAGAGGCTGTCTCAAAAGATTAAATTAGGGCTTGCTGAAAAACGCTTAAATATTGAATATCAATATAATACAATCGGGTGTTCGATGAGAAATGTATGATTTTTTCACATAAAAGTATAAAATTCCTTACACTTGCAAAACGCGTAAATTTTATATTTCTGCTGCTCGGAAGCACAACATCTTTTCAACTTGTTCATTTAGAAGTATCTATATACATCTGCAATTCACAAATTACAAATCTATTGCGTTCCGAGCTTTTCAGTAAGCCCTAAGTTATCTGTCATTTCGAACAAAAGTGAGGAATCTCATGGTTGATAATCAATAAGTTATGTAATTATAAGGTTATTATTATGTCAAACTCACGTTATCTTGTTTGAATAATAGCGGCTTAGCGTCGCTGCAACCATTTTTCCGGATTGAGTTTGGTGGTGTTTTTATAAATCCGGAATTTTAATTCTGTTTTGCCATTAGGACCGGTGGCAATTTTTCCAATTTCCTGGCGGGTTTTTACGCGTTGCCCGGGTTTGACATAGACTTCTTTCAAATTGCCGTAAATAGTCAAATAATTACCGTGTTTAATAAACACCGTGTTGTTACCGCCGGGAATCAGTTGTATTTGTAACACTTTGCCTTCAAATACCGCCCGTGCTTTGGCACCCGGCTCGGTGGCTAGATATATTCCGGTATTGATAACCTTTACGTTTTTAAAAATTTCATGTGGTTGCGGTCCAAATTTTCGAGATATATAAGCTTTTTTTACAGGCCAAGGCAAGGCGCCGCGATTGGCCGAAAATTGATTGGCCAATTTTTTACCTTCGGGTGTTAAGAAAAATTTAGAAGCGTTTCTTTGTGATTTTTTGACTTTTTTGTTAGAACGGGCAATGGCTTTTCTGATCAATTTGTCTATCAGTTTGTCAATTTTGGCTTGTTCGCGTTGTTTGGCTTTTATTTGACGTAAATAGTATTGTTTCTTCTGCTTTATTTTATTAACAATAGCTTGTTGTTTGGCCTGTTCTTTCTTAATTTCGGCTTGTTCTTTTTTATAGTTTTTGTATAATTCTATTTTGGCGGCTTTATCTTTGGTTAAGCGTTCTTTGAGTTGTTTTAGTTTTTTTTGTTTTGCAACAATTTCTTCCGCTTGTTTTTTTCGGTATTTGGCATATTGTTTCAGATATTGCGCCCGCTTAAAAGCCTGTTGAAAACTTTCGGATGAAAATAAAAAATACAATTTATCTTGACGTGATCGGGTATTGTATGACTGCCGGATCATTTGGGCATAATCCGCTTTGAGTTGTTGCAATTCTTTATTGAGTTGTGCCGTTTTTTTTTCGTTTGATTTTATTTGCCGATTCAAGTGGTTGATTTCGCTTTGCAGATTTCTAATCAAGCGTTGCCGGATAATGATTTTACGTTTTATTTGTCCGTATGTATCCAAAGCCGAACTTTCGGTTTGTTTGGTTTGTAATAGTTGCCGGTTGATTTGTAATATTTCTTTTTGCAAAGCTTGCCGGCGTTTTTCCAGTTTTTTTTGCAAGTCTTTTTGTCCCCAAGCCTGTTGTAACGGCAAAGCCAACATTAATAACAACCAAAAAGAAAAAAATTTTGTCATAAAAACGATATAAGTATGGGGCAAATTTACAAATCTAATTTCAATTGTTCGGGAGGCAATAGGTTAAAACTTTTACGGTGATGAATAGTAATGCCATATTTGGCTAAGGCTTTACGATGATTAGGTGTCGGATAACCTTTATTGTTAATCCAATCATACTGAGGAAAATCGGCATGTAACTTTACCATATAAGCATCGCGGTGGGTCTTAGCCAAAATAGAAGCTGCTGCTATGCTCATATATTTGCTGTCACCTTGCACAACGGTTTTAAAAGGTATATTTTTGTAAGGATTAAATTTGTTGCCGTCAACCAGTATAAAATCGGGTGTATGTGTCAGTTGGTCCAAGGCTTTATGCATTGCCAATATAGAGGCGTTTAAAATGTTTATTTGATCAATCATATCTTGATATACATAAGCAACCGCCCAGGTCAAAGCTTTTTCTTCTATTTCTTCGCGCAACTCATTTCGTTGGGTTTCATTAAGTTTTTTACTGTCATTAATCCATTTGTTTTTATATTTTTTGTCAAAAATAACCGCAGCTGCAACAACAGGGCCTGCCAGACAACCACGTCCGGCTTCATCACAGCCGGCTTCATAGTTATTGAATTTATGGTAAAAAAACTTCATAAATAATGAGAATTATACAAATATTAAAGACTTTAACATAAAGTAAATGTCAAAGATACTGATAAAATAATATTTTTGGTAATTAAATTGAAAACATAAGTTTTTTATGAAAAAGCTCATTTTATATCTTATTATTACTGCCAATATTATAACCGGACTCAATGCCCAATGTAGTCAATTGGATGCAGGGCCCGATGTAACCGTAGACTGTAATAATAACTGCACTACCTTATCGGCAATAGTTTTCCCGGGTATAGGGGCACAGACAGATACATACGCCATTAATGCAGACACACCTTGTCCTTTGCCTCCCAGCGGGACTATTAACCAAACCTATCTTAATATTGATGATAGATGGACTAATGTGATTACTTTGCCTTTTACCTTTTATTATTTCGGACAACCTTATAATTATGTTATTATTTCCAGCAATGGGGTAATTTCTTTTGAAACGAACAGGAATTCACCTCCTATTCAAGCTCCGAATCAATATAGTGCTTGGCAGTTTGATACATCTCTGCCATCACCTGACCTTTTTAGAAATGCTATTTTTGGTGCTTATCATGATTTGGATCCCAGTGTGACGCCTAATACCATTACTTATTATGTGTCGGGAGAGTATCCGCAACGAAAATTTGTATTTACTTTTGACAATGTGGCACATTTCAGCTGTAATAACTTGCATACCACCCAACGTATTGTTTTATATGAAACCTCTAATGTTATTGATGTGCAAATAGACCAAAAGGATTTGTGTTCGTCTTGGAACAATGGTAATGCGGTTGTCGGTATTCAAAATCAAGACGGCACGGTGGCCTATGTTCCTACGGGACGAAATACCGGTGCTTGGACGGTGCCCGACACTGCTCCTGAATTATGGCGTTTTGTGCCAAATCATAACCCGTCGACCATCGTATTTGATTATAAATGGTATAATGATGCAACCAATACTTTGGTCGGTTCGGGACAATCTATTAATGTATGCGTAACCGAAGATACCGTTTTTAGAGTAGAAGCCAGTTATAATGATCCCAATACCGGACAACAATATACTTTAACCGATACGGTTACCGTATTTTTTGACAATCAATTGGGAACACCGGATTTAGGCCCTGATATTAATGAATGTGACAACCCGACGGTGACTTTGGACGGAACAACAGCTAACGCCACCTCATACGAATGGGAAAAAGACGGTGTGGTACTGCCGGGTGTAACGACACCAACCTTGACAGTTAGTGATTCAGGCACTTATACGGTAACAGCTAATTATGGTATTTGTAGCGCCAGTGACGAGGTGGTAGTTCATATAGAACCCCGCCCCATAGTTAGTTTAGGTCCTGATATAGTTGAGTGTGATGGTAATGTAGTTACTTTGACACCTGATATTCCCAATCTCTCGGGTAATGAAGTTTATCAATGGCAAAAAGACGGTGATGACATTCCCGGAGCATCCAATCCTACTTTGGATGTGACAGAGTCGGGTTTATATACCTTAATAGTAACCAATACTATAGGTTGCGATGCATCAGACGATGTGCAAGTAATTTTTGATCCCATACCGTATTTGAATTTGGGAGGCGACCAAACCGTATGTTTTGGTGATACAGCCATTGTTAAATCCAATATTACCGATGCCGACCGGTATGAATGGATTGTCAACGGAAATATTTCGGGTAATACCACCGATGAATTGACACTTAATGCTTCAGGAGATTATGATGTGGTGCTCAATTTGGATCGCGGCACTTGTTCGGCAACCGATACCATTCATGTTACTGTTCTAAATCCTATTAACGTAACCGCTACCCCGGTATTATACGGTGAATTGTCTGTAGAAGCAACCGGCGGATTACCGCCTTACGAATATTCGGTTAACGGAATTGATTATCAAACATCTAATTATTTTATAGAACTGCCCGATGGCGATTACAATATTTCAATCAGAGATGCCAATGCTTGTGAATATAATGATATATTAAATGTTCATGTTACCAATTTGATTAACATGCAATTTTTTACACCCAATGGTGACGGATATAATGATTATTGGCGGATTATAAATTCTGAAAACACACCGGAAGCCAGCTTATATATTTATGATCGTTATGGCAAATTAATCAAGCAAATGCATACACAGATACACGAAGTTTGGGACGGTTCCTTTAAAGGTACCCCATTAGTATCCAATGATTACTGGTATATGTTGGTGTTGCCTAGCGGCAAAATTTATAAAGGACACTTTACGCTTAAGCGCTAAATCATAGTTTTTAATAAAAAAATAATAAATAGACGGTTAAACAGCCGTCTATTTTTTTATCCGGTCAACCCAAACAACTTCAGAGTATTCAAAACTTAAAATTTGATTAAACTTTAAAAACTATTTTGGTATTTAAAGTTCCCTTTATATCTTTGTGCTATAAATTTTAAGTTTATGAAAGATAAAATTATACAAAAATCAGCACAATTAAATTATAAATACGGTATTAAAAATGTTACCATGGATCAGATTGCCAAAGAACTGGGTATTTCAAAAAAAACGATATACCGGTATTTTGCCAATAAAAATGATTTGGTAAGACAAACGGTAGATTATATTTTTGATCAGATACAAACCCGGATTGATCAAATATGTATGATGAAACTCAATCCGTATGAAGAATTATTTAGGGTCAAAGATCTTATTAAAGAGAACATCAATAAATCGGAAACATCTTCGCATTTTCAATTAAAAAAATATTACCCGGATATAGCTCAAAATCTAGAAAACCGTAAATTTAATTCTATTATGGAATGCTTGGATCATAACTTGAAAAAAGGGGTCAAATCCGGCTACTACAAATCTGATCTGGACAAAGATTTTGTAAAACGCATGTATTACAGCAACACTTTAAATTTGATGAATCCCGAATTGTTTCCTCCCGAACTATTTGACAGGCATCAAACCATGGATTTGTTTTTAAAAATGTTTTTAACCGGCATTTCCACCAAAAAAGGTCGAAAAAAATTAAAAGAACTTACCGGTAAATAACCTTGTTACATATGAAAAAAATATATATTATAATAATCTTGTTCGGTTTTCAAGGCTTATGGGCACAACAGCTGATTCGCTTTAGTTTACAAGATGCCATTAATTATGCTTTACAAAATAATGCACAAGTAAAAAAGGCCGGTAATGACGTCTTAAAAGCCCAAAAAAAGGTGTGGGAAACCACTTCAATGGGTTTTCCGCAAATTGATGGCACGGCATCTTATCAAAAATTTTTGGAACAACCGGTAAATTTGATGCCGGCACGTATTTTTAATCCGTCTGCGCCTCAAGGCACTTATGTTCCGGTCAAATTTGGCACCGAACAAAATATGAAATGGTCGGCCACCTTAAAACAATTGATTTTTAGCGGCTCTTATTTGGTCGGCTTGCAGTCGGCCAAAACTTTTAAGAAAATCAGTGAAAACGCCCAAATCAAAACCGCTCAAAAAGTCAAAGAAGCGGTAGTCAATGCTTACGGCAATGCTTTGTTTACCGATGAGAGCATCCGTATTATGCAACAAAATATCAAAACCATCAGTCAAAACTTGTTTGAAGTCAAACAAATGTTTCAAAATGGTTTGGTCGAAGAGACGGATGTAGAACAATTGCAAATTACATTGTCCAATTTGCAAAATCAACTGGACTATTTAATGCGTATGAAAGCCGTGGCTTATCAGATGCTCAATTTTACCATGGGACGTCCGGTTGATGCCGGTTTAGAATTGTCCGATTCGGTTGAAACGATCAAAGAGTCCGCTATGCAGTTGGATTTGTTACAACAACCTTTTGATGCGGAACAAAATATTGATTATTTGATTGCTAAAAATCAAGAAAAAGCCAAAAAACTACAAGTTAAATATGAAAAAACAAAGGCCTTGCCCACAATTGCCGCTTTTGTTAATTATGGAAAAAATGCCTATAACAACGAATTTAAGTTTTTTGACGACAATCAAAGTTGGTATCCGCAATCCTTATTTGGTATCAATATTAATATTCCTATTTTTAGCAGTTTGGGACGGGCAGCTAAAGTAAAACAAGCCCGTTTGGCCTACAAAAATGCTCAAATTGATTTGAAGGAAAAACAAAAAGAACTCAATTTGCAATATACCAAAGCTAAAAACGAATACGAACATAGTTTTAAAAATTATGATATAGCCAAAGACAACTTGACATTGGCCGAAAAAATAGCTCGAAAAGAGGCTGTTAAATATAAAGAAGGCGTTGGTAATAGTTTTCAACTCAATCAGGCCCGCTTACAGTTATACCAAGCCCAACAACAATATTTGCAATCTATCATTTCCATTGTCAATAAAAAAATCGCTTTAGAAAATATTTTAGGACGTTAACCGCTTAAAAATTAAATAATTATGAATAATCTAACAAGTCAATATTACTATATGAAACCATTCGCCGTCTTATTAATCTTTTTGATACTACTTTCATCTTGTAGCCAATCGGAAAAATCACAGCCTGCAGATTTGGTTACCCAAAAAAGCCGAATTGAAAAGCAAATAGATAGTTTAAATAAGATTTTAATTGAAATAGATAAGAAATTGAATCAAAATAAAGCCGAAGATATACCGGTTATAGATGCTATAGTTGTTGATAATCAACATTTTATGCATTATATTGATTTGCAAGGTAATATTGACACTGACGGTAATGTTATGGTGATGCCGGAGGTAATGGGAAGCGTTACCAAAATTTATAAAAACGAAGGCGACCGCGTGGTTAAAGGGCAAATCATTATGCTACTTGACGATCAAGTATTGCGTAATCAAATAGCCGAAGTGCGCACCCAATATGCTTTGGCCAAAACAGCTTACGACCGTCAAAAACGGCTTTGGGATCAAAAAATAGGCTCCGAAATGGCTTATCTGCAAGCTAAAACCAAAAAAGAATCTTTAGCTAAAAAATTACGCACCTTACAATCGCAATTGTCCAAATTTAAAGTAAAAGCTCCTATATCGGGCACCTTAGATGACCTCATGATTAAAGAGGGTGAGATGGCTGCGCCGCAACGTCCCGTGGCACGTGTGGTTAATTTGTCAAAAGTTTATATGCAAGCCGATGTGTCGGAGCGCTATTTACCGCAAATTAAGAAAGGCACACCGGTCAATATTTATTTTCCCGAAATTCAAAAACAAATTAAATCTACCGTCAATTATGTCGGTAATTTTATCCATCCTAATAATAGGACTTTTAAAATAAGAGTCAATTTGGTCAATGTAGATGGTGATCTAAAACCCAATTTGACCGGACAATTGCAAATCAAAGATTTTGAAACGGATAGCGCTATTGTGTTGCCTCTATCTTTGGTGCAAGAAGATCGCAACGGACAAAATTATGTTTATGTTTTGGTGCCTGTAAAAGACCGACCGGATATATACAAAGTCAGCAAAAGATTAGTAACACTTGGTAAATCATACAAAGACTTGGTGATGATAACTTCCGGATTAACCCCGGGTGATATTATTGCTACTCAAGCCGCCCGTGGATTAACCGAAGGCGATTTGGTCAAGGTGTCCAAGCCTGACAATTTAAAACCAAAGGATGAGGCGCCGGTAAAAGGGCAACAGCAAACCCAAAAAACAAAACCTGTTTATCATACGGTTAACAAAGGCGAAACGCTTTTTAAAATTCATAAAAAATACAAAGTGTCTTTGGCTGATCTAAAAGCTTGGAACGGTTTAAAAAGTGATGCTGTTAAAGTGGGACAAAAACTAATCGTTAAAAAGTAAACTTTTACAACAAAAAGTTGTCTCTATCAAAACTGTGACTTATGAAAAAAATATATAAAGAGTTTAATCTGTCCACTGGTGCTTTAAAAAATGTCAATACGGTTAAATTGATTATTGTGCTATTGAGTATTGGCGGATTATATGCCTACCTCAATATGCCGCGCGAGGCCTTCCCCGATGTGGCAGCCCCCGAAGTGTTTGTAACGACACCGTATCCGGGCAATTCGGCCGAAGATATCGAAAATCTGATCACCCGTCCGCTCGAAACGGAGTTTAAAAAAATCAAAGGA
>Ga0256843_1002168_pt1 | contig 14577 bp, 15 predicted proteins | sample AlvinellametaG_FD_191572 | JGI IMG/M metagenome (GOLD analysis project Ga0256843, IMG submission 191572) | Pompeii worm associated microbial communities from hydrothermal vent at the East Pacific Rise, Pacific Ocean - Alvinella | ecosystem: Host-associated > Annelida > Integument > Unclassified ... | reverse complement strand
AATCCGCCATCCGCATATGCCGAAAATCGCTTTTAAAATTTTATGGGATCTGATTCAGGCTAAACATGAGTTTTTCGGTTTTGTAAAAAATTTAAGAAAAGACGGAGGATATTACTGGGTTTTGGCTTATATTACCCCGGATTTGGATCTGAACGGAAATATTATAGGATATACCTCTTTTAGAAAAAAACCGTCAAGAAAAGGAATAGAAACTATAGAACCGATATATAAACAATTGGTAGATGCAGAAAAAAGCGGAGGAATCAGCGCCAGTTATGAACTGCTTAAGAAACTGTTAAAAGCCGATGACGAAACGGTTGTAGATAAGTATCACGAATTAGTATTTAACTTGCAAAAAGGGTAAAAAATGAAATTTAAAGAAATGTTAACATTAAGATTTATTGCGATTTTAATTGCAAATTTTTTGCTTTTAGCTTATATGATTTATCTTAAGCAGTATATTGCAGTAGGAGTATATGTTGTTTTTATAATACTGGCATATTTTTTACCCTCTAATAAAAAGAGGGAGTCAGACCATAAAAATATTTTTCAAAAAATCGGCAAAACCGTCGATGACGCTTACAATGGAAAACTTTCCAGCAGAGTACTCTTGGACGGAGAAAGTACTTTGGAAGAACAGATAGGCTGGAATATAAATGAAATGCTTGATCAGATAGAAGATCTGCTCAGAGAATCCAAAAACACAATACAGGCTATTATAAACGGAGACGAATACAGATATATAATGCCAAGTGGGCTTCACGGAGAATTCAGAAACGTTGCTTTGGAATTTGAAAAGGCGATTGAATCTCTGAAAGTATCAAAAAAAGTTGAAAGAATAAGCGCGCTTTCTAAAAAGTTTATTGAAATAGACGGCGGTGTTACCGCAAATATGGAAAGAGTCGGAAATGAAATTTATGAAATAGACAACGCATTTAAAGAAATAACCGCAAAAGTTAAAGCTTCTACAACACAGGCTGACAAAACATATTATTTAATGCAGGAAAGCAAAAACGATTTTACTCTTCTTAGCGAAAAAGTTCAGGAAACATCCAATGAAATAACCCAGATGGCTGAAAATATTCATTCGATTTCCAATATTGTGGAACTTATTAAAGATATCGCCGACCAGACAAATCTGCTTGCTTTAAACGCGGCGATTGAAGCAGCCAGAGCCGGAGAACACGGAAGAGGGTTTGCCGTTGTCGCCGACAACGTAAGAGACTTGGCTGAAAGAACGCAAAAAGCCACAAACGAAATTGCCATTACAATACAAACCCTGCAGCAGCAGTTTAACGGTATAGAGGAAAACACTAACCAGGTTGTTAAAATCGGAGACAAATCTTATGAAACGCTTCAGAATTTTGAGCAGGTGCTTGATATTCTGAAAAAAGAACTTACAGAAGTGAGTACCATTTCAGACAAAAACACATTAAAGCTTATTTTTATTACATTTAAAATATCTCATATTATCTATAAATCAAATATATATTCTGCCATTACGAAAGAAAAAGTTGAAGACGAAATCTTAAGTATTACGGATAAAAACTGCAAACTAGGCGAATGGCTCAATAAACCTGAAATTAAAGAAATGTTAAAAGGATTTAAGGATCTGAACAATTTGATGAAATACCATAAATTAATACATGATATAGGTATTGAAATACTTGAAAGAGTAAGAAAAGAAGGTATAACCAAACAAAATCCAAAATGGTATTACGAAAGACTGCTTGAGCTTGAAAAATATGCTAAACTTACGTTCCAAGAATTAGACAAATTAGCAGAATATGCTACAAAAGAAAATATTGTAGCGGATTTACTTGAAAAATCTAAGGAGTAAGATGTTAAGATTTGCGCCGAGTCCGACAGGTGATATGCATATAGGTAATTTAAGAGTTGCTATTTTTAACTATATAGTTGCAAAACAGAAAAACGAAAAACTTTTAATAAGAATAGAAGATACGGATAAAGAAAGAAATATAGAAGGCAAAGATGTTGAAATACTGAATATTTTAAAATTATTCGGTATAGAATACGATAACGTTGTTTACCAGTCCGCAAATTTACATTTGCATCAGGAAATGGCAAAAAAACTGCTTGATTCTAAAAAAGCGTTTGTCTGTTTCTGTGATGAAGAAGAGATAAATTTTCAAAGGGAAAAAGCAAAAATTGAAAAAAGACCTTACAGATACAGCGGTAAGTGTGAAAGTCTTTCAAGTGAAGAGATAAGAAACAAAATTGAAAAAAAGATACCGTTTGTGGTGAGACTCAGAAAACCGCAGTACAATATAAAATTTAACGATTTAATCAAAGGCGAATTTGATTTTTCACCTTTTGAAATAGACAGTTTTATTATTATGAGAAAAGATTTTACGCCTACATATAACTTTGCGTGCTCTATTGACGATATGCTGTATGACATTACTCTGGTAATAAGAGGAGAAGACCATCTGAGCAATACTCCTAAGCAGATAGCAATAAGAGAGGCGTTAGGCTATGATAAAGAGATAAAATATGCACATTTGCCAATCATTCTTAATGAAGAAGGCAAAAAAATGAGCAAGCGTGACAGTGCCAGCTCTGTTAAATGGCTTTTGGAAGAAGGGTTTTTGCCTGAAGCGATTGCCAATTATCTGATACTGCTAGGTAACAGTTTCGAAAACGAGATATTTACTTTAAAAGAAGCCATAGAGTTTTTTGATATTACTAAAATTTCAAAAGCACCGGCAAAATTCGATTTAGGGAAACTCAGATTTATAAATAAAGAACATATGAAAAGAATAGAAAAACTTACTCATTATATTGCGTACCATGAAGAGTACGAACCGTTGGCAAAACTGTATCTTGATGAAGTTTCAACTATAAAAGAGCTTAAAGAAAAACTTGACAATATATTTTCAAAACAAAACTTTAACGAATTTACAGAAGAAGTGGAAATATTAAAACAGGAAATTTTAAACAGCGAACTTGAAGACGATTATAACGATTTCAAGAAAAGAATTATGAACAATACCGGTTTAAAAGGTAAAAAACTGTTTATGCCTCTTAGAATGATAATGGTCGGTTCAAAACAGGGTCCTGAAATAAAAGATTTATATGCTATAATGAAACCGTACCTGAAAATGATTATTAAGGAGTATAGATGAATACGTTATTGATATCTATATTGCAGTTTATATCCATTTTAATAAGTATTTATATATGGGTTGTAATTATTGCCGCGCTTATTACCTGGGTGCAGCCAAATCCTTATAATCCTATTGTAAGATTTTTATGGAATGTTACAGAGCCCGTTTACAGATGGATAAGACGCTATATTCCGACTACGTTCGGAGGGTTTGACATAGCTCCGATTATACTTATTTTAGCTCTTCAGTTTCTCCAGATTTTGATTAATAATATAATTATGTCGTTATGAGGCTGATTTTTTTATTTTTTCCTCTTTTTCTTTTTTCTTTAAATCTCTCAGAACTTCTTACCCATCCTAAAAGCTACGTAAGAGATTTCTATCTGACTCAGTTTATGAGGGAAACAAATTCAACGGTACTGGCATTCAAAGCCTATAATTCAATGTACAAACAAAAACCTTTTAAACATCTGAAAATTTTGGCTCAAAAGTCTCCTTTATTTAAAAATATATATCAGTGTGTGAATGTCAAGCCCGAATATGTGAAAGATGTTGATATATCTTGTGTTTTAAATAACGGCCTTTCCCTTAAAACAATGTCTAAACTTAATAAAAAAGATTTACAGTATCTTTATAATAAACTGCCTCCTAGCAAAGAAAAAGAGGCGGTTTACGCCTTTTTGCATAATGATTTCAGCAATGTATTTAAAAGCAGGGATTTGGGATATTATTTCATAATAAATTATCCTGATAAAAAAATAGACCAGAAAATAACGGATTTTTCACTGTTTGAAGACAGATATTTTTATCTGTTTGTAAAATATGCGGTGCTTAATAATCTCCCTGAAATAGAAAAATCACTTTTGAGCCTGAATTATAAAAATTTTGACGACAGGGTTAAATGGTGGCTTTTTATTAATGCTTTAAAAAACAGTAAAGATAAGCTGGCGAAAAAAATACTTTATACGATAAATAGAAAAACTTCCAAAATATATTTTTGGATGTGGCAGCTGGGCAATAAAGCGGCAAAAGAAAAACTGCTTGAAAATCCGAGAGTGAATTTTTACACTTTATATGCGTATGAAAGTGTTAATAAGAAGTTTTTTATTAAAAACAAAATAATTTACAATTCTGTAAAAAAACCTAAATACAATCAGTATAATCCTTGGGATGTGCTGAAATTCTGGGATGAACTGAAACGCAGAGAGAATCTTTTCTCTTTTGCGAAAGAGCTTGACTCAAATAAAAGTATTGCTTTAAAAGCTATTGTTTTGGATAAAGCTTTTAAATATAAATACAATATATATATTACGCCTAAAATGTATAATGACGAAAATGTCTCTTTTAAGGCTTTTGTATATGCCATTGCCAGACAGGAAAGCAGATTTATACCTGCAAGTGTAAGCAGAAGCTATGCTTTGGGAACGATGCAGCTGATGCCGTTTTTGGTCAGGGATTATCATTCCGACGTGTTTGAACAGTTTAATTATACTGAGAATGTGAAACTGGGAGTCAAGCATTTGAAATGGCTTTTTTCCAAGCTGCACGATCCTCTTATGGTGGCTTATGCATATAACGGAGGAATCGGGTTTTTAAAAAACAAAGTGCTTTCATATTTTAAATATAAAGGGAAATACCAGCCTTTTTTAAGTATGGAGCTTGTGCCTTATGATGAAAGCAGGGAGTACGGGAAAAAAGTAATTGCGAATTTTATAATATATTCACATATATTCGGAGATAATAATATTACACTTCATAAAGAACTTAAAAGGTGAATTTTACTTCTCCCCAGTCTTTGCTTTTATATTCTAAAACATACGGTTTTTGTGTTTGGTTGAATTCTACGATATAATAGTTCATCCATTCGTTGTAAAACGGAAAATTTTTATATAATATAAAAGAAGGTATTTTTTTGGAGATTTTTACCGGTTCGGTATTGTTAAGGGTTAATTTAAACTCCTGGTTTTGAAGAGTGTTATGAAAATCGTTGTAAACTCCGATTAAAAAAGTCGGCTTAGTGAATTTTTCAGGATATAGAGGATTTAAATATACGGCGTCTATAAGCGCTTTTGTTTCAAGTGAATTTATTATTTGGCCTCTTTGTGTGTAGGTTAGTGTTTTTTCGTATAAAGGATCTTGTTTTATAGCCGTTTTGATGCTGCATCCTGTAAAAAACAGTAAAAATATAAGCAGAAATTTTTTCATTTATTGACCTTTTTTGCTTAAATTATAACAAAAAAAGGATTATGTTGAGATTTAATGTAATAGGAATAGGGGATTATATTGGCAAATGCGTTTACGACGAAGCCGAAGACGCTTTGCTGGTAGACGGCGAAATTGTTCTTGATTTTAAGAAAAAATATAAAGACTATCTGAAATATACGAAATTTATGATTCATACGTTAGACGGAAGAGAATGGATTTCTTTTCAGTTTCTTCCTCAAAACGGAGAGATCTTAAAAAGAAAATTCGCAATTATTACGGCATATAATCCAAAGGGCATGATTTATAACGATTTTCTTAATTTTTTAAGAAATACCGAACTTGAAAGCGTAATAAAAGCTTTTGGCTATGAATCTTATTTAAGCATTGGAGAGCTGTTTGACTACAGTGAAAAGTCTTTTATTATTTATGACATAGAAAAAAAAGACGCAATAGAAATAGCCCGTAAATTTGACCAGTATTCAATATTTTACAACAGCGGAGATTATATTTCGGTTACGGAATGCGAAACAGAAAAAGATATATTAAAATACGAATATAAAAAGCATTATAAATAAAGGAGCGATATGCAGGATTACAAAGACAGAAAATTTACTTTTCCGGAAATATTAGGCGTTACGGCGGCTTTTATTATGTTTATAGCAATAGGAATGATTATGGGCGGTACGGCAGCCGGAAATAACAAAGTTTTTTACGGGGGAGCGGGGTTGTTCAGCCTGGGTGCCGTTATTGCGGTTTATCTTCTTCTGAAATACGGCAAAAAAAAGGAAGACGATTTTTAAATGTATATTATGCAGCGGTTTTTCGTTTGATGTAATTTGCAAAAAGTGTCAAAAAAGATATTTACGGCCGAAAATAAGAAAAAAAGACAATATAGTTTCTTTTTACGACTATGAAACTATAGAGCATTTAATTAAATACAAATATCATAAATTCGGAAACAGGGTTTTTAAAATTTTGGCTCAAAACTCCTTAAAATATTTAGCAGGGGAAATAAAAGAGAGCTTTTATGTAATTCCCGTGGACGATAAAACAAAAAAAGGGTTTTCCCATACGGCCGTTTTGGCCCATGAAATGAAAACGGAGTTTATAAAACCTCTTTACCGCTCGCTGCTCTCTTCAAGCAATGTACAGTATGCGGGCAAATCTCTTGAATTCAGACTTAAAAATCCCAGAAATTTTATTTATAAAGGCAAATCAGGTATCGATGTGATTTTGATTGACGATATTGCCACAACCGGACTGACGCTTAACGAAGCGAAAGAGTGTCTGCTTGAAAACGGCGTAAATGTTGTATTAAGCGCAGTTTTGGCAAATTTAAAAAAATAATTTGGTATAATATTGCTAAAAAGAAATAAAGGATATTAATGCAAGTAATTCCTGTCAGTATTGAAGATACACTTTCAAAAAGCTATTTAGAATATTCAATGAGCGTTATAGTAGGACGTGCTCTTCCGGACGTAAGAGACGGACTGAAGCCCGTTCACAGAAGAATTCTTTATGCTATGCACAAAATGGGTATTACAGCCGGAAGCGCATATAAAAAATCAGCAAGAATTGTAGGGGACGTTATCGGTAAATACCATCCTCACGGTGACAGTGCGGTTTATGAAGCACTTGTCAGAATGGCACAGCCGTTTTCTATGAGAATGCCTCTTATTGACGGTCAGGGGAACTTCGGTAGTATAGACGGTGACAATGCGGCCGCTATGAGATATACAGAGGCCAGACTTACTAAAATTGCCGAAGAGCTGTTAAAAGATATTGATAAAGATACAGTGGATTTCATACCTAACTACGACGGGACTGAAAGAGAACCCGTAGTCCTGCCTGCAAGATTTCCAAATCTGCTTGTTAACGGAAGCAGTGGTATTGCCGTAGGTATGGCTACAAATATACCTCCTCATAACCTTGAAGAGCTGATTGACGCTCTTATTTATATGATTGACAATAAAGACGCAACACTTGAAGATATACTGCAGTTCGTAAAAGGACCTGATTTCCCTACAGGCGGTACTATTTTCGGTAAAAGCGGGATAATTGAAGCTTATAAAACCGGAAGAGGAAGTATTAAAATCAGAGCGAAACACCATATCGAACATAAAGGAAACAAAGAGGTAATCGTAATAGACGAGCTTCCTTTCCAGGTTAACAAAGCTAAACTGATTGAAAAAATAAGCGACCTTGTAAAAGATAAAATTGTCGAGGGTATCAGCGAAGTAAGAGACGAGAGCGACAGGGAAGGAATTAGGGTTGTAATTGAGCTTAAAAAAGACGCAATGAGCGAAATCATACTGAACAATCTTTATAAACACACTCAAATGCAGGTAAGCTTCGGTATCAATATGCTCGGAATTTATGACAAACAGCCTAAACTTTTCAATCTTTTCGAGCTTCTTGACATATTCATCAAACATAGAAAAACAGTAGTTATCAGAAGAACGATTTATGAACTTGAAGAAGCAAAAAGAAGAGCCCATATTTTAGAAGGGTTGCTGATTGCGCTTGCAAATATTGACGAAGTTGTGGAAATAATTAAAAAATCTAACGACACAAAAGAAGCAAAAGAAAATTTAATCAGCAGATTTGAATTAAGCGACGTTCAGGCTCAGGCGATACTAGATATGAGACTTGCAAGACTGACATCTTTGGAAGTTGAAAAGCTAGAAAACGAATACAAAGAACTTATGGAAAAAATCGAATATCTAAATTCAATACTTAAAGACGAAAATATCCTAAACGGAGTTATTAAAGACGAACTTATTGAAATTAAGAAAAAATATCCGACTCCTAGGCTTACAAACATTGAAGAGGATTATGACGCAATCGATATAGAAGATCTAATTCCTAATGAAGAGATGGTTGTAACAATTACTCACAGAGGGTACGTAAAAAGAGTGCCGCTAAAAGCTTACGAAAGACAAAACAGAGGCGGTAAAGGTAAAAAAGCCCTTACCATATATGAAGACGACTTTATTGAAGACTTTTATGTAGCCAATTCACACGATACTCTGATGATTATAACAGACAGAGGTCAGCTGCACTGGCTTAAAGTTTACAGAATTCCGGAAGGAAGCAGAACTAGTAAAGGTAAAGCCATTGTAAATCTTATTAATCTTGATAAAGACGAAAAAATTCAGACAATTATCAAAACAGAAGATTTCGATGAAACCAAATCACTTGCATTCTTTACTAAAAACGGAATCGTAAAAAGAACGAATCTGAGCGAATTTAAAAATATCAGAAGTACCGGAGTCAGAGCTATCACTATTGATGAAGGCGATGAGCTTGTAACGGCAAAAATAGTTGAACCTAACGACAAACAGCTGTTTATCGTTACTAAAAAAGGTATGGCTATAAGATTCCCTGTGGATACTGTAAGGGAAATGGGAAGAACTGCCAGAGGAGTTACAGGTATAAGGTTTAAAATAGACGGAGACGAGGTTGTAGGTGCGCTTGCTCTTGACGATGAAAATCAGGAAATTCTGACACTCAGCGAAAAAGGTTTCGGTAAAAGAACTGAAGCAAATCTGTACAGACTGACAAACAGAGGCGGAAAAGGCGTAATCGCCATGAAACTTACAAATAAAACCGGTGATCTTGTAGGTGTCGTAGCCACTGAAAAAGACCATGATTTGATGGTGCTTACAAGCAGCGGTAAAATGATAAGAGTGTCTATTGACAGTATTAGTAAAACAGGTAAAAACACTCAGGGTGTGAGAGTTGTTAAACTTGACAGCGGAGACAGAGTTGTAAGCCTTGCCAAAACACCTAGCGAAAAAGAAGAAAACACGCTTTTTGACGAGGAAGAGTAAAATGTTTTTTAAAATTGCCGATATTGGAAATAAAAAAGGTATAAAAATGAAAAAAATATTAATTGCGTCTTTTGCTCTTCTGAGTTTTGGATGTGCAGCCACTACAAGCGATATGCCCGCTCAGCAGCCAAAAGCGGAAACAAAGCCTTTTAATTCTCAGCAGGTTATTAAAAACGAGGTAAATATAATTCCTCCTGTACAGCAGCAATCAAAAAACAGCGAAGAGAAAAAAACAGCTAAAAACGACACTGTAGATGTTAATTCAATAAATGTGGACACCACTATAGAAAATACTCCAGTTCTTAAAAAAAGTCCTATCGTTACGTTACAGGTTGAAGGGTTGGGAGTAGCTCCTGTAAATGCTCAGAGCGTTCCTCAGGCAAAAGTAATGGCTAGACGCGCGGCAATAGCGGATGCATACAGAGCGCTGGCTGAAAAAATGTACGGAATCAGAGTAAAAGGAAGTGAAACAGTTAAAGATTTAATGCTTAAAAACTCTGAAGTAAGAACAAACGTATACGGTTTAATAAGAGGAGCATGTATTCAGGAAGAAAGTTTTAAAAACGGTATTTATAAAGTAGTTATGAGCGTTAAGCTTGATGTAAGGAGATGGAATAAATATATTAACGCTAATTAGTCTTCCTCTTTTTCTCTTTGCAGATTATTTTATATCTTACAATGCGGTAATTGACAACTCCGTCATCATTTCTTCTCATCTTGAATGTTCTAAAGCTTTGACACTCAGTAATAAAAATAGTAAATTCCTTTTTGAACTTAATGTAGACGGCGATAACCCTTTGCGTATATGTCAAAAATACAAAAATACCATTATCGACCGGCTTTTAAAATATCAGACGGTGGTAAACGCCCAGTATAATAAAAACGACAGGGTAAAAATTGTGTTTTTGCCTCACAGATTTGATATTATTATAAAAAACGGAACAGCGTATTTTTATATAAAAGGTGATAATTAATGAAAGTGGCCATTGTTGAAGACGATATTAATATGAGAAAATCTCTTTCACTTGCTTTAAAAAGCGAAGGCTATGAAGTGGTTGAGTTCCGTCATGCTCTTGACGCTTTAAAAAAGCTGGATGAGAGTATAGATGTAATAGTCAGCGATATTACGATGCCGAAGATGGACGGTATTGAGTTCGTAAAAGAGCTCAACGGCAAATACGACGTAATTATGATAACGGGAAACGCAACGCTTAATAAAGCGATTGAAGCTTTAAGACTGGGAGTAAAAGATTTTTTAACAAAGCCTTTTGAAATTGAAGAACTGATTGCGGCAATTGAGAGAAAAAGAAAAGTAAAAGAAAAAACAAAAGGTAAAAAAGCTGAATTTAAACCTGAATTTATCGCTGTGGACGAAAACACCAAAAAAATTTTGGAAATGGCTAAAAAGGTTGCTCCAACGACGGCTAATGTAATGCTGCTCGGTGAAAGCGGAGTCGGAAAGGAAGAGTTTGCGAAATTTATTCATAAAAGCTCCGGCAGAGGAGAATTTATAGCCGTAAATATGAGCGCTATTCCGGAAAACCTGATAGAAAGCGAACTTTTCGGATATGAAAAAGGCGCGTTTACAGACGCTGTTCAAAGTAAACCGGGACTGTTTGAACTTGCGCAGGGAGGTACGCTTTTTTTGGATGAAATCGGTGAAATGCCTTATAATTTACAGGCTAAACTTTTAAGAGTGTTACAGGAGAGGGAGTTTTACCGTTTAGGCGGTACGAAACCGATTAAACTGGATGTAAGAATAATAAGCGCGACTAATCAGAATATAGACGATATGATTAAAAACAACAAATTCAGAGAAGATCTGTATTACAGACTAAATACAATTCCTATAAAAATACCTCCTTTGAGAGAGAGAAAAAACGATATAATTCCAATTGCGGAAAATATTCTTAAAAAAACCGCTGCGGAATATAATTTTGATAATAAAACTTTAAGTGAAGAAGCAAAAAAAGTACTGCTTGAGTATGAATGGCCGGGAAATATAAGAGAACTGGTTAATGTTATTGAAAGAGCCGTTATTTTAAGCGATACGGATGTAATAGAAAAAAAAGATTTGATTTTAATATAAGGAGAGTAAATGTATAATGTTGCAATAGCCGGAGCTACAGGAGCGGTTGGAGAAGAGCTGTTAAGGGTAATAGAGGAATATGAAATACCTGTTAAAAAACTTGTGCCTCTTGCAAGTGCCAGAAGCGTCGGAAGAGAAGTTGAGTTTAAAGGTGAAAGTATAAAAGTAAAAGAGCTTACCTGTGATGTTTTTGAAGAAGAAGAAATTGATATAGCTTTTTTCAGCGCAGGAGGCAGTATAAGTGCAAAATTCGCACCGTGCGCAGCAAAAGCGGGAGCGGTTGTAATTGATAATACCAGTTATTTCAGAATGAATCCGGACGTTCCTTTGGTTGTGCCTGAAGTAAACCCGGAAGATATAGCCTTATGGAAAAAAACAGGAATAATAGCCAATCCGAACTGTTCGACTATTCAAATGGTAATATCCCTTGCTCCGTTACATGAGGAATTCGGTATTAAAAGAGTAGACGTTGCCACTTATCAGGCGGTGAGCGGAGCTGGTAAAAAAGGTATGGAAGAGCTGTTTGAACAGATGAGGGCAGTGTTTAACTTTAAACTGGATAAAGCAGTGGAAGAAAGAGAAGTTTTCCAGCATCAAATCGCACTTAACGTAATTCCGCATATAGATAAGTTTATGGATAACGGATTTACAAAAGAAGAAATGAAAATGGTAAATGAAACCAACAAAATTATGCACAGCAATATTCAGGTTGCTCCTACTTGTGTAAGAGTGCCTATTTTAAGAAGCCACAGTGAAGCGATTACTATTTACTGTGAAAAAGATGTTTCTGTGGAAAGAGCAAGAGAAGTTCTTGCGAATTTTGAAGATGTTAAAGTAATAGACAACCCTGAAAAAAACGAATATCCTATGCCTGTAATAGCTACTGACACGGATTATGTTTATGTGGGTAGAATAAGAAAAGACCTGTATGATCCGAAAGTTCTGCATTTCTTTAACGTTGCGGATCAGATCAGGGTAGGGGCTGCTACCAACGCCGTAAGAATTGCTAAAAAATGGATAGAAATGGAGGGAGGAAAATGAAACTGATTGAAGCGCTATTTGAGGGGGCTTTGTGGAAAAGCAGGTTTATTGTTATTTTAGCCGTGGTATTTGCGGTACTGGGTGCTATATCTTTATTTGCGGTTGCGAGTGCGGACATATGGAAAATGGTTGTTGTTACGTGGAATGTTTTTGTAAACAACGCCCATCCTGAAAATTTCCATGAAAACTTGATAGGTAAAATTATCGGGGCTATAGACCTTTATCTTATCGGAGTAGTTCTTTTAATTTTTGCTTTCGGTATTTATGAGCTTTTTATCAGTGAAATTGACGAAGCAAATAACAGCGAAGTGGGCGACAGTATTTTAGCGGTACACAGTCTTGATGAACTTAAATCAAAACTCGGTAACGTTATTGTAATGGTTCTTATTGTTATTTTCTTTAAAAAAGTAATTCACATGCATTTTGAAACACCTCTTGATATGCTTTATTTGGCAGTCGGTATATTTGCTCTTGCACTTTCATTATACTTCATGCATAAATCGCATGCCGTACATGAAAAAGAAGCAGAGGAAGAAAATTAGGTGTTAATATGAAATATATTTTCGGCCCCGTGGCTTCAAGACGCTTCGGAATGAGTCTTGGAGTTGATCTTTCCCCTGATAAAAAAAGATGTAATTTCGATTGTATTTACTGTGAGCTGGATCCTGCAAAACCCGTTAATATTTACGATAATGCTCCGAAACCTGATGAAATACTCAAAGAAATAAACCTGGCCGTCAAAAAATTCTCTTTTGATGTTTTAACACTTACCAGTAACGGAGAACCTACATTATATCCTTATCTTGAAGAACTGGTAAAAAACCTGTCTGAATATAAACTGCTTATTTTAAGCAACTCTTCCACAATAGACAATCCTGAAATTCAGAAAACTTTATGCAGGTTTGATATGGTAAAGCTTTCTTTAGATGCGGTAACTCCTCAGATTTTTAAAAAAATAGACAGACCATATAAAGAAATTAAAATCGAAAATATTATCGCAGGAATGAAAAAGTTCAGAAAAATATATAAAGGCGAACTTATTATCGAGATTCTGGTAGTAAAAGGAATTAACGACAAAGAAGAGGAATTTGAAAAAATAAATGAAGTTTTAAAAGATATCAAACCTGAAAGAGTGGATATTTCAACTATAGACAGGCCTCCTGCATATAAAGTCGAGGGAGTTGATACGAAAAGACTCTTTGAACTGTCAAGAAAAATAGAAAATCAGCATATTTTTATTCCGACAAGAGACAAACTGGATTTTAAAGTAGAAAACCTTACAAAAGAAGAGCTGCTTACGACTTTGAAGAAAAGACCTTTCAGTCAAAGTGATATTGATAATATATTCGATGAACATACGCTAAGAATTTTTAATGATTTAAAAAAAGAAAATCTGCTTGAAGAGATCTGGGTGGGCGGAATTAAATTTTATAAAGCTCTTGTTTAGAATATACGGTTATAAAAGGAGATTAATGCGTGAGTTTTTAAATATTTTAAGGGTGTTAATTGCAGTTGATGTAGGTATTGCTGTGTTTTGTTACTTGGAAGACAATACGATCTGGCTATACAATACACAAATAGCGTTTTTCAGTGTCAGTTTAATTATATTAGGTAGTTTTATCGGATATTCAAATATGGTTAAAGCCCATATTAAAAACGGAAATGTAGGAGAAGACATATTAAAAAAATATGAGGACCCTTATAATCTTGATGACGAAGAAGATGAAATTCAGGAAAAAGAGCTTGAAAAATATAAAAACAGAAAATTAAAATGGTACGAGGCTGTTTTGTTTTATTTTAAAGGCGGTTTTAATTTTTTAAGAATAGCCGGTTATGTTGCATTAATAGCTGGATTTATATGGCTGAGCAAAAATAATATTTTTGATTATTTAAGTTTTCTGTTTGGAGTAAGCGTAGTGCCCGCCGTTTCGATGATTTATCTTTTTGCTCTAAGGAGAAAAGCTCAAAAAAGTTGATTGACAAAAACTCAACTCCTGTGGTATAATATATAAAATCAACAAAAGGAGTTGAGATGAGCAGAATATATGGAAAAGTAGAAAATATTGAAGATATAAGCAGAATAAACTGTCTTATACGTGATGAAATGTTAAATGTTACAACTCCTGCCGAACTTAGCGAATTAAAAAAGAGAAGCAATTATCTCTGTACACTCACTTATTCACCGTTCTGGAAGAAAAAATTTAATAATGAAATAGAAAAATTAAGAGATTTAGCTATAAAAGAGAACAGAGCCACCGTAAAAACTGCAAATTACATCGCAA
>Ga0256843_1002167_pt1 | contig 14579 bp, 15 predicted proteins | sample AlvinellametaG_FD_191572 | JGI IMG/M metagenome (GOLD analysis project Ga0256843, IMG submission 191572) | Pompeii worm associated microbial communities from hydrothermal vent at the East Pacific Rise, Pacific Ocean - Alvinella | ecosystem: Host-associated > Annelida > Integument > Unclassified ... | reverse complement strand
AATTGAGTCTATTCACCTCGGTGTAAAAGATTTTCTTTTAAAACCTTTTGATGTCGATGATTTAATTGGGGCAATAAAAAGAGAAGACAAAGTACAGCGAGTAAAGAAGTCTCTCAATGCAACAAAAAAAGAGACGAAAAAATCGACAGAGAGTTTTTTAGGTGCTTCTAAAGCACTTGCAAATGTACTCTCTATTGCAGACAAAGCAGCTGTTACAGATGCTAGTATTTTACTTCTTGGAGAGAGTGGTGTAGGAAAAGAGGTATTTGCCTCGTACATTCATAAAAACTCTAAACGTGCAAAAAAACCATTTATTGCACTCAATATGGCTGCTATTCCAGAGAGCCTCATTGAGAGTGAACTTTTTGGTTTTGAAAAAGGTGCTTTTACCGATGCAAGTGAAGCCAAGGCTGGTCAATTTGAACTAGCAGAGGGTGGAACACTTTTTTTAGATGAAATTGGTGAGATGCCTTATGGTGTACAAGCAAAACTACTTCGTGCATTACAAGAGAAAGAGGTTCGGCGTTTAGGCTCTTCAAAATCAATTAAAATTGACATTCGAGTTGTCTCAGCAACCAATGCGAACCTTCAAGAGAAGATAAAAAATGGAGAGTTTAGAGAGGATTTATACTACCGTCTCAACACAATTCCTCTTCATATACCACCACTTAGAGAGCGTAAAGATGAAATACTCTCTATTGCAGAAGCGACATGTAGTGCTAACTGCAAAAAGTATGGTTTTAATGAAAAAACTTTTTCAGCAGAGGCAAAAAGTGAACTTTTAGAGTATGCTTGGCCAGGAAATATACGAGAACTTATCTCGGTTGTAGAACGTGCAGTAATTTTAAGTGAAACAGATGAAATTCAAAAAGATGAACTCTTTTTAGATATACGTAAATAAATTATAATATACAGGACATAGAGTAATGAGTGAAAAAAAATATAATGTAGCAGTAGTTGGTGCCAATGGTGCCGTTGGTGAAGAGATTCTTACAATTTTAGCAGAGATAGATTTCCCATTAAATATGCTTGTGCCTTTAGCGAGTGCAAGAAGTGTCGGAAAGAGCGTTGAGTACAATGGTGAGTCTCTCCCAATTATTGAACTTACACATGATGTATTTGAGAAGTACGAGGTAGACATAGCACTCTTTTCAGCTGGTGGTAGTGTAAGTGCTGAGTTTGCTCCTTCTGCTGTAAAAGCAGGGGCAGTTGTTATTGACAACACTTCACACTTTAGAATGGATGAAAATACTCCTTTAGTAGTTCCGGAAGTTAATCCTGAAGATATTAAGAAATGGAGACAGACAGGAATTATTGCAAATCCTAACTGCTCTACAATTCAAATGGTACAGACACTCAAACCTCTTGATGAGGCATATGACTTACTGCGTGTAGATGTAAGTACTTACCAAGCAACAAGTGGTGCTGGAAAAAGTGCTATGGAAGAGCTTGTAAGTCAAATGCAATCTTTCTTTGCTTTTACACTAGGTGATGCAGAGCATAAGGCATTTAACCAACAAATTGCACTGAATGTTATTCCTCAAATTGATGTATTCATGGAAAATGGTTACACAAAAGAGGAGATGAAAATGGTAAACGAAACAACAAAAATTATGCATAAAGATATTGCTCTTAGTGCTACTTGTGTTCGTGTACCTGTACTTCGTGGTCACTCAGAAGCACTTACACTTACTTTTGACTCAGAGGTAAGTGCAACAGAAGCACGTGAAATTCTAAGCAAAGCTCCAAACATCGTTATTTTAGACAAGCCAGAAGAGGCACTCTACCCAATGCCAACTACTTGTGTAGATATGAATGAGACTTTTGTTGGTCGTATTCGTGAAGACAACTACTCTAAGAACATGCTTCATATGTTCGTTGTAGCTGACAACCTTCGTGTTGGTGCTGCAACAAATGCTGTACGTATTGCACAAAAATGGATAGAACTAGAGGGAGAGAAGTAAAATGTTAGAATCAATTTTTGAGAGAGGCTTATGGGGTACTCGTTTTATGGTACTTCTTGCTGTTATTTTTGGACTCGTTGGTGCGGTTTCTCTTTTCATTGTTGCATCTTTTGATATTTACGATACGGCTAAGTATGTTATTACAACGTACATGAACCATGCACATCCAGAACATTTTCATGAAGAAGTTGTAGGTGGTGTTATTGGTGCTGTTGACTTGTACCTCATAGGTGTTGTAATGCTCATCTTCTCTTTTGGTCTCTATGAACTCTTTATCTCCGATATTGATGTTGCAAAAGAGGATGAGACTCGTGAGAACAAAATTCTTGCTATTCACTCACTAGACCAACTTAAAGATAAAATTTCAAAAGTTATTGTAATGGTACTTGTTGTTGGTTTTTTCCAAAAAGTGGGTCATACTGAGTATATTGGTGCCTTAGACATGCTCTATTTTGCACTTTCTATCACTGCTGTAGCCGTAGGTTTATTTTTCCTTGGTAAAGTCGGAAAGCACTAAATTAGTCTGTAGAGAAGAGTACTCTTTTCTACTTTACTCGCGCCACTTCTGTGCAAACGCACAACATGCAGAAAAAACTCAATTTTTTTCTGTTGGCGACTAAAAATTAACTTTTAAAGAGTTATATCTTTTAACAATTAGGGAAAAAAATGGGAAAAATATTTGTAGATGCATGTTTAGGGAAAGAGACTCCTTACACTCCAGTATGGATGATGAGACAAGCAGGACGTTACCTGCCAGAGTATATGGCAGTTCGTGCTGAAGCAGGAAACTTTTTAAACCTCTGCCACGATCCTAAAAAAGCAGCTGAAGTAACAATTCAACCACTTGACATTGTTGGTGTAGATGCTGCAATTTTATTTAGTGACATTCTTGTTATTCCAGATGAGATGGGAATGGACTTATCTTTTGTAAAAGGTGAAGGTCCAAAGTTTTCTGACCCTCTTCAAACACAAGAAGATTTAGACAGACTCATTGGTGGAGATGAGGCAGCAAGTAAACTTACTTATGTTTTTGAGACTATTGAACTCCTTCGTGAACAGTTAGATGCTCGTGGCGATGACAAAGCACTCATCGGTTTTACAGGTGCACCATGGACACTTGCTACATACATGATAGAAGGACAAGGGACAAAAACATACAATATTTGTAAAAAGATGATGTACTCTAACCCTGAGCTTCTTCATAACATCCTTGCAAAGGTAACAGAAGTTGTAAAACTCTACATGGAGAAACAGATTCAAGCTGGAATTGATGTTGTTCAAATCTTTGACTCTTGGGCTGCTGCTATTGAACCTGGAAAGTATGATGAGTTCTCTTGGAAATATATGGTAGAGATTGCGGAGTACTTAAAAGAGAAGTACCCTCATATTCCTGTTATTATGTTCCCTAAAGGAATTCCTGCATTCTTAGACAAAGTCTATGGAAACTTTGATGTTTTTGGAGTTGACTGGTCTACACCAATGGCACTTGCAAAAGAGAAACTTGGAGACAAATATGTACTTCAAGGAAATATGGAACCATGTCGTCTCTACTCAAAAGAAGCTACAACGAAATGTGTAGAAGTAATTCAAGAGACTATGCAGGGTAAACGCCACATCTTCAACCTAGGTCATGGGATTTTACCAGATGTACCTGTTGAAAATGCTAAGCACTTCGTGGCAGAGTGCCAACGTGTCAGTAAAAAATAGCATAATTTTCGGTCCCGTAAACTCACGCCGTTTTGGCATGAGTCTGGGCATAGACCTCTCCCCTGCTCTTAAACAGTGTAACTTTGACTGCCTCTACTGCGAACTTGCACCTGCAGCCACTGTAGAAAAGCAGCAAGTCACTCTATCGGTACAAGAGATTATAGCGGAGCTACAGAAGCACCTTCACACAAACATAGATGTTATTACACTCACTGCAAATGGAGAACCAACACTCTACCCTCACCTTAATGAACTCATTCATGCCATTAATGACATAAAAGGGTCAACACAAACTCTCATACTTACAAATAGTGCTACACTTGTCAACCCTGATGTCTATAACTCTCTTTTACAACTTGACCAAGTAAAACTCTCACTAGATGCTGTTTCAGCTGATGTCTTTAAAAAAATAGATAGACCTCATGAGAGTATAGATGTTTCAGAAATTGTAGAGAGAGTTATTGCTTTTAGTAAAGAGTACAAGGGAAAACTCTTCATCGAGGTCCTTTTTGTACACCAACTTAATGACACAAAAGAGGAGTTAGAGAAACTCAATGAGGTCCTTTTACAAATAGATGCTCTTCGTATTGACTTAGGAACTATTGACAGACCTCCTGCATACCCTGTCATGGGTGTGAGCTACAAAGAACTCCATGAAATTAGTATGGCATTTGACACCTCTTTACCAATTCACATAGCTTCTAGAGTACATGCAGAACCTAACAACAGCTACTACAGCAAAGAGGAGATTCTTAACACACTAGACAAACGTCCTCTTACACAAGAAGATATTCACCTCCTCTTTGACGAAGCAACACAAAAAGAGCTTATAAAACTCATTGAAGAGGGTGAAGTTGTTAAAAAAACCACAAGTGGTATTGAGTTTTTAGTTCCTGCAAAAAATGAAAATAGAAAGAGAGTAAAATGAGTTACGAAAACCTAGAACTAGAAAATATTTTTATTCCAGCAAAAACTCCCTCTAAGAAACTCATGATTATTCTTCATGGAAGAGGTGACTCAAGTGATGGTTTTGTAGGGCTACCACCTTTTTTAGACTTAGACGATATGAACTACATTCTTTTTGATGCACCTTTTGAGTACTTTACAGGACACTCATGGTACCAACTACCACCTAAACAGCTCCCAGGAATAGAGTACTCTTCAACACTTTTAACAAAAGATTTAGACACTCTTTTTAGCTCGGACTTTCATGCGCAAGAGAGTTTTCTTTTTGGCTTTTCACAGGGCTCACTTTTAACTTTTGAATTTGGTGCAAGATACCATAAAGTACTTGCTGGATACATCGCTATAAGTGGTTATATTTATGATACGGCTAAACTCTTAGAAGAGATGAACCCTGAAGTAAATAAGCATAACTGGCTCTGTACACATGGGACACAAGATGCAGTTTTACCTTTTGATGTTACAAAAAAACAGATAGAAGAGTTACAAAACGGTGGGTTTCATATTGAGTTTCACTCCTTTACAAAAGAGCATACTATTACGCAAGAAGAGCTTACTCTCATAGCCCAATGGATAAAGACAAAGTCACTCTAAAGAAGTGACTTTATAACATTCGTAACACCTTGGTGTAAATTATAGTTTGCAATAGGAAAATCTAACATCTCATCTTCTAAATTTACAGTATAGTGTGCCAAATAGTCTCCAAGGAGTGCTAAATCTATAACTTCATACTTATTACAGGCATCTGTACTTAAACGTGTTCTCTCTAAAGTGCCACTAGCATTTGACTTTTGAATAGTAAAGGCTAAAGTTTTTAAACTTAAAAAATCTTGCCACTCAAAAAAGAGTTCTGGTGTAAGTTTTTCTTCAGCTTCACCCTCTGGGTTAAAAAGAAGTCCCTGCTCTCGTAAGGGTACAAGTACACTTAAAATTGCACGAGAAAAAGGTGTTACCTTGTCACTCCAAAAAGGTGACTCATTCCGAGTTTGAAGCTCTTTGTCAATTGTTTCTACAATCTCATCAAGAGATCCTGTTTCAAATAGTTTGTATGTTTCTTGTTTCATATTTTCTCTTTTATATATTATTTACATAATAGTAGCGTTTTAGTATAATTTGGCTTTTAAATAAAGGATATATTTTGAGATTAAATAAAAGTTTTATAACCAACACAATAGCACTCATACTTATAGCACTCTCCCAACTTCAAACACCATGGAGTAACTACCTACTTTTTACTGGTCTTTTTGCACTCTCTGGAGCCATAACCAACCAATTAGCCATTCATATGCTCTTTGAAAAAGTACCTTTTTTATATGGTTCAGGAGTCATTCCTGCACGTTTTGAGTCTTTTAAAAAAGCCATTAAAGAGTTAATGATGGCAGAGTTCTTCACTAGAGAACAGCTTGAGAACTTCTTTGCCAATGAAGAGCAAAAAATAAACCTTGAGCCAATTATAGAAGAGACAGACTTTACTCCTGCGTTTGATGCCCTCTCTAAAACTGTAATGGAGAGTTCTTTTGGTGGGATGCTTGGAATGTTTGGAGGAGAGACAGCACTTGAGGGACTTCGTGAACCTTTTTCACAAAAGATGAAATCTGCAGTCATAAAAATAGTAAACTCACAGGCTTTTAACGAAACACTCCAAAACCATATGCAAAAATCCTCACTAAGTGACGATATGCTAAGTTCCATTGAGGGAGTCATTGACTCACGTTTAGCGGAGCTTACACCTCAAATGGTTAAAGAGCTTGTTCAAAAACTCATAGCAGAACATTTAGGTTGGCTCGTTGTTTGGGGTGGTGTTTTTGGTGGTGCTATAGGACTACTCTCAGCATTCTTACTGTAGTCTTCTCTTGAGTAATAGCTTTCTGGACTCTATTACTCTTCTCTTCTTGTAAACTATATAACTTCTATAGTTACTTCATCACCTATGATGAGTTTGTCACCTTTTATAATTTTTGCACGTTTACGAAGTTCTATTTCTCCGTTACGGTTGACATAACCATCGGCTACTATCATCTTTGCTTGCGCACCTGTGTCTACTAAATCTAGTAGTTTTAAAAGTTTAAAAAGTTCTATATATTGGTCTTGGAGGGCATACTCAATTGTGCTCATGTTTTTCCTATCTATTTTATTATAAGAATCATACCATTTTAGTGCTATAATATAGATTATGCAAATAGGTTTTAACAGTTCATACAATGCCGGTAACAGTGCTTATGCGATTAAACTCAATGAGAAAGAGATGCTCATTATTGAGGAAGATCCTCTCTCTAAAGAGTTAGCAAAAACAAAAAAAGAGAAAAAAGCACAAGAGAATGCTATTGAGCAGGCACAAAAGAGTAACAAAAGTTCTGACCCAAATGAGCTAAGTGAGAGTGAAAAAAAACTTACAGAAGATTTAGCGAGTAGAGATGCCCAAGTGAGAGCTCATGAGAGTGCCCACCAGTCAAACGCAGGTGGGCTTGCTGGTGCAGCATCCTACACCTACCAACAGGGACCAGACGGTAAACTCTATGCTATTGGTGGTGAAGTACCCATCTCTACACCAACAAGTTCAACTCCAGAAGAAGCCATTGCTAATGCTCGTAAAATAACTGCAGCAGCTATGGCAGCAGCGAGTCCTTCACCACAGGACTTTGCAGTAGCCTCTTCTGCAAAAATGATGGAAGCACAGGCACGACAACAGAAAAACCAAGAGATGCAAAAACAGCAGACGGGTATTGCAACATACAGTAACGAGATGAACAACTCGCTACAAAAAGGAGAAGAGAAAAGAGACTCTTTTAATATTTCAGCATAAAACCTGAGCTTTTATAAGTGCTAATTTTTCTACTCTAGAGAGTTTTTTAATGGCATACTCGCGTTTAGAAGCACTGCTTCTATTTTCACTCTCTTCACTGTAAACAAGTTTTACAGGACGACGTAGTTTTGTGTACTTTGCACCTTTTGTTGAGTTGTTATGCTCTTCTAAACGCCGGTCTAAATCTGTAGTTATTCCGGTGTAAAGTGTCTTATCTGAGCACTCTAAAATATAGATAAAATAGGACATAGTGTCTCTTTAATTTTTTTTTGCATTCTACTCTCTTTTTAATTAGAGAGACTATAATGCATTTTAAATACTAAAAAGAGTAAAAAATAGTGAATATTAAATCATACTTTCTGTTATAAGTATCAAATTGTAACAATAGACTAAGAGATTTCTTATATATATTGGAAATAATAAAAAGTTATATTATAATTATTTCATAAAATATCACAATACAATCAAAATAATTTGATACAGGGTACAAATAATGGATAACCACAAAATAATTATAGTTGAAGATGATGAGATTACATCACTAAACTTAAATATGTCCTTACAAAAGCATGGATATAGAGTTGTCGCATTATGTGATAATGCAACTCAAGCAAAAAATAAAGTTAGTACTCATAACCCTGACCTTGTTATTATTGACATCTCTTTACAAGAGAGTAATGATGGCATTGAACTAGCTAAATATATAAAAGAGAAATACAACATCCCTTTCATATATCTTACCTCGTATAGTGATGATGAAATTATTTCTCAAGCAAAAACAACTGAGCCCTATGGCTATATTGTAAAACCTTTTGATCCAAACTCTCTTCATGCTACTATTCAGATGGCACTCTTTAAATTTCAACAAGAGAATGAGAGAAAAGAGGACATAAACTCTCTTAAAGTAGATAAACTCAACTTAGAGAAACTCCTCTACTCTAAACGTGCATCGGACAAACCAATTGTACCTTTTGCAGGAGACTACCATCTTGACATTAGTATTTGTGAGACTTTTTACAAGGGTAAGAAGATTAAACTTACAAAAAAAGAGAATGCTTTTTTACGTCTTCTTGTTGCACAACTTGGACTTGTTGTAAGTTTTGAGCAAGCAATGAACTATGTGTGGGATGAGAATGGAGCAACAGAAAATAGTGTAAGAACACTGGTATGGCGTTTACGTAACAAACTCGAAACAGACATTATTAAAAATGCTTCTGGAATCGGTTACTACATAGAAGAGTAAAACCTCTTCTATAGAATTTTTATTTTATCTAACTTTCTCACTATACTCTCAAAGCTTTTTTCATACTCATAACTACTGCTTTTTAATTTTGCCATCTCTTCCATAGCATTTGCCAACTCTTGAAGCTCTTTCATTCTAAAGTTTCCACTTGAACCTTTGATGGAGTGTGCAATGAGAGCTATCTCTTTAAAATCCCTTTGCGAAATTGCTTCTTCTAATTTAGGAATAGTTTTTTGCATTTTATTTAAGAAAAGTTCTAAAAGCATTAAAAGTTCATCTGGCTCTAGCATAAGTGCTTCAGTAAGTTTTTCTACATCTAAACCTACTATTTTTACACTACTATTGACATCCTCTACCACACTCTCTTGCTCTTCTTTTAGCTCTAAACTCGCTACAGAGTTGTCTGCCTTTAAGTAAGAAGCAAAGACTCTCTCTAACTCTTTTAAGACCAAAGGCTTTCCTAAAAATGCATCAAAACCATTTAAGAGATCTCTCTCTTTTGCACCTTTAATAACATTTGCTGTCAAAGCAGAAATAGGTGTATGACTTACACCTTCGCTCTCTTCATACTCAATTATAAGACCAACAGCTTCATTTCCATTCATAATTGGCATCTGTTCATCCATTAAAATCAGATCATAACTATGCTCTTTGTAAAGAGCTACAGCCTCCTCTCCATTATGAGCTAAGTCAAAAGTTAAACCATACTTACTCAAAACAATTTTAATGAGTTCCTGGTTCGCTTCATTATCTTCAGCGACTAAAATATGTCCTTTATATTTTTGCGAAATATTACTTGCATGCTCAGCATACTGTGATGGATTTAAGAGTTCGCTAAAGACTGCATGAATTTTAGAACAGTAAAGAGGAAAACAGATTGGATTAATGTGAGAGTAATTCTCATAAGTATCATACTCGCGACTCATTAATGCTATGTACTTCTTCTCAGAAGATAGAATAAAATCACGCATAGTATTGTCAATATCTTCATGAATGAAGAGTCCTATGTCATACTCTCCACTAAATTTATCGACAACTTTTATGTCCATCTCAAAAATTTCTGCATAACGTAAAAAAGATTCATGTTTAAAACTTATTTCTAAATCTTTTGCATACATCAACATTTTTAATTTTCTAAACTCTTGAATGTCATCAAACATTTGAGACTCTAAAGTCATAGTCTCAATAGGAATAGACATAGTGAAAATACTCCCTTTACCTACAGTAGAAGAGACACTCACCTCTCCACCCATCTTCTGAGCCAACTGACTAGATATAGAAAGCCCAAGCCCTGTACCACCCTCGTTTGCATGGTAACTCTCTTGTGCTTGTGCAAACGCAGAAAAAATCCTTGTTATATCTTTTTCATCTATACCAATACCATTATCTTCTACACTCACAATGAGTGTTTTGTCTCTATAGGCTGCATCTATTTTAATAATCCCACTCTCAGGAGTAAACTTAATAGCATTGCTTAAAAAATTTGACAAGATCTGTTTTATGCGAAGAGAATCACCATAAAGTTCTATAGGAATATTTGGATTAATAAAAGAGGTTATAGTAATGTCTTTTGCATTTGCACTTGCAACAAAAAGCTCCATAGTATGACTAAGTTCATCATGAAGTGAAAATATTTTTAACTCTAAAGTGAACTCTCCACTACGTAGTTTAGAAAAATCTAAAATATCATTAATAATACTCAGAAGATTTTCACCACTATTATGAATAATATCTAAGTAGTTTCTATGTTTTTTACTAATTTCATCATCTAAAAGTAGGTTCACAAAACCTAAAATTGCATTGAGGGGTGTGCGTATTTCATGGGACATATTTGAAAGAAAATACTCTCTAGCTTGACTAGCACGAATAGCATCCTGCCTAGCATCAATAAGTTTTTGAAAAATAGTGTCTGTATAAAACTTCAATATACCCTTAAAGTTTGCATCAAATATATAGGAAATTTCATCAAAGAGTTCTTTAGAGTTGAGTTGTTTGTCATAACTAAAATCGACCATTGCACGTTTAAAATGTGTACAGATATCAAAGAGTTCATCCGCACTAATTTCACGTTTTTTTAAGTAAGTAAGTAACTCCTGCATCACAGGACAGTTCCCTATCTCTACATCCCCAGATATAACTCCCATAAAGTAGTCAAATACACCACTAGCATACTTCTCCAAGAAAAAGGTCTCATCTATACCATGAAGTTGTAAAATCTCTTTAGGAGCATTGTATTGAACCCACTGTTGCAAAATAGCACTTTTGTTTTCTATAAAAACTTCTCTTAAAACGGTTAAGGTGGGAACTTTTTTATTCATAGGGGCTTCTTTTATGAGGGATTTATAAATGTGTAAGATAAAAGCATAATAAGGAGTAGTTTAATAAATGAAATAGTTACTGTACCAATGATGTTACCCAACTGGCAAGAGCTACAAGATGTGTACTTTTTCCCTTCATACTGTGCATAAAAAAGATAAAATAGATTTAAACCCACTAATGTATAAGAAGCATAGAGTTGGTACTCCCACACTTTTTGCAAACTCTCTTTTTCATCGATGAAAAAAGATGCAAGGAGTGCAAGTAACATAACAACCATACTGATGTTTATAACTTTTAAAATTTTATCTCTGTGGAAAGTTGTTGGACAGTAGTCTGAAAAACCTACATCTGAACCAGATGCAAGACTTGCTTCAAAACGTTCTCTCTCTTGAGGTGTGAGTTTTTGAATAAATGTAGCACCAAAAGTGTAGTCAATCTTTCTTTGAATAAGGGCACTCTCTTTTCCCTCTGTCTTGTAAGAACTATTCTCTCCATCTCTCTTTTGGTAAATAAGAGAAATTTGATCATATCTTTGAACTTGAGCACTCACACCAGGGTAGTAAGCTGTTGTCTCTTGACTTGTCTGCTTTCCAGATGTTGATAAAATTCTTGGGTTAATAAGTTCTAAATAATTACCATCTTCTTGTTTAATAACAATAACATTATAGTAACTACCTATCTGAAAGGCTGAGAGTCCCTCGAGACCATTAGCCTCAATAGTATCTTTAAGATCTTCAATTAATGTAACAATATTTTCGTTAAATGCTCTTACATCAACTGCAAACTCAACACTCGTAGGTGTCGGATATTGAATAATATCTCTTATCATACTAAACCCTCTTTTTTGGCATATCCCTCTTTTATTTCATCTTGGGGAAAACCCCAAGATAAAGAAGTTAGTGACTTTTACCTACTACAATTATCATTTTTATATTGATAACTACAAATCTAATAAACTGCCAAATTAAACAAGTTCTCATCTTTCTAGCAAAAGAACCTGGAATCATTGTTAAGTTAAAATCATCACTCTTTTCAAAATTTAATTCTTCTCTTTTCATAAGTTTTTCCTTTTATTTTATTCGTGGTTTACTCTGGAATGAGTGTCCAACCTGGATTAAGTTTAGCTTTGTAGATAAACAGGTAGTGTAAAATGTGTTTAATCCAGTGTCCTGCAAGACCAATCTCACCAAATGTGTAATCAGTATCACGACCTGTACCTGGGTATGTTTCATAATCAGGAACAACAGGGTAAACAGTCATAGCAGCAGCAGTACCACTAAATACACCTTTACCAGCAGAAGCAACACATGCAGCACCCATTTCAGCCATAGAAGCTTCATGTAAATGAGCATTGTCACCTTTTTTGATTAAATCACAAACAGAGTGAGCAACCGCTTTACCAATAATACCAGAAGGCATACCCGTTCTTGGAGGAGTTGGGTTAATTGGTGTTCCGTTTGGAGAACTCATTGGTTTAGAGATAATATGTGGTGGTGCAAAAGCAATACCAGCAGCAAACATATTTGAGTATGTAGGATTTTGGTATGTTCTTGGCCAGTCAGATGCTTTCCAGTTTTCGTAAGCACCAGCACTATAGTTTGCATCAACTTTCATAAATCCATTTGGAGCAAAAACAGTGTCTGTAATGTCAGAACCATCTTTTGCATAAGCTTTAAGACCAACACCAGCAAATGGTGGAATAAGCATTGCAAAATCAAACTCTTCTTCACCCATAGTACCATCAAGAAGTTCGTAAGAAACTTTACCTGGTTCTACTTTAGATGTATGTGCACCAATAAGCCACTCAACATTACGCTCAGCAAAAAGTGATTCAGCAAAAAGTTTTGAAGATACTACATATCCTCCAACTTTCATGTGAAGTCCACCCATACCGAAGTCACCAAGGAAAGACTCATTAGAAATCCACTTCATGTCTGCCATATCACGAACACCAGCTTTGTTTAACTCATGCTCAATGTTAAAGATGTACTCAAACGCAGCACCTTGACATGTACACATACCGTGACCAGTACCAATTAAGAATTTCTGACGTTCGCCAGCTTTCATTTTTTCAATACATTTTTCAAGCTCGTGTGCAGCATGAACAGCATGGTCAGCTGTACAAACAGAAACAGTATTGTCACCCATTTGACCATTACCATCACCAAGACCTGGAGTTGCATCAAAGTTTAACTTTGGTCCAGTTGCATTAACAATGTAGTCATACTCTAAGTTTTCAGACTCACCAGCTTTTGTTGGATCTGTATACTCAATAGTTACAAAAGGCTTATCGCTAGACTCATTCCCTTCTGGGTTTAATGAAACAGCTTTTGCTTGTTTGTAAGTAATTCCTGCTTTTGCATAAACAGGAGCAAGGTCAAAAGTAACCTCTTCTTTTGTCATTTGACCAACACCAACCCAGATGTTTGATGGAATCCAGTTCCATTTGCTATTTGGAGTTACTACCACAACCTCATGTTGTGACCCTAACCATTTTGCAGCGAATGTAGCAGTTGTGTGACCCGCAACACCACCACCTAAAACAATTAATCTTGCCATATAAAATTCCTCATATTAAAGTTCTAAAGAAAAGGGTATCAAAATATTGTTACAAAAGTATCACATTTTCAATTTAGTATTTTACTAATAATCTCAAAACTATTTTTGGAAAGATTATGTGTAGAAATTACACGCTGTAATTCAGTCCTCATTAAGTTCTTATTGAATAAATTCATTTTTGGGTAGATTTTAAACGCACCTGCAAGCCCTGAAGCCATCTGTGGATTAATCTTATCTATCTCTATTATTTTATCTGCAACAAAAGAGTAACCATGACCATCTTTTGCATGAAAGTGTTTATAGTTTCTAGCAAAAACACCAATAAGTGAACGTACAAGGTTTGGTACTTTTTCGTCATAGACTGGGTCATTTTGTAAAGCTTGTACTCTATCTAATGTACCTTCTCTATGTGAGGCTGCCAAAATAGAGAAGTATTTGTTCATTACTAAAGTTTCATCTTTGTACTTTGCATAAAAGTCTGCTAAAGCAAGTTCAGCAAATTCAGGATGGATATTTTCTAAAATATCTAAGGCAACAACTCTGTCACTCATACTTTTAGAGGAGAAGTACTGCTCTTTTGCTAAGTTGGCGATTGTTTCATCCTCTAAGGCACTTAGAAGTTTTAAAGCACGATTTTTTAAAGAGCGTTCACCCATACTTTTTGTGTCTACACCAGAGTCTGGGTTGTTGTTCTCATTGTAAAGAGAGAGAAGTTTCTCTCTATATGTCGTTGCTAAATGTTTTGCTAATCTCTCTTTTGCATCATAAATTGGTTCAAAATCTACAACTTCTTCTCTTTGCATAAGAGTAGAAACTGTTGGGAGTTCAAGAAGAAGTGCCTTGTAAGAGAGGTCTAAATCTAACTCAAGTAAAAGACCAAAAGCTTCTACATAGTTAGCATCTACATCTTCTCCTCTCATCATTTTTTCTAGTGTCTCTATGGCATACATTTGTGCTGACTCATACTGTACAAAACTATTGTTGTCATGTTTCATTAAAAAGTCAAAAGAGCTCTGCTCTT
>Ga0256843_1002166_pt1 | contig 14592 bp, 11 predicted proteins | sample AlvinellametaG_FD_191572 | JGI IMG/M metagenome (GOLD analysis project Ga0256843, IMG submission 191572) | Pompeii worm associated microbial communities from hydrothermal vent at the East Pacific Rise, Pacific Ocean - Alvinella | ecosystem: Host-associated > Annelida > Integument > Unclassified ... | reverse complement strand
AAACCGTAGTTGAGCGCGGGAGAGCCCTCCGGCACGATCCGCACGCTGCGGACTTGCCCGGCATCGTCCAGACCGCGCATCCGCGTCACTTCCTCCTCGCCGCGCGTTTCGATGGGGATCTGCCGCACCCCGTCGACGAGAGAGAAGTCGAAGGTCGAAGCGGGCAGCGCGACATAGAACGGCACGCCGTTGTCCGCCGCCGCCAGCGCCTTGAGGTAGGTGCCGATCTTGTTGGCGACGTCGCCGTTGCGCGTCACCCGGTCGGCCCCGACGATGCAGGCGTCGACCAATCCGTGCTGCATCAGGTGGCCGCCGGTGTTGTCCGCGATCACCGTATGCTTCACTCCCGCCCGCGCCAGTTCCCAGGCGGTCAGGTTCGCCCCCTGGTTGCGCGGCCGGGTCTCGTCCACCCAGACGTGCACATCGATCCCCCGGCGGTGCAGCTCGTACACGGGCGCGAGCGCGGTGCCTTCGTCGACGATCGCCAGCCACCCGGCGTTGCAGTGCGTCAGAATGTCGATCGACGTTTCGCCTTTTTCGCGCATCAGCGCCTCGAAGCAGTCGGCGCCGTGCACGGCGATGGCGTGCGAACGCGCCACGTCCTCGTCGGCGATCGCCGTCGCCTCGGCGTAGAGGCGCTCCACACGTTCCGCCGGTTCCGCGCCGCGGGCCGTTTCCATCATCCGGTCCACCGCCCACATCAGGTTGACCGCCGTCGGGCGCGACGCCCGGATGGCGGCGGCGAGCGGCGCGAGCCGCGACAGGTCGCCCCCGCATTCGCGTGCGGCCAGCGCGACGCCGAACGCCGCCGTATTGCCGATCACCCCCGCCCCGCGCACGGTCATGTTTTTTATCGCCTCGACGCACTCCGCCGCGCCGGTGATCGTCACCGTTTTCTCCTCGAACGGCAGCGCCCGCTGGTCCAGCACGACCAGGTTCCGCCCTTCGTCCAGCCACAGCGCTTTGTATCTTCCCTTCATATCAGCGCCTCCAGCCTCGTTACCAGTTCTGCGGGGGTTTCGATCGTTCCGCGTTCCATGACCAGTGCGCGGCCGATGCGCAGCGCGGCCGACATCGCTTCTTTGCGCAGCGCGTCGTCTTCGATGCCGCGGATCTCCTCGACGCCGGCGATGCCGAAGACCCGCCGCGACATCTTGCAGCCTGCGAAGCCCAGCGTGTGGGAGAAAAGTTCGCGCATGAACGCTTCGCGGTACGCCTCCAGCGACGCCGCGTCCAGAAAGCCCGGCGTCACCAGCGCGCTGCCGTCTTGCGCGCGCCACAGCGCGAGGAACTTCGTTTCGAAACCTTCAAGCACCTCCCGCAGCGTCCGCAGCAGCCACGCCCGGTATTCCCGATCGCCGTGCCGCACCGTGTGCGAGATCCAGGCGCTGGCCAGGTTCGCCGCCAGCGCCCCGACGTCGAAACCGAACGGCCCGACGAAGGCGAATTCGGGGTCGATGACGCGGGTGTCTTCGGGCGTCGCCATGATCGAGCCCGTGTGCAGGTCGCCGTGCAGCAGCGCGTCGGTGCGGGTCATGAAAAGGTACTTGAGTTTCAGCACTTCGCGCTTGAATTCCGTATCCGAGAACAGCGTCTTCGCCTCCGCGCGGCACTGCGGGTCGATCTCGTTCGTTTCGTTCTCCATGTAGGGGAAGGTGAACACGAAATCCTCGGTCAGCCGGCACAGCTCGGTGTTGGCGTTGAAGCGGTCGACGAGCCGGCGTTTTTCGTCGCTTTGCAGTGCCAGCGAAGAAGTGTAAAAGAGAGTGCGGGCGAGGTAGTCGCCGATCTGCTCCGCGAAACGTTCGTAACGCACGCTCTCGATCAGGCCTTTTCGCAGGATGACGTGTTCGCGCAAATCCTCCATCACCGCGACGCTCATCGCCTCGTCGGCATGGTAGAGCTTCGGCACGCGCCCGGGCGCGAGCTCCCCCGCCGTTTTCAGCGCGCGGATCTCGAAGGTCATGCGCTCGCGCGAGAGCGGAAAGCCCTCGCCCGCGATGCGCAGATAGGGCACCGCCTGCTTGACGATCAGCGACCGCGACGGGTCCGTTTCGCTAACGACGCGGTAGACGAAGTTCAGATTGCCGTCGCCGATCTCCTCGACGCGCAGCGGCGCGCCGCCGAAATACGCTTCGACGCTTCCGATGCGTTCGAGAAACGCGGGAAGTTTTTCCGTGGTCAGAATTTCATAGGACATACTGCCTCCTTTCGATATGCCGACGGACGTCTCACACGACGACTTTCAGCAGCTTCGCGTACTCCGCCGGTATTTCGAAGGCTTTTCCCTCCAGATACGAAGCCGCCAGCGCATCCATCCAGGCGCGCGAAGTCCTGATCCCGTACAGTCTCAGCAGGTACCTGCCGTCCGCTTCCGTCAGTTCGTAACGCCCGATATGTACGGTCAGCGGCTCACGCTCCCCTTCGAGCATCACTTCCGTTTCGATGCTTTTTTTCACCGAATCCAGACGGAGCCTCGACATCTCGCCGTAATCTCCGATGAACCGGTTGATCGCGATCCTGGCTCCCTTGGCCAGGGCGGCGTCTTTCATTTTCGCCAACATCTTCTTTGCATTCCCGCACACACCCCTACCGGCGAAAACACGCTCCGTTTTCCGGCCGCACAGGCAAGGGCCGACTCAGTGCCGCAGCGGCAGCCGCCGTCGAAACGCAAACGCCGCCAGCGCGAAAAGCAGAGCCATGACACCCTTCGCCGCACCGCCGAGTGCCGGAACGGGAAGCGAGGCACGGATCGCCGGCCCGCCGGGATCGACGATCACCCCGTCGGTCGGATCGAGGTCGAAAATGCCGTTGTCTTCGAGCGTAAACGTCACTTTCGTCTTGGAACCGACATGTTCGACCGTCGCTTCGACCCGCCGCCAGTTGCCGTCACGGTCTTTTTTCCAGTATTCCGTCACGTCGGCGTTGTACGGCGTGAAAATGCCGATCGAAACCGAGCCCGATCCGTCCTTCGGCAGCCCCTGCACGGTGATGCCGAAAAGTCCGTACGGGAATGTCAGGCCCGCCGGTGCGTCTGTCGGGGCGGGCAGAGCCGTCACTTCCGTCCGCACACCTCCCTGGGCGATACCGACGGTGATATAGGCGCTGCCGTTGCTGTCGGGGAATGACACGACATCGCCCTGATCCTTGTCGGCGACGCCGTCGCCGTTGCCGTCACCGAAACCGTTTCCGACGGCGTTCGGGACCTGCTCTTCGAGCGTAAAATCGATATTGTCGCTGTCGTTGACCCGCGCCGTGACTGCAAAATCGAACGGATTTTTTCCGCTCACGTTCGTGTCGAAACGTACCGTCCCGTCATATTGCCCCGATGAAACGGGCGTAAACCGGATACCGAACGATGTCGTCCCCCCGACACCGACAGGAGAAGTGAAAGCGGTGGCCGCGCTGTAGCCCGCCGGCAGGACCAGGGCCGACAACTCCAGTGACGCCGTCCCGTTGTTCTCCACATCGAAAGCATGCACCGCCGCCGGGCTGCCGATCGTCAGTTCACCGAAATCCGTCCCGTCGGATACCGACGGTGTCACATCTCCGTCCCGGATCGTCTCTCCGTTCCCCGTCACGTTGAGGTCGGGAAATTTTTGCAGTTCGAACGATCCGATGTCCGGGGCCGCCCCCTGCGGGCGGCGGACCCCCCGCTGATCCGTCTTGACCGAACGGTCCGCCGCACGGTCCACCGCCGGCGAAAGCAGCGGTATCGCGTGCGTGAACGTCGGACCGCCGTTGTCGGCCAGCGGTTCGAGCAGCGGATCGCTGCCGTCAAAAGGCGTCCAGGCGCCGTTGCCCACGCTGCCGACGATATTGTTCGCGTGTACCGACGGTGCCGTTCCGTTGTAATCCATCGTTCCGTTGCCGTAGAGGATCGTATCGGTCAGACTGACGTTGGCGTCGTTATGGATGCCGTCGCCGGTCGTGGCGTTGTTGTCGCTGTTGCCGGTAACGGTCGTGTACATGAGCGTCAGCCTGGAGTGGTCCGGTCCGCCGCCCAACGCCCCAAAACCGTTGTAGATCCCTGTATAGATTTCAGCCTGATTGCCCGACACCGTGGAATTGACCAGTGTCAGGTTCGACTCGACGCTGTTGACGACAATGCCGAACACAGCCGCCGTGTTCAACGACACGGTCGTGCCGCTGAGAGTCATACGGCTGCCGAGAATGTTGAAAGCCGCCGCACCCATCGCGGCCCGGTTTTCGGAAATCTCGGTATCGTGTATCCGCATCTTTGCGAAAATGAAGTTGACGATCCCGCCGCCCACGCCGTCGTTGTCGACCGACGAATCATCGATCGCCGTGTTGCCCTTCACGACGCTCCGGTTGATATCCATAATGGCGTAAGTAAATCCTTCGTTGTTCGCCAGATCGAGAACCGCCGCGTTCAGAATCCCTCCGGCGACCGAAGCGTTGTTGTCTTCGATCCGCACGTTCAGCAGTGTCATGTTGGCGTCACCGAAATTGCTGATGGCGCCTCCGCCTCCGGCAAAATTGCCGGTCAGGTTGCAGTCGCTCATTTCAACCCGCGAACGGTTGGCATTGGCCAGCCCGCCGCCGAAACTCACCTGCCCCATGCCGACGCGGTTCCCCGACAGGGTACTTTGCCGTATCGTAAGGACGGACGCATTGGCGTTTCCGATTCCGCCCCCGCCGGAATCCGCCGTGTTGCCGATGATCCGGCTTCCGATGATGACGGCCGTCGCATTCTGCTCTCCGATGCCGCCTCCGGCATCGGCATAATTGTTCGTCACCGTACAGTTGACCAGCGTCAGATTCCCCTCGTTGAGGATCCCCCCTCCCGCTTCGTCAGTGGCATTTCCGTCCGCAACGGTCAGATCGTACAGGGTGAGGCTGGCCCCCGGATTGACGTAAAAAATGCGAAACTCCGTCGCCGCCGCGTCTCTTTTGACCGTCGAAGCGTTTCCTTCGATCGTGATGTTGGAGTCGATTTCCGGCAGGCCCGACTTTTCCTGAACAAACACCGCATCGAGGACGATCGTCGCCGGAGCGATCCGGCCGAGGCTGATCGTATCCGGGCCGGAGGTCCCTCCGGTACATCCGCCCCATGCCGATCCCGTATTCGCCGACCGGATCGCATCGCTCAGCGTGCAGACGTCCGGATCGGACGAGCCCGACGCCGATTCGACATAGATCGTTCCCGCACCCGCTTCCATGCCGCCAAGACACTGCAGTACCATCCACCCCGCCAGAAGCTTTCTGCCGTTGAAAAAACCTTTTTTTTCCATCTTTCGTTCCCCCGTCTTCGCTGTATTTTCAATCGTTCCGCTTATCTCCAGTATAACCTACATTACCATAAGACAAGGGTACCTCCGAAAATTCCGGACGCTCTCGGCAGGAGCGCCCGGGATTTTTCAAGCTACCCGCCAGTCCCGTTTTTTCCGTGCACAAACAGCGCCAGCATCGTGATATCGTCACTCTGGGGCGCTTCTTTCACGAAACGCGTGATCGCACGGCGCAGACGGGCCGGATCGAAAGACTCCGCCAGCGTCCGGGCGACGCGTTCTGTGCCGAAAAGCTCCCGTTTTCCGTTTTCCGCTTCGGTCACGCCGTCACTGAAACAGACCAGAGCGAAAGGCTTCTGCGGTACGATACGGTCGTTCGTGTAAACGACATCGTCGAAAACGTTCACGGGAGGGTGCCGGGTGTACAGCGCGGAGCGGAGCCGCTGCGTCCCGAGAACAAAAGGCGGATGCCCTGCGTTGCAGAATGTCAGCGCACCTGTCGAAAATTCGTACCGCATTACCAGCAGCGTGACGAACATGCCGCTGCTTCCGATCTCCGAAAGCCGCCGGTTGACGCGTGTCAGGATCCATGCGGGGTCCGTCCGTTCCTCAAGCGCGTTTTCCAGCAGAATCTGCGTCGCCATCATGAACAGCGCCGCAGGGATCCCCTTGCCGGAGACGTCTCCCACATAGAACACGATGCCGCCGGCGTCTTCACGGTAGCCGTAAAGATCTCCCCCCACTTCCTTCGCCGGCCGCAGCCAGCCCTCTATTTTCCACCCTTCCCTCTCCAGACGCTCCTTTTTCGGCAGAAAACTCTTCTGGATCTTTCGCGCCAGTTCCAGCTCGCCGGCGAGCCTGGCCCTGCGGGCGATTTCCGCCCGGAATTCCCTCAGAATCCCCAGGACCATGAGCACGATCAGAACGATCCCCGCCGCCAGCGTCAGACCCAGACGCCGCTGCAGGTCGTGCAGGGGTTCGAACAGCACGGATTTTTTCAGGAACACGGCCAGGAAAAAGCCGCTGCCGGCGATGCGGTTGCCGTACATCATATACTCTTCCCGTCCGATCGACACGTCACGGCCTTCTGCCGTCTTTCCTCCGATCATCTCCCTCAACGCTTTTTCAAGAGAGCGCGAGCGGCGCTCTTTCGCGTAATCGAAAACGGTACGTCGAAGCGCATACTCCGGATCGGGATGCGACAACAGAAACCCGTTTTCGTCCAGAAGATAAACGAATTTTTCATCGGAAAAAGTCAGTTTCTGAATCTTTTCCGAAAGCGAATCGAGACGGATATCGGCGGTGACCGTCCCGAGAAAACGTCCCCGACGGTCCAGCAGGGGAAAGGAGTAGGTGCTCATCAGCACCTCTCCGCCCCCCTTGTCGAAATAGGGACGGCTCCAGACACCCTTTCGGGCCTTTTTCACCTCCGTGAACCACGGCTTTTCCCGATAGTCGTATGCCGGCGGCATCAGCCACTTCGCCTCGATCTTCCCGGCTTTTTTGTACAGATAGCGGCAATAGGTCGTGCCGACCGGGGAATCGGGATCGATCGCCAGCGCACTCCCGTAAAGGTTGGGATGTGTCCGGAGCCCTTCTTTCATGAACGGCAACAGGGCCTTATAGTCCGCGGGAGCCAGCCTCAGCATCCAGGAAGCCTTTTCGGTGAACGCGGCGGCGTCCCCCAGGTAGCCGGCGATCTCCGAAACGACCTGTCCGTCCAGTCGCGACGCTTTGAGCGTTGCGAATTTCCGCAGCTGGCGTTCGGCACCGTCACGAAGGATATAAAGCGACAGAAACAGCAGGGGAACCGTGACGGCGAGGACGTACAACAGAACCTTCTTCTGGGTTCCGTCGAGTTCAAACCGTAACACGGTAAACACTCCTTCCGTCACGGTATTCGTACCGGAAATTCCGGCTCACCGTCCGGACGAGGTAAAGGCCGACACCCCCCTCTTCGCGCTTTTCCAGCGGCCTGTCCGGAGAAAAGTCCGTCGGCAGTTCCAGTCGTTCTGATGCGTATGAGAGCGTAATTTCGACGGATTCGTTCCCGCCGATGTCCAGGTCGAATTCCCGGGCTTCCGTGTATTTGAAAAGATTGCTCACCAGCTCTTCGACGACCAGCCGCACCTTGTAGCAGCGGGCGTCACCGACGGCACGCTCCGTGCAGAAAGCGTCGACGAAACGGTCGGCTTCCGCCAGCGAGCGGAGTGTCACGGCGCTTCTTTCAGAAAGGTCAGGAAACCCGAAACCTCGAAAATCTCCCGTACCGTCCCCCGCGCGCCCCGCAGCAGGCACTCGAATCCCCGTTCCCGGGCCGTTTTCGCGCATTTGAGCACCACCTGAAGGCCGGCGGAACTGATGTAGTCCAGTTCTCCGACGTCGATGAGAACGTCCCGGTCCAGCGCCGCGAGTACTTTTTCCACTTCCGATTTCGCCTCGTCGGCGTTCATCGAGTCCAGCCTACCCCGCAGCACGACGGTAACGGTTTCGTCTTTTCTCGTTTCTATCAAAACACCCTCCTTTTCTCTTCGGATACGTACCGGACGATCTCTTTCGCACGGTCGGAAAAAATCCGGATCTGCGATTCGTCCACGTCTTCGGGAAGAAACCCGTATACGAGGACGTCCCTGCCTCCGGCGAACGAAGGCAGCACGCCGGAAAAGAAAAACCGGTCCTCTTCCGCCGCGGCCGTCAGTTCTTCGACGTCGGCATCCTCCGTCACGATATAGAGGACGACCGCCTTCGCCCCCATTCTGAACACGAGATCGAAAAACGCTTCGCGCACTCTCGCCGGGCTTCCCCGGCCGATTTGGGTGACGTAGATCGATCCCGTCTCGAAATTCTTGGCGTAACTGCTGCGGACACGTCCTTCCGTGTCCGGCACTGCCGACGCCTCCGCCACCGTGTAGTCCAGACCGAGGTCCCGGTAGATCGATTCGACGATCTTTCGGTGACGGCGGGGAAGGTGAAGGGTACGGTGACGGTTTTTCAGCGGAAGGTAGTAGTACATGCAGCTGCCGCGCTGCGACGAACCGGCACCTTCGATCTTTTTGAACTTCTTCTCCGGGGAAACCCCGAAACCCATGCCCACCGGCACTGCGCCGAGCGCCTCGTTCGTCTTCTGGGAGAACAGATGCACCGTCACCGGTTTGGACATGATGCCTTCGAGGCCCAGTTCCCGGCCCGCCTCCTGGGTTTCGAGACGGATCTTTTTCATCAGGCCCAGGCCCCGGTACGCGGGGGCGACGACCGCCTGGCCGATCTCCGCGACACTGCCGAGATCCTCGCGTTCGAGCGCGTAGTGCCCCGCGATGCGGTTGCGCCGGGTGTCGTACGCCACGACGGAGACCAGCCGGCCGCTTTCGTTGAGCGCGACGATGCGTTCGGGATAGTAGAGGTCTTCGTTCGGGTAGCTGTAGCCGTAGGCCTGATAGATGATCTGTGAAATCTCGTTCGCCCACCGTTTGTCGAAACGCCGGATCTCGATCTCCTCCGGCGAAACGTCGAAATGCTCGTCTTCCTCCGGCTGTGGTAGCGTATAGATCGCCCGCTGCGGAAGCTCGAAACAGAGGCGGAACTCCCGCCCCTCCTTGCCGCGGTTGATCCATTCCGCCTTGAAGGTGAACTGCTGGATCAGCAGCAGCTGCAGTCCTTCGGCGTCGACCGAGTCCATATCCTGCGCAGCGGACTGCGGGAAGGTGATGTCGATGGGCAGGCCGCGGTCGAGGAAGGAGAGAAGAAAATAGCGTTCGTCGACCTCGATGCCGATGACGATGTCGCCCCGCTCCTCGCGGTAGGAGCGCTCCAGCAGATGCACGAACGCCTCTTCCGCGCACAGCTCGATCTTCTCGCGGATCTCCTCCACGCCGAACACTTCGGCGCTGACATTGACGAAGCTGCCCAGCAGCGGCAGAAACTTCTTGTAACTCGGAATCACCAGCTGAAGCATCCTGCACCTCTCTTCGGACATTCGTGTCCTTTATGCCATTATAACCTAACGGGCATGCCGGAGAACGCCTTTCAGTAAGTCTCGATCACTTTCCGGAAAACCCGGCAGAGCCCTTCGACCTGATCGGGGGTGGTGCATTCGTTCGGAGCGTGGATACGGTCATTCTTCACGCCGAACTCGATGACGTCGATGCCGTATTCGGCGATGAAGCGGGCGTCGGACGTGCCGCCGGCGGTAGAGTGCTTCGGCCGGATCCCGGTCACCGATTCGATGGCGGCGTCGAGGGTCCGGACGATCTTTGTGTCCGCGTCGGTCACGAACGGTTTCGCGCTCTGCTCGAGTGTCAGGGTATAGTCCATCTCCTTGAAATACTTGTGTACGAAGGCCTCGACGTCCTCTCTGGTCGTTTTCGTGGAGTTGCGGACATTGAACATCATCTTGAGCACGCCCGGCGTGACGTTGGTCACTTCCATCCCCGCGCGGATGTCCGTGACGACGAACTGGCTGGGGCTGAAGTATTCGTCCCCGTCGTCGAGGTTGACCCCCGCCATGTGATGCAGCACCTGCGCGACCTTGTGGATGGGATTGGTCGCCTTCTCCGGGTAGGCGGCGTGGCCCTGTTTGCCCCGTTTTTCGATCACCCCGTTGATGGAACCGCGGCGGCCGACCTTGATGGCGTCACCGAAACGCTCCTCGCAGGTCGGCTCGGCGACGATGACGGCATCGGGCAGCATCCCCTGCTCTTTCAGATAACGCAGCACCTCGACCGTGCCGTGTTTCGCCGGGCCCTCTTCGTCGGAAGTCAGCAGCAGCGACAGCGTGCCGCCGAACCCTTCGGCCTCCTTCACCGCCTGCGTGAACGCCGCGACACCGCTCTTCATGTCCTGCGTGCCCCGGCCGTAGATGCAGCCGTCTTTCTCGACCGCCCTGTAGGGATCCGTCTCCCAGCCTTCCCCGGCGGGAACGACGTCCACATGCCCGGCGAAGCAGAGGTGTTCCCCTTCTGCGAACTTTTTGTAGATAAAAAGGTTTTTGACCCCTTCTTTGTCGATGCGTACCGCCGTGAAATCGTCCAGATACCCTTCGATAAAGTCCAGAATCCCGCCGTCGTCCGGCGTTTCGCTTTTACGTTCGATCAGGTGTTTGAACAGGGAAATGATGTCCACGGTCAGCCTTTGGGCACCGGATTTTCATAATAGGTGTACTGCGTCGAATAGTCGCTGATACGGAAATAGACTTTTTTCTCTCCCTTGTCGACCCTGTAGTTCTGATTCAGATCGACGTAGCCGTAGCCGAAACTGTACGGCCGGACACCGCCGTCCTCGGTTCCCTTGCCCGTCGTCAGCTTGTCGACCTTGAGGTAGCGGATCATCAGTTTGCCGCCGCTGTAGACGTCGACGACCCCGTCGATCCCCGTCCAGTTCTGCAGACTGTGTCCGAAGCGATTCTGCGTCTCCTGAGTACATCCGGCGAACCAGACCGTCAAGGCCGCCGCTGCCAGTCCCGATATCATTTTGCGCATTTTCCATCCTTTGCCATGCGAATTTCACAGGCAATTATATCGCACTCTCCTTCCGCCGTCCGTTTACGAAAACCCCGGTTTTAAAACGGATTTTTGGTTACAATTCAACCATGTCAAACAAGATGCCGAACAAAAAGACGGTCGAAACCCGGATCGAAAACGAGTTGCTCGACACTCTCTACCGGGATCTGGGCTTCTCCCTCGTCGCATCGGTATACACGGCGCTGCTCTTCGCCTACGGGCTGTGGCCTACCGCAGCGGAAAACTCCCTCCTGCTGTGGGTGCTCGCCATGTCCCTCATCAGTCTTCTCCGGGCATCGGAAATCCGCTACTACCGAAACAACCGATCGCTTCATTCGCCTGAAGAGTGGCGCAAACGCTTTCGTACCCTGCTGAGCGTCTCCGCCCTGATCTGGGCGTTCGGGGTCTACTATTTTTTTCCCGACCACGCCCCGCTCTATCAGGCCTACGACATTTTCATCGTCGCCGGCGTCACCGCGGGAGGCGTCAACTCGCTTTCGACAGACCGGTGGAGCGCCCGTTTTTTCATCTCCGCCATTTTGCTCTCGCTGTTTTCCCGTCTGATGATGGAAGGCGGACGGGTCTACGGGCTCGAAGCGATGCTCACCCTGATGTTCCTCGCCCTGCTGCTGTATCTTGCCGACCGCTTCTACCGCAACCGGTACGATGCACTGAAGATGCGCTACCATTACCAGACGGCCGCCAACCGGCTGGCCGAAAGCGAAAGCCGCCTCAAGGTTATTTTCGAAGGAGCGCCGGCCGCCGTTTTCTATTACGACCGGGACCTGAAGCTGCTCGAGGCGAACCAGACCTTCTCCGCCCTGCTGAACATTCCGCCGCAGCGGCTGCACGGATACGACCTGGCCGAAGCGCCGGCGCCGCTGACCCCCGCCGTCAGAAAAGCGCTCGAAGAACCTCCCTACTTCCGGGAAGAGGAGCTGCGCCTTGTGATCGGCGGCGAACCGCTCTGGGTTCACCTGCACACGGCTGCCGTATTCAGCCGGAACAGAAAAATCCTCGGCGGTGTCGGCATCATGACCGACATCACCGAACACATCCGGCACATGGAAGCGATCCGTCATCAGGCCAACTACGACGCACTGACGGACCTGCCGAACCGCACCCTTCTGCTCGAAAAGCTCAAAGAAGCCCTGACCCGCCTCAAACGCCACCGCGGCTATATCGCCGTCATGTTTCTGGACCTCGACAACTTCAAGGAAACCAACGACACCTACGGGCACGACACCGGCGACAGGATGCTGATCGAAGTCAGCCGGCGTCTGCAGCGGCACCTGCGCGCGGAAGATACGCTTGCACGTTTCGGCGGCGACGAGTTCATCGTCGTTCTCAACGGTCTGTCCGAACGGAAGGAAACCGCGAAAAAGCAGGCGGAGACCGTCGCACAAAAAATCGTCGAAAGTCTCAGGGAGCCGCTGATCATCGACGGCAAAACGATTGAGACCGGTATCAGCATCGGCATCACCCTCACCGACGATCACACCTGCCGCATCGAGTCCCTGCTCAAAAAAGCCGACCTCGCCATGTACCGGGCCAAAAAGCAGAAAGCGCCGAAGTACGTCTTCGACGAAAGCTGAGTCTTAGCGCGGGCGGGAGTTTTCGGCTCCGGCGTCGCGGACGCAGCGGACGTTGCGTTCCCGGGTTTTGGAATAGTGGTTGACGACGCCGTCCTCGAAATAGACCAGCCAGGCGTCGTCCCTGTCCCCGACCACCTGCGACGCGCTCCAGTAGTCTTCCGACGCGGCGAAACGCAGTGCCTTGACCGCTGCGGGATCCTCGCGGGCAAGGTCGATGAGGGTGTAGAGCTCGCGAACCGTCGGCAGCCGCCAGTCGCTGTAGCCGTCGAGCCGGAGGTTCCCGCAGTAGTTCACCGCCAGATGCCAGGTCAGTTCCCTGTCGTAGGCGTCACGGTCGTCCTGCCACATCAGTCCCGTTTTCGGGTCCGTGTATGTCTCTGCGGCCAGCGCCAGCACGCCCAGCGCCAACCACACTGCACTTTTCCTGATCATGTTCTGCCTCCTTGCACGGAGCCATTCTACATCATTTATTCTTATAAAATCTTCGGCTAGAAGTCGTCCATGTCGATGACCGGCCGTTTCGGTTCCTCCGGCGGGGACTCCTCCGGCGGTTTTTCGTTGATTTCCGGTTCGGCGACCTTCGCCGCGGCCGGGGGCGCAAGCTGCTCTTCCACTTCGAGTTCCAGGCCGCTGCTGGTCATGACGAAGCCTTTGACTTTCAGCTTGCCTTCGTGGATTTCACGGTGGTGTTCGCGGCACAGCGGCACGAGGTTGTGACGGTGGTGCACCGGAAAATGCCCGACGTAGCCGCGGCTGTCCGCCTGCGACTGGTGGACGATATGGTGCACGTCCTCCGCCTTCGCGCCGCAGATGACGCATTTCGTCACATACAGATCCTTGTTGTACTTGCTCGTGCGTTTCCTGACCAGCAGTTCCAGCTCGTCGAAATCGTCGGCAAGGCGTTTTCGGATGCGGTTGGCGGTGTCGAGGAACTCGCTGTCCATGTGCAGCGAACGGGCGAATTCCAGCCCGTAGACACTCGATCCGCTGCCCGGCTGCAGCACGCGGTTGAAAACGAGTTTGTCCTGTTTTTCGTCGTATTCGACGCTCAGGTGCAGGTCGACGACGTTGTCCAGCCGGCGAATCTCCTCCATCGTCGAGAGCTGGTGCAGGTGAGTGGCGAACAGGAAAAGCGATCGCAGTTTCGCCAGCTTCATGATGGCGCTGGCGACGATGGCCACCCCCGACAGCGTTTCGGTCCCGTGGCTGATCTCGTCGCCGAGCACCAGCGAGCGCGTCCCGGCGCGGTTGAAAATGTTCTTGAGTTCGAGCATCTCCACCGCGAAAGTCGAAAGCCCCTTTTGCAGGTTGTCCCGCGACACGATGCGGGTAAAGAGCGATTCGAACAGCGAGAACTTCATCGACGAAGCCGGTACGTAGAAGCCCGCCTGCGCCATCAGCACCGCCAGGCCGATGCTTTTCATCAGCGAGGATTTCCCGCTGGAGTTGATGCCGTAGAGCAGCACTCCGTTGACGTCGTGGCCGTCGTGCACCGCCGGATCGAGCATGACCGTTTCGGGGTACGGCAGGTCCAGATAGGCGCGGTGGCCCATGACGATGTCGTTGGGCACGTAGATCCCCTGCCGCTCCTGCACCTCGATCAGCGGATGGCGCAACCCCATGAGCTGCAGGAAGTTCTCGTCGTCGCGGACGTCGACGATGGAAGGGCGGGCGAAGTTGTACTGCTGCGCCGCCCGCGCGGAGGCGACGGCGACGTCGAGGTCGGCGACGTAGGCGATCATCCGCTCGAACAGCAGAGCGTAGCGGCGTTCGAACGTCTGCTGAAGCTGGACGAAACGCTCCTTGGCCAGGGAAACGATTTTCGTCCGGTTGCGCATGATCCGGTCCGACAGCTGCTCGGTCAGTTCCGAGGTGATCTTGACGCTGTTGGTCAGCCGTTTGACCGAAAAATCGGCGAAGGCATACCTGCGCCCGTCCAGTTCCACGCCGCCTTCGGCGAAGACGCGTTCGATCATCGACCAGCGGGTGCGGCTCATCGAAATGTAATACCCCTCCTTTTCCAGCACGCCCAATGAAACGTAACCGCCGCCCGAGGTATTGCCGCCCTGCTCCGACAGCATCGTCTCCAGCGCGTCGACGATGACGGCGAAGGTCTGCAGCATCTTCGCGTTTTCGTCGACGAGGCTGTCGAGCCGCGCGTCCACGCCGCGGCGCAGAAAGTTCTCGTCCACCGTCGCCGTCGTGAAACGGCGGGAGACCTCGAGGTCCACGCTCTGCTCGATGTCACGG
>Ga0256843_1002165_pt1 | contig 14597 bp, 11 predicted proteins | sample AlvinellametaG_FD_191572 | JGI IMG/M metagenome (GOLD analysis project Ga0256843, IMG submission 191572) | Pompeii worm associated microbial communities from hydrothermal vent at the East Pacific Rise, Pacific Ocean - Alvinella | ecosystem: Host-associated > Annelida > Integument > Unclassified ... | reverse complement strand
CACCACTGAGTACTCCTATTTTTTTATCTAAAAATTCTCGTGGGAAGAGAAAGTTTTTGAGGTAACCATAGACATGCAGGTCACTTCCTCTTACTTGTACTCTGTCTCCTCCATGAGGACAGAAAGTCTCTATGAGGTTTTTATCATCATCGAGCATCTCTCTGTGTTGGTCAAAGTAGCCGATTTTAAATTCACCCCGTTTTATTTTTCCCTCTGTTGGCTCTATGCGTCCAAGAAGAGCTTTAAGGAGTGTTGATTTTCCACTTCCATTGGGTCCAACAATGGCGATCACATCTTTTTGGAGTATACGAGTGGTAAAGTCTTTAAGAAGTACCTTGTCTCCAAGTGTTAGTCCAAGGTTTTCTACCTCAAAAAGCATCTTCTGTCTGTTAATACTTTTGTCACGGTTGAAGTGTTTGGCTTCACGTTGAAGCTCTACAGACATTTTACGTATTTTTGCAGGGTTTGTTTTTGCCTCTTCACGAAGTTGCATTAAACGCTCTTTACGACCTTCGTTGCGTTTGAGACGTGCTCTTACACCACGTGCAAACCATTCGTTCTCGCGTTTAAGTATCCCTAAGAGGTTGTCATGCTGTTTTTGGAGTGTTCTGAGCCACTCCGCTTTTTGAGTGAGGTAGTCGTTATAGCCCCCTTTGTACTCTCGTAAAACACAATCCTCAACCTCTACAGATTTTGTCGCAATTCGGTCAATAAAATAACGGTCATGGGAGATAAAAACAAGGGTGAATTTCTCTTTAAGTAGGAGCTCTTCTAAAAATTCTACCATATAAACATCGAGGTGATTGGTAGGCTCATCAAGCAGAAGTACATCAGGTTTTTGAAGTAAAAGTGAGGCAAGGGCAACACGACGCTGCTCCCCACCACTTAAAAGGTCAATGGGTTTCTCTTCGTAGCGTTTAAGGTCAAAATGTTGAATGATGCGCTCAATTTTATCATCGAGATTCCAAGCATTATGGTGCTCAATGTAGCGTGAGAGTTTTTCATGCTCATCAAGGAGAATTTTATTGTCAAAATCTTCTGCAAGGAGTAAAGAGAGCTCGTTGTAGCGCTCTTTTGCACGGTTGAGCTCTTTGAGACCATGCTCTACAGCTTGGCGAACATTATGCCCCTCTACGAAGTTTGGGCGTTGGTCGAGCATTTTAATCTCTAAGTCATTTTTGGTAATGCGACGACCACCATCAGCTTCGAGTGTTCCATTGACTATTTTCATAAGAGTAGACTTACCACTCCCGTTTTTTCCAATAATAACAATGCGCTCACCCTCATCTACATGAAAGTCCACCTCCGTGAGAATCTTTTGTGCTGAGTAGTGTTTCGAGATTTTTTGTAGGTCTATTAGTGCCATATATATTTTACCTTTTACTATTTACAATGTTCAAATAACATAGATTCAAAATTTATTTTTTCAATGCCATAATTTGAAATAGAGACATAGAGTGAGTTGTTGTCATACTTTAATGAGGTTACTTTTGCTAGTTCTGTGGGTGTGTCTAGAAGTGAAAAATACGCTATACCACATAACTCCGGTTGTAAGTCTGAGTCTAGTTTTAGAATTTTTACTCCATACTTTGCATCGGTAAACATAAGAAAGTTTTCATACTTGTCCATTTTTGAAAAGTATTCATTTTCGGCACCTTCACTAAGGTAAGTACTTATAAGCTCAAGACTATTGTTTGAGGTGATGTTGTAAATCTCCAGACCTCTATTTGTTGTAGTAAAGAGGTCGTTGTCACTATTGACTAAGAGAAGGTTGTAGTACTCAGCAGTAGTTGAGAGGGCAAACTCTACTTTTGATGCTTCAACATCTTTTTTTGTTAAGTTACTTGTGTTGTAACCTCTTACCTTATTGTTATTTGTGAGGTAGAGATAGGTTCCATCTTGTCTAAAAGCAGAAGAAGTACTTCTTCCGGATGTCTCTTCTAAAAGAAAGTCTGAACTATTGATGTCTCTTGTCAAAGAACAGTTTTGCATACTATCTTTAATATTTATGAGGTAGAAGCCTTTGTCTACCGTACTAATTGCAAGTAGACGTTTTAACTCTCCCTCAGAGACATATCCATTTGTTTGAAAAACTCCACCTTCTTGACTAAAAGGGTTGTTTGTCCCGTAGCTAGAAATATCTTGCTTGTAGCTTCCCGGAGCTGTAGTAATGTCATAGGTTGTAATACCTGCAAGACCATTTGTTACAAATAAACAGCTACTATTGTTATAATCTTCCATATAAAAATTACTACTAAAACTACTTAAAGGTATATTGGAGTTATCAACTATATTTGGGACACTTTTTGTAAGATCTAAGTTGAGAGTAGTAATGCTGTCATGTCCTAATGCAATATATATAGAGCTATTTCTTAGAACTATGTCAAAAATAGTTGTAATCTCTGTATTTCTATTGGTTACATTTAGAGGAGATCGTAGGAGTGTTGGAATATTTGGAATATGAAGTGTGTCTACTCGTTTAAATATTCTTTTATCAAGGTTAATTAATGAGTTATATATGGAGTAGTACTTCGTTTTTGTACTCTCGTCTTGGAGATAGTTTAAAGTATTATCGTAAAAGCTATCGATTTCAGTAATTTTCTTTGTCATTTCGCTATCTGTGAGAGAAATATTTGTTGCTCCAATGAGGTCAAAGGAGCTCGTTACACCCTCTGTAAACATATAGTTTGCAAGCGCGAATGAGACTCTTGCACTCTCTTCATTGTTACAAACATCTGCAACATTATAGTTGTTTTTCATATTGGTTCTAAAAGAGCTAATTGTTGTGTTTGTATCTTGAAAGTAAGAGTTATAGTAGAGGGTAGTTAAGAGGTTAATGTTTTGACAAAAACTTTTGAGTGTAGTAAATTTTGGAAGAATATCTACAGCTGTTTTTTTTCCATCATAGTCGACATCTACAAAAGTGTTTTCTGTTGTTTGTGCGGTAATAGGGTAGGTGATATTGTTTGGAAATATATATCTTTGCAAATCACTACTATAGAGGGCAATCTGTCCATTAGCATCTTTAACTGCTGCGTTAAGAACAGGTGCTGAAGTGAAAATTTCTATTGAGTTTGCAGGTTCGTTTACTGTGGTAGTTGTTGTAACTGTATCTGTAGAAGTTGTTGCTGTTGTGTCTTCATTTGTACCACATCCAACAAAGGAACTTATTAGAAAAAGTACAACAAGAGTCGGTTTTATCATAATTATCTATCTCACTTGATGAAAGGTTTGCTAAATTGTAGAGTGTTATAAGTTATATTTTATCACAATATGATTGATAAGTACCTTATCTTGGGCTAATTTCCTGATACATTGAACTTTATTTTTTCAAAAATAGTATGCAGGAGAAGAGCCACAATTCCAAGGAGAAAACCTATGAGTAGTTCTGCTATAAAAGAGGGTAAAAAGTGTAAGTAAGTATGAAGTTCTGCTACATTATGCATAAAAATACCACCAGCAACTAAAAACATAGCAATAGTTCCTAAAAATGTTAAAACTCTAATGACTTTTGGAAGTGCCATAACGAGTATTTGTCCAACTTTTGCTAAAAAAGAGTTCTTCCCATCTGCAAGTTCTATAAGCTTCAAACCAAAATCATCCATACGGACTAAGAGTGCTACTATGCCATATACACCAATAGTAGCAACAAACGCGACAAAAGTAACTGCTACAATTTGTACAAGAAGTGACTCTTCAATAACGGTACCTAGAGCCATGATGACAATTTCAATAGAGAGAATAAAGTCTGTCATAATGGCAGATTTTACTTTTTTTGCTTCTATAGCTAGAATCTCCTCTTCACTTTTTACGGGAAGATTCTCCTCCTCTTCATTGTGTTGAGTATGAAAAAAATACTCCATAACTTTTTCAGCACCCTCATATGCAAGATAGACACCACCCAGCATAAGTATAGGAATAATTGCCCATGGTGCAAAAGCACTTAGTAAAAATGCAATAGGTAAAATAATAAGCTTATTTCTAAAAGAGCCCTTAGTTATGGACCAGAGTACAGGTAGTTCTCTTGAGGCAGCAAACCCAGAGGCCTTTTGAGCATTGACTGCTAAGTCATCACCGAGGATACCGACTGTTTTTTTTGTTGCAACTTTACTCATTGCTGCCGCATCATCTAAAAGTGTAGCAATATCATCAAATACTGCAAAAAATCCCATTGACATCTACTTCGTTCCTTTATCTATCTCTATACAGAGTTCTCTAGCTGTATACCAGTCGGCTATACCTTGGTCATTGTAGTTGTACTCTTGTTGTGTTTTTGGAATAACACTGTTACGTAATTTAGAACGAATGATTCCCATGATGAGGTAGGTTAAAAAAAGGGATGCTATAGCATAAAAGTAGTCATATAAGTAGAACATAATGACGGGTATAACATAGAGTGTATAACTCAAAAATATTTTTAGTAAAAAAGAGATTATTTTACACTTTTTTGTTGTAATTTTAGGGGTGGGTTCTATCTGGTTTATAAAATCTGTTTGCATTTTTTAGTATAGCAAAAAAATGTTATTTATTTATAAATATTATATATGACTCAGCTATTTTCATTAAAGAAAAGGGTTCTGTTAGAGACTTTAACACTGTGTTAATATGAATTGGATAAAATAGTAAAAAGTTTCTTTAAAAATATAAAAATAAAGGGTATTCTATTTTGAAAAATTTATTGCATATCGTAAAAACATCTTTCTTTCTTCTTCCACTTTTTTACTCCTTAACTCATGCAGATATTTTTATTGAGCCTTTAAAGCCTATTGAAAATATTCATAAAGAAAAAGCGGAACTTGGAAAACTCCTTTTTTTTGACCCTATACTTTCCAAAGATAAAAAAATAAGTTGTGCAAGTTGCCATAAGGCAGAGTATGGTTGGGCAGATAATACAAAGGTTTCTTTAGGTGTTTATGCAAGAGAGGGAAAAGTAAACTCACCAACTGTACTTAATGCTGTTTATAATTTTAAACAGTTTTGGAATGGAAGAGTGAGTACACTTCAAGAGCAGGTAGAGGGTCCTATACACCAAAGTTTTGAGATGGATATGAATAGAACATCTGTTGAATCACGTCTGAATAAAAGTGAACTCTATAGAACTTACTTTAAAAATATTTACCATAAAAAGAGTATTGTTTTCTCAGATGTAACTGATGCAATAGCTGAGTATGAGAAGACACTTACAACAGAAAACTCTAGATTTGACCGCTACTTAAAAGGTGAATTAGCATTAAGTAAAGAGGAGAAACAAGGCTATAAGCTCTTTCGTACATACGGCTGTATCACCTGTCATAATGGTACAAACATAGGTGGCAATTCATTTCAAAAGATTGGTATTGTTGTGCCGTATGAAAACTGTTTTTCTGACCGTTATGCAATAACTAACAGAGAGTTTGACAAATGTGTCTACAAAGTTCCTACTCTTCGTAACATATCTAAGACGGCTCCCTATTTTCATGATGGAAGTGAAGCAACACTTGTAGGAGCTATAAAAACAATGGCTTATCATAACTTAGGTATTGAGCTCGAAGAGAAAGATGTAAAGAGTATAGAAGCATTTTTAAAAAGTTTAGATGCTAAAATAAGTGAGGATAAATAGTTATTATGATTAGTATACGATGTATTGTAAAAATTATACCTGTAGTCATTATTGCAGCCTTTGTTATTTTTAAACTCAAAGATTTTAGTGAAAAATCAAAAGCATTTTTTATTCAAAAAAATGAGATTGTTAAAAATATAGATGAAATAAAACATAGTGAACTTATGTTAAACTATACAGTCTCTTCATCTAGTCTTTACCTCTACAAAAATAATGACACTATAATAGAGTCAATTCAAACTTTAAACAGAGAGGTTGAAAGACTTCTGAGTAACAAAAAATTCAAAGTAGCTTATCCATCTATTTACCAAAATATTCTTGAATATAAGAAGATGATTAAACGAAAAGAGGAGTATGTTTATGAGTTTCAGAGTTATAACTCTGCTATTAAAAACTCAACTATGTACTTAACAATGCTTTTAAAACAGTTCTCTTCTACATCTACTCCAAAACCTAAACTTTACAAGAAACATTTTGTTGAAGCAATTTCCATTATTTTTCTCAGTAAAAACTCTATAGATAAAGAGCTAGTAAAAAATATTGATGTAAACTACTTTAAAAATGTAAAGTTGAAAAATAAAAAGCTGAACAGATTAAACAAAATGTTTACAGCTCATTTACAAATATTTCAAACATATTATCCACGATACAATACACTGCTCATTAAAATTTTAGACTCTAAAACGAAAAATGTTTTAAACAATGTAGATGCTGATATTTATAGAGTGGCAAATAAAAAACTAGAGGGTATAGAGTATGCACTAACTTTTCTTATGGGATTTATTTTACTATTTACACTTTTTGTTATAGGCCTGATTATAAAAAGTGAAAGAGAAAATGTTGAGTTAAATAAACTTACAAACAAGTTACAAGAGACTATTCGCATAGACAATCTTACAGAGCTTGCCAATAGGTATAAATTTGATGAAGATCTTCAAAAGGAGAAACATTTTGGTTTTTACCTTATAAATATAGATAAGTTTAAATATATAAACAACTATTATGGCACAAAAATTGGGGATAAGTTACTGCAAAAGGTTGCTTCAATTTTAGAAAGTATAGTGAAAAAAAATGCTAGCCTTAAACTTTACAGATTAGATGCAGATAATTTTGGGATTTTACTTTTAGAGAGAGAGCTGTTAGGTTTAGAGGGACAAGTCTTTAAACATTTTGAAAAGCATGAGATTGATGTTGGAGAGTTTCAGTTTAAAATTAGTGTGAGTGTTGCTTATTCAAACATAACACCATATTTAGAGAATGCGAGTATAGCACTCAAAAGGGTGAAAAAATCTTCTCGTGTAAAATTCTTAGTCTATTCTCAATCTATAGATAATAAAGAGCATATTCTTCAAAATATTTTAAAAACAAAGACACTCTACTGTGCTCTAGGAAGCAAACAGTTAGTACCTTACTTTCAAGCAATAATAGATGTGAAAACAGAAAAAGTAGCAAAATATGAGGTCCTTTCACGTATTATTAGAGATGATGGACGTGCTGAGTCTATTTACCCTTATTTACAAATTGCAAAAGATAATAAACTCTATTCACAGATTACGAAAACCATTCTTCACTGTAGTGTAAAACTTTTTAGCACAAATAAGATGCCTTTTAATATTAACTTCTCTATAGAAGATATTATGGATGAATCTATTATGTCACTTTTAAATGTCATAAAAGAGAAAGAACCAGAGGTTATGAAACAAATCACATTTGAAATACTTGAGAGCGAATCTATTAACGACTATAATGTTATTAAAAATTTTATAACTACAGTAAAAAGTATGGGTTCTAAAGTAGCTATAGATGATTTTGGTAGTGGCTACTCCAATTTTGAACATCTCATCAATTTAGATATTGACTATATTAAAATAGATGGTAGTCTTATAAAAAATATTCACATCGATAAAAATGCATACAATATTGTAAACTTAATTAATCAGTTTGCACATCAGAGTGGTATAGAGACTGTCGCAGAGTTTGTTGAAAACAGAGAAATATATCTTACTTTAAAAGAGCTAGGTGTAGATTATGCACAAGGCTACTACTTTGCAAAACCGGAAAAAAACATTGAAACTAAACTTAGTTGAGCTAGATTGACTCAACTAAGTTTATAAAACTTGCATCTATTAACTTTTTTTTGCTAGAATACTCTAAATTAAAAAAAAGGAAGAAATTATGGCAAAACATCAGTTTCAAACAGAAGCAAATCAGATATTACACCTTATGATCCACTCACTCTACTCAAACAAAGAAATTTTTATTCGTGAGTTGGTTTCAAATGCATCAGATGCACTCGATAAATTAAATATGTTAGTTTTAACAGACGAAAAATACAAGGGAATTACTTTTAACCCAAGAATTGACATAGTAGCAAATAAAGAAGCAAAAACATTAACTATTAAAGATACTGGTATTGGTATGAATGAGGAAGACCTCATGAATAACCTTGGTACTATCGCAAAATCTGGAACAAAAGCATTTTTAGAAAATCTTACTGGAGACCAAAAAGAGGATTCTAACCTTATTGGTCAGTTTGGCGTTGGTTTCTATGCTTGTTTTATGGTTGCAGATAAGGTAGAAGTTACAACAAAAAAAGCTGGGGAAGAGCAAGCTTACCTCTGGACAAGTGCTGGGGATGGCTCTTTTGAAATAGAGAACACTACGATGGAAGGGCATGGTACACAGATTGTTATGCACCTAAAAGAGGGTGAAGAGGAGTTCTTAGAAGAGCATAGAATTGAGACAATTATTAAAAAATACTCTAACCATATTCCTTTCCCAATTTTTATGGATAAAGAGAAACATATTCCTGCTGTGACAGATGATGATGGTAAAGAGATTGAACCAGCTCGTACTGAAATTGAAAATGTTCAAATTAACCGTGCAAATGCGTTATGGACACTTCCAAAATCTGAAATTACAGATGAAGAGTATAAAGATTTTTACAGCACAATTGCACACTCAAGTGAAGAACCACTTGCATGGATGCACAACAAGGCAGAGGGTGCTATAGAGTATACAACACTCTTTTACATTCCATCTAAAGCACCAATCGATTTATATCGTGTTGATTACCAAACTGGTATTAAACTTTACATTAATCGTGTTTTCATTACAGATGATGAGAAAGAGCTTATGCCAACATATCTGCGTTTCTTACGTGGTGTGATTGATTCTAAAGATTTACCACTTAATGTAAGTCGTGAAATTTTACAGTCAAACGCAGTGATGAATAAAATTAAAAATGCATCTGTGAAAAAAGTACTCTCTGAACTTGCGAAAATGATGAAAAAACGCCCAGAAGATTACAAAACTTTCTATAGAGAGTTCGGAAATGTTCTCAAAGAGGGTCTTTACAATGACTTTGCAAATCGTGAAAAAATCTTAGAGTTACTACAGTTTAACCACCTGAACTCTGATGAAGTAACAACAATAGAAGAGTTTGTTAAAACAGTAGATGAAGAGAAAAAAGAGATTTATTACATTACTGGAAAAACTTCTGTAGAGATGCTGAAAGCCTCTCCACTTTTAGAGAAGTTTAAAGCTCGTAATATCGATGTACTTGTTCTTAATGAAGAGGTAGATACTATCATCTTCCCAATGGTAACTGAGTATAAAGAGTACAAACTTGTACATGTTTCAGACGCAAAATTTGAAGAGACTGAAGAGGAGAAAAAAGAGGTTGAAGAGCTTTCTAAAACATATGAGGGTCTTACAAAAGAGCTTAAAGATATTTTAGGTGAAAGTGTAAAATCTGTTGAAACAACAACAGACCTTGTTGAGTCTCCTGTAGCACTTAAAGTGGACAAAGAAGATCCAGCTTATATGATGGCACAGATGATGAAGCAGATGGGACAAGGTGGAGAAACACCAGAACCAGCTCCAATTTTACAAATTAACCCGAAACATGAGTTAATTGAGAAGTTGAAAAATACATCAGATCAAAATTTAATAGCAGATGCTGCTCATGTACTCCTTGACCAGGCAAAACTCTTTGATGGACAAGAACTTGATGATACAGCAGAATTTATCACAAGATTAAATCGAATTATCACAAAAGCTATATAAATTATCTAAAAAGTGCATTTTTTGCACTTTTATACTGTTGTTTTAGTAAAAATATGTTACTTTATATTTATGAATGCAAAAAGAGAAGTAGATCGTAGGCAGAAAAAGAACCAGGAAGTAAGACAGCTGGTACATGATGCTAAGAAAATATGTAGTACATTTTTTAAGAATGATTATAGATATAGCGACATCGAAGCAATTGAAGAGTTAGGGCTTGATGACGAACTAATCCACCAATTGGTGGAAGATTATGTCATTCAAATTCTTACTTCCATTGCACAGTTTGAAGAGCTTATTTATGATTTACAAGCGAAAAAAGATGCAAAGGTTGAGTTTAGCTACACACAATTAAGGGAATTAGCCCATAAAAATCTAGGTGTAGCGAGAAACTTACGTATAAAAGATGCAGAAATCTTACTAAAGAAGTTAATGACAGAAGATGATTTGGAAATTCTGTTTAAATCTTTAGAAATTCTTCGTGCTTGTGCCATAAGGTTAAAACCTGAGTGTGCATACAATACACTCAAGCTTATTGAAGTAAAAAGTCAGTTTTGATTTTTTACTTTTTAAGTGAATGTGAAATTATTTCGAGTTTATTTTTTGGCTTTTTAATGTAGGTAATCTCTTTCTTTACAGGAAGTGCAAATGCAAGTAAAATAAATATAAAAGAAAAAACAATCCCTCCCAAAATACTAAGTATGAGTTTCAGTTTAAAATCTGTCATAATCTTGTCTATTTTTCATCGTGAGTCATATAAATCCAAAACTCTTTGTGTGTGTAGCCTTTGTTAAGAAAAAAGAGTTGAAGAATTGCAACTCTATAGAGAGTTACTAACATTTTTGCATAAGGAATAAAGAGACTTATCTTTATAAAAAAAGGCTGCTCTTTGTCTCCTTTTGATGAGACCATCTCCTGCATACCAATATTGTTGGAGAGATAAATACCAAATAAAATAGAGAATAAAAAGTTAAGAACTAATCCAAAAATCATATATGCAATAAAGTCTTGCTCATACATTCCTATTATCATCCTTATTTCCTTCTATTCATAGTATTTACCGTATTTTATCAAAATATACTTTTACTTTTATTAGAATTATCATCAAAAAGTAACATGTGAAGTAATTCCTAAAAAGATTAAAAGATTATCAAACTTTATTTAAACATCTTTACACTATACTAAGCCCACAAATTATGAATAAAGGTAATTTTATGGAAACTAACCTCGTAATCGAAGGGTTTAAGTTTATGGCATTAGGAATGGGAACGGTGTTTCTTTTCTTAATTGTAATGATAATCAGTATGAATCTCATGTCAATTATTGTTCATAAATTTTTTCCTGAACCACAAGCAAGTGCAGAGCCATCAGCTTCAGCACCTAAAGATAACAAAAAAGTAGTTGCAGCTATTACAGCAGCAATTAAACATCACAGAGGATAAACATGGCTAAGAAATTTATAGATGTAATGGATACAACATTTAGAGACGGCTTCCAGTCAGTATTTGGCGGTCGTGTTCTAATGAATGACTTCTTTCCAGCTGTTGAAGCTGCGAAAATGGCAGGAATAAATCACTTTGAATTTGGTGGTGGAGCAAGATTCCAGTCTCTCTATTTCTATTTAAGAGAAGATGCATTTGAAATGATGGATAAATTCCGTGAAATTGTTGGACCAGATGCAAATCTTCAGACATTGGCACGTGGTGTAAATACAGTAATGTTAGACACTGGTTCAAAAGAGTTAATTGACCTTCATGCAAAAATGTTTAAAAAGCATGGAACAACTACTATTCGTAACTTCGATGCTTTAAATGATGTAGAAAATTTAAAGTACTCAGGTGAAAGAATTGCTCATCATGGTTTAAAACACGAAGTTGTTGTAACAATGATGGATTTACCACCGGGATGTAGTGGTGCTCACACAGTTGAATTTTATGAGAGAACACTTCGTGAAATTTTAGATAGTGGTATTCCTTATGATAGTATCTGTTTTAAAGATGCATCTGGAACTTCAAACCCTCAAAAAGTTTTTGAAACAATTAAAATGGCTCGTAGTTTAGTTCCTGAAGGTACACACCTTCGTCTTCATACACATGAGACTGCTGGTGTTTCTGTTTCTGCTTATATGGCAGCATTAGAAGCTGGTATTGATGGTATTGACATGGCTGCTAACCCTGTAAGTGGTGGAACAAGTCAACCAGACATCTTAACAATGTTACATGCTACAAAAGGTATGAACTTTGATTTAGGTGGCCTTGAAATTGGTAAGATTTTAACATATGAAAAAGAGTTACAATCTTGTCTATCAGACTATTTTGTTCCACCAGAAGCGACAATGGTATCTCCAATTATTCCATTCTCACCAATGCCAGGTGGTGCACTTACTGCAAATACACAAATGATGCGTGATAATGACATTATGGATAAATTTCCAGAAGTTATCGCTGCAATGCAAGAAGTAGTAGAAAAAGGTGGTTATGGTACATCTGTAACACCAGTTTCTCAGTTCTATTTCCAACAAGCACTCAACAATGTTATGCAAGGTCCATGGAAAGCAATAGCTCCAGGATACGGAAAAATGGTACTTGGTTACTTTGGTAAAACACCTGTTGCACCAGATCCAGAAATTGTTAAAATTGCTTCAGAAAAGTTAGGTTTAGAGCCTACAACTGAAAATGCATTAACATTAGCAGATGCAGATGAAACAAAATCTCTTCAACATGCAATTGATGAACTTAAAGCTGTAGATTTAGAGATTACAGAAGAAAATATTTTCATTGCAGCAGCTTGTCAAGAGAAAGGTATCGCATTCTTACAAGGTAAGGGCGAATTAAACATACGTAAAATATCAGAAATGAAAAATGATTGTGAAGGAAGTTCAATGGGTAGTGGAAATTATACAGTAGTAGTAGATGGTCAAAAATTTAGTGTTCAAGTAGCAGAGGGTGATGCAGATATTCAAGTAACTGCAGTAAATGGTGAAAGTACTTCAACTTCTGCACCAGTAGCAGCTTCAGGAAATGATGTAGATATTAAAGCTTTACTTCCGGGTAATGTTTGGAAAATCGTTGCTAATCCAGGTCAAAGTGTAAACGAAGGCGATGTGATTATGATTTTAGAGTCTATGAAAATGGAAATTGATGTTGTTGCTCCAAGAGGTGGAGTAATTAAGTCTATTAATGTCGCTACAAATGATAAAGTTGTAGAAGGTCACGTAGTAGCAGTACTAGGATAAGCTAAATGAAAAATATTGTACTTAAATTTCTTGCGTTAATGATGCTTTTTGCATTTGTTAATGCATCAGCAAATGAACATGCTGCATCAGCTGATGCAGCAACATCATCTACACATAAAGAGGAGACTTACCAGTCTCAATCTATGAGTCATATGATTGTTGGTTTTTTAGAGTCTACAGGTATTGTTGCTCTTGTGAGTCCAGGTGAAGAACTGAATGCAAATGGCGAACCAATGAGTACTTTTCATAAGGGTCTTGGTCGTGTAATTATGATTCTTGTGACTTTCTTTCTCTTTTGGTTAGCTATTGCAAAAGGGTTTGAGCCACTCCTTCTCCTTCCAATTGCATTTGGTGGATTACTTGCTAATATCCCTGTAGCCGGCATTGCTGGTGAACATGGTTTCTTAGGTGTTATTTACCATATGGGACTCTCTAATGAGATGTTTCCAATTATTATCTTTATGGGTGTTGGAGCAATGACAGACTTTGGTCCTCTTCTCTCTAACCCTAAAACAGCACTTCTCGGTGGTGCTGCACAGTTTGGTATTTTTGGAACACTAGTAGGTGCAGTTGCACTTTCTCAAATGGGATTTGTTGATTTTACTTTACAACAAGCATCAGCAATTTCAATTATTGGTGGGGCAGATGGTCCAACTTCTATCTTTATTGCAACAAAACTTGCTCCTGAACTTTTAGGTGCTATTGCAGTTGCTTCGTATTCATATATGGCTATGGTTCCTATTATTCAACCTCCAATTATGAAAGCATTAACAACAGAAGCTGAGCGTAAAATTAAGATGACTACACTTCGCCATGTGTCACGTTTAGAGAAACTTGTTTTCCCTATTATGGTTCTTACACTTGCGATTTTAGTACTACCAGAGTCTACACCACTAATTGGTGCATTTATGTTTGGTAACTTCTTAAAAGAGTCAGGTGTTGTTGAGCGTCTTAACGATACTTTACAAAATGCTTTAATTAACATTACAACTATTTTCTTAGGTCTTGGTGTTGGTTCTAAACTTGCAGCAGATCAGTTCTTAGTTCCTGAAACAATGTTTATTATGGTTCTTGGTATTATTGCATTCTCTGTAGGTACTGCAGCTGGTGTATTAATGGCAAAATTTATGAACCTTTTCCCAGGTCATAAAATTAATCCACTTATTGGTTCAGCGGGTGTATCTGCAGTTCCAATGGCGGCTCGTGTATCTAACAAAGTAGGTATGGAGTATGACCGTACAAACATGCTTCTTATGCATGCAATGGGTCCAAATGTTGCAGGTGTAATTGGTTCAGCAGTAGCAGCTGGTGTTCTTATTTCACTCTTTCAATAACTATATACCCTCATAGCAACGCGAGCTCGCGTTGCTACCTTCTTGTCACTCCTATAAGCATCTTCAATATATTTTTCTTTATGAACCAGTTTTTAAAAATAAGTAAGTAGTTTTTTTCTGTAGTATGTGTTATGTAAAAGGGAGAAGGACTCCCATAACAGTGTATGAGAGTGTTGAAAATTCTAAGAGAAAAAGTCTCTTTTTATTTCATTACTGAAATGATGAGAGGAATGACATTATGACTTTTTGTTTTGTCAATAAAACCATCTGCACCGAGTACTTCTGCTTCTCTTTTGTTGTTATTTCCAGTCATTGAAGAGTTGACAATAACAGGAATATCTTTTGTATTTGGATCTGATTTTAA
>Ga0256843_1002164_pt1 | contig 14598 bp, 14 predicted proteins | sample AlvinellametaG_FD_191572 | JGI IMG/M metagenome (GOLD analysis project Ga0256843, IMG submission 191572) | Pompeii worm associated microbial communities from hydrothermal vent at the East Pacific Rise, Pacific Ocean - Alvinella | ecosystem: Host-associated > Annelida > Integument > Unclassified ... | reverse complement strand
CCATCCACATTTTCAAAAAATTCAATCAAATAAACTACAATTTTTCAAAAACATGTTATATTTCAAAATCAAACTCAATATGGATTTTTTTTGCAAGAAAAAATATATGAACTCTCATTAGAACTACTTCAAAATAGTAACTATTTTAACTCAGTTATTGTTCCAAATATGAAAATAAACTACTACTGGAGTCAAGACTGGAGTGAAGAGTTCTATATTTTGTTAGCAAAACTTGGATTTATAAGCACTACATATGAAACTAGTGAGGGCTTAGTTTTACTACCTGAACTTCAGTTTGAATATGGAGTTTTAGAGTTTAAAAATCTCAATATAGACTCAAAAGTAAAGAAGCTTATCAAAGAGGATAAGTTTGAACTCTCTTTTGATACCAGTTTCAACCAACTTCTAGAGAAAATCATACAGCATCACTCCAAATACAACTGGCTTAAAGGCCCATATCTTACCCTCATGCAAATGTTACACCAAAAGCAGGAGAACTACCCCAATTTTAAACTTCACTCCATAGAGCTTCTCTCTAAAGAGAGTAAAGAGCTTATAGCCGGTGAGATTGGTTATGTAATTGGTAATACATATACAAGTTTAACAGGCTTTAGTTCTCGAGAAAAACGGTATAATAACTGCGGAAAACTCCAGCTTGTACTCTTAGCGCAACATCTACAAAAGAGAGGCTTTAACTTTTGGAATTTAGGGCATCCCCATATGGAGTACAAAAAGAGGCTAGGCTCAAAAGTTTATACAAGAGAGAGTTTTTTAAATATCTGGCAAGAAGCCACAAAAAATAGAGCATTAAAGGATATATATGAATGATACAACTGATTTAACTACTCTAACAGTTAGAGTTGCTATTTTTCTTGTAATTGCAGGGATTTTTTTCTTTGTACTTAAGTCAAAGAAAGATTAACTAGCTAAAGAGGAGAACTACTTCCCCTCTTTAATCAAATTATCAAGATATGTAAAGAGTTCAGTAGAGGACTCTTCTGCATTTTTAAAGAGTTCGATAATAGTGTCGATATCTTTACTACCTATCATCTGCATAGCTTTTGCTATCTCATCATGTACTTTTTTATGTGGTTGTGCGATTGTAGTATATATACTATTACTACCAAAGAGCTCTTTTCCTTCAGTACTATACCACTGACCAAAACTACACTCTTTATCATTAACCAAATCAAATTTCAATTTACCCTCAAGCATAGAGGAGTAAGCATTATTTTTATAAACCATATGATCAAGTTTAGCCATATTTGCGAAAAGTTCATGACCTATTATCTCATTATCTTTTGTGATTGCTTTTGAATTGGTAATAAGTTGACTTAAAACTTCTACAAACTCCTCTAATATTTTTTGAGACTCAAGAGAGTACTCTTCAATTCTCTCACTATTTTCATTCATATCTGTAGAGTTTTGCTTCAATACACTAATATTTGCCTCAACCTCACTTGTCGCTTTTTGAGTTCGCTCTGCAAGTTTTCTTACTTCATCAGCAACTACAGCAAAACCACGTCCATGCTCACCTGCTCGTGCTGCTTCAATTGCAGCATTGAGTGCTAAAAGATTTGTTTGGTCTGAGATATCTTTAATAAGAGAGATAACATTGTAAATCTCCTCAACATTAGCATTTAACTCCTCTGCTGAGTGTCGAGAACCTGAAACCATCTCTGTTATACTTGAGATAGAGGCTTTAACATCATTGGTTGATGCCGTCACACTCTCAATTACCTCACTTGTCTGTGCATTAAGTTCATTGACTCTGTCTACATCTTCAACTGTATCGCTCATACTGTGACGTAAATTATTTGCATTTTCAACAGATCCTTTAATCATCTCAGATGAGAGTGCCAAAGTCAATCTATTTTGCTCAGCAACAGCTCTCGCTTCAATAGCTGCCTTTTCCGCTTTTAGAGCATCCTCTTGAGCATCACGTGCAATCTTCTCTACCTTATCTAAAAAGTCATTAAAGCTTTTACTTGCCCTGCCTAATTCATCTGTAGACTTCACAGGCAGACGTTTTGAAAGATCAGCATCACCCTGTGCCAATTCACTTGCAACATTGGCTAAATTTACAATAGGATTTGTAATTGTTCTTTGTATGATAAACATTAAGAAAAAGAGAATAAAGATATCAACAGCAGACATAATATAGACCTGTCTTAAAAGTGAGTCTTCAGATTGTGAGATTACACGATCCACATTGGAGAGAGTATCACCAATAACTGCATAAGCTACAATATTTCCAGAAAAGTCTTTAATAGGCTTAGAGACAATAAAATATTTATCAGTTATAAAGAACTTATCTACTTTCTCAATCGCTACACCTTTAAGATTCTCAAAAAAATCTTTATCGATTACACTCTCTTTAACAGCTAATGTATAGTTACCCACTTTTGGTGCAGACTCCAGTGCCGTTGCAGTAGATAAATACTCATTTTTCATAACAATTACCATATCATAATCACTATTTTTCTTAGCAGCTTTAACTATGGAGTTTAGTCCTTGCATAAACTCTACAGAACCGAGGTAGGCTCCATTTTCTATGACAGGGGAGAGTCCTCTTAAAACAAGACCTGCACGACCAAGCTCAATAGCAACAAGAGGTTTTTTATCTCTTTTTACTGCTACTATTGTTTTTCTAAAGCCACTTAAATCATCACCATACTTATCTGGTTTCCAGGCTCTTAAAAAACTGTGCAGATTAGCATCATGTATATGGATTTTTATATTTTTGTAGTTTGTATATTTTTTAAACTCTTGAGAGATCTCTTTAAGTCCATCAATAGCTACTGTTCTATCATTTTCTAAAAGAGAGCGAACTACACTGTAGTTCTTAGCGATATTGATTGCATTAGTCAGACCAATATCCTCTTTTGCGCGGAGTCCCTCTTCAATTGTAAGTGCAAGGGAGTTTGATTCAGTCTCATACACCTCCTTTTTCATCTCCTCTATCGAATAAAAATAGTTTACTAAAATAACTGCAAATCCGATTAAGATAGAGGTTATTAACGGTATGTGTATCTTTTTACTTATTGAAACTGAATTCAAATCAATCATAATTTTCTCCCTAAATACGGAAACCTACTTCAACTTACCATTCCCATAATGTTTAAATAGATAATCCGTAACTGTCTGTGCATCCTCATCAGTTATTGGAGCTTTAAAGTGAACAATCATCTTATCTACTTTTTTCTTCCAAAACTCACGAGACTGTGGTCCTTGATTAATAATATACCCAAATGAGTGACACATTAAACAGTTTGCTTGAACTGAATCAAAACCTTTACCCATCTTAATCTCATAAGAGATATATGGAACTTCTATATCACCTTTTACTTGAGCAAAAAGAGAACCTGACATAACTAGAATTAATAATATAATATTTTTCATTTTCATTTCCTTAAACAACTTCTACTGTAACTTCATCGATACCGTTATATTTATAACCACCATGATTCCAACCGATATCTTTTGCAAATGGTTGCTCTTGACCTAAACGGTTAATCGCTTTTGCCATAAATGTAAGTTTTCCATACTCTGTCGGCTTGTATGCATATCTAAACTCACTATATGCATAACGCCCATTCTCTTGTTTAAGTTCTGCTTCTTCCCAAGTTTTTCCACCATCAGCAGAGATAAGTACACTCTTAATTCCTGTTCCATCATCAAAGGCTACACCACGAACTACTACATGTGAATTATGATACACCTTCATTCCATTTTCAGGATAACCAATAACAGATTTTACATTCATCGTCGTAATTGGTTTTGTAGGTTTAAATTTATGTTCTGGAGTCTCACACTCACACTCATTGTCAGGTACACGATAGGCAACATCCATAAAAAAGAGTGATTTATACTTGTTTGTTACGGTAATGTTACTAAGCATTTTAACCCAGCTATCCGAGTAGTATCCTGGAATAACAAGACGGAGTGGATATCCATTAAGATATGGTAAATCTTCACCATTCATCTCATATGCGATAATTACATGATCATCTAACTCATCAACCTCTAACTCACGAACAAAATTTGGTGTCTCATAGTAAGCAGCATTATCTTTACCGTTAAAACCTATCCAGTGTGCATCTTTAGAGAGACCTGCTTTATTTAAAATATCGCGTAGTCTTACACCTTTCCATTTCGCACAACCCATAGCACCGCTACCCCACTGAATACCACCGGCAATTGGTGTATATGCAGAACGGCTGTTACCACCACACTGTAGAACTGCTGTAACTTCAACCTGCTCAAAATCCTCTTTTAACTCTTTCAGAGTAATGTTTAACTCTCGTTTTACTAAACCATCAATTTTAATTGTATATCTATCTGGATCAATATGTGTTGGAATATCTGGAAGGTGCCATCTAACAAAGAACTCATCATTTTGTGTTATTCCTCTTGCAAAAGTACTTCTTGGTGATTCTAAAAGTGGTGGTCTATCAGAATATGTAATAAGTGGTCTCTTCTCCGGGAAGGCCATTTTTGAGACTTCTCTTCTATCATTAGGCTGATGTGTTTCCCCTGCACTAAGCGTTGAAGTAGTCATAATTGCGGCTGAAGCGGCTATAGATGTTTTTAAAAACTCTCTTCGTTTCATAAGTTTTCCTTATAATATATGTTTATGGATTTTATTATAACAACTTACATTTAAAAAGAGTTAAATCTAAAAAAAAGTTATATATACTCAGGAATAAAAGATTTGATTTTTTTATATATCTTTTCAAAATCAGTAGAATAAACACGTGTTTGTGCAACAGATGTTATGAAGTTAGTATCTCTCTGCCAACGAGGTACAAGATGTAAATGAATATGCTCTGCAATACCTGCTCCAGCTGCAGCTCCTAAATTCATACCAATATTTACGCCATGAGCACCAAGCCCCTCTTTTAAGAGTCTCACACCCTTTTGAGCAAGTCCAGAGATATGTAGCCATGTCTCACTCGGTAAATCTTCGAGCTTGTCAGTATGCATATGTGGAATAATCATAAAGTGCCCTGGTGTATAAGGGTAACGATTCATCACTATAAAGCAGAACTCATCTCTATAAAGAACATGGAGAGACTCATCATCGGCTTCGTGTGTAGAGATATGACAAAAGACACACCCCTCTATCTTTTGATTTGTAACATACTCATCGCGCCATGGAGCATATAAAATATCTTCTATCATCTTCTATCCTTTTGCTGCTTCTATATAAAAGCAAAAACTAAATCTGGAAATATTATAACCAAACCAAGAGCAATTAGCTGTAAAATGATAAAAGGGATAATCCCTCTGTAGATATCCATCGTTGTTACACTACTACCCGCAGCACCTTTTAAGAAAAAGAGTGAGAGCCCAAAGGGAGGTGTTAAAAAAGAGGCTTGCAAGTTCATAGCGATAAGTACGGCAAACCAGATAGGATCAATCCCAAAAGCCTCCATTACAGGTACTAAAATAGGCACGATTATAAAACTGATCTCTATAAAATCTATAAAAAAACCAAGTATAAAAATAGCAAGCATTGAAACAGCTATAAATACCCATACATCGCCAATATCTTCAGAGAAGAACTCTAAAATCATATCGGTTCCGCCAAGCTCATTAAAGACAAGAGAGAATGCCGTAGCACCGATTAAAATCATAAAAATCATACCGCTAAGCTTCATTGTCTCAAAAAGGGCATATCTAAGCATCTCAAAATTGAGCTTTTTATTGAGTGCTGAGAGAATCACACCACCAACCACACCAAAGGCAGCAGACTCTGTAGGCGAAGCAACTCCAGCAAAGATACTCCCCAAAACTGCAACCATCAAAAGAAGCGGAGGCAAAATCGCTTTGAGCAGATCTGTAAAACCGATACTCCCATCAGACTCCAATACCGGGGCATCCTCTTTGTACAAAAAGGCACGAATAAGTATATAAGAGATGTAGAGTCCAACAAGAACAAGCCCCGGCAGAACCGCTCCCATAAAGAGCTCACCGACACTCACACTCATAACATCACCCAAAACTATCAAGATGATAGAGGGAGGAATAATCTGCCCAAGTGTTCCACTTGCAGCGATTGTTCCACTAGCCAAACCTTTGTTGTAGCCTGCTTGAAGCATAAGCGGCAGTGCTATAACACTCATCATAACAACACTTGCTGAGACTATTCCTGTAGAAGCAGCAAGGATTGCACCAACTAACACAACACTCACACCAAGCCCACCACGTACACCTCTAAACATAGCACTCATGGAGATAAGTAACTTCTCAGCCATTCCGGACTTCTCTAAAATAAGCCCCATCATAATAAAGAGCGGAACAGCCATAAGTGTCGTGTTACTCATAATTCCATAGATACGAAACGGTAAGATATTAAAGACATCAAATCCAAGACCAGGAATCAAAAAGGCAAATATCATAGCCACACCACCAAAGGCAAAAGCAACGGGTACACCAACTAAAAGTAAAAGAAGTGCAATAGAGAACATAAGAAGTGCAATCATAGTGACTTTAACCTTTTTATATCATCTACAAGCAATTTAAAAGCCTGCAAAAGAAGCATCAAAAATGCTAAAGGCATCAATGACTTTACAATCCAGCGGTATTTCAGTCCACCAGGATCACTTGAAGCCTCGTTTTGCACAAAACTCATCTCTACAAATCCAACTCCAATGTAGATAATCAAAAGTGAAAATGGCAAAATAAAAAAGAGTGTTGCAAAAATATTTATAAGTAACTGAAACTTTGGTGAGAACTTCTCATAAAAGATATCAACGCGAACATGCGCATTTGCTTTTAATGTATAGGCAATGCTCAAAAGTATCACCACATCAAAAAAGTGCCACTCCAACTCTTGCAGAGCCGTTGATCCACTGGAGAAGAGGTAACGTGCAGTAGCATCATAAACTACCAAAACCACTAAAAGAGCAAGAATAGCTGCTGTAAGGTAAGAGATATATTTGATTATGCTCTCAATAACTCTCACCTTGACTCTCCTAAATAAAGTTTGGTGCATCATTTGCAAAGAGTATAATATCTCCTGCTTTTGTCTGATTCGCAAGTACCTCAGTCAGGCTAGATTTATCGGCTAACATTATCTTGTTTTTAACTTTTAAGTTTTTATCAAAAAGATCTGCATTGAGTGAACCCGTTACTATGACAGTATCAAAGACCTCATTAATAGCCTCGATCAGTTTTAAATTAAGCTCATCACTACTCTCTACAAGACCAGGAGTTACTATTACCTTATCTCCATCATGTAAAGAGCAAAGACGTACAGCTTCTAGCATCCCATCTATATTTCCATTATAGCCATCATCTAAGATGATTTTTCCACCCGCTTTTATAAGTTGGAGTCTATGTTCAACCGGTTGGAGCTTGGCAACTGCTTTTACAATCTCTTGGCTACTCATACCATAGCTCTTAGCAACACGAACAGCAACAGCTATGTTCATACTCTGAAATGCACCCAAGATATCAGTATGGAGTTTTAAAACTTCTCCATCAAGCTCCATCTCAAAATCAATACCATCAAGTGTCGCAACTACATTTTTTATCTCATCCCCAAAAAAAGTGACCTTCTCATGCGGCTCGTTCGTTACAGATGTATGAATAAAAGCCTGTTTTAGCCTAGGGGAGTGCATAATTTCAAGCTTTGTAGCGATGATATTCTCAAGAGATTTAAAGTACTCAATATGTGCCTCACCGACACGCCCTACTACTACCGTTTGTGGCTCTAAAAAAGTTGTAATATCATAGATATCACCCCGCTCTCTTGCTCCTGCTTCACAGACATAAATCTCAACATCTTCATTTAAGTTATTGTTAACATCAGCTACAATTCCACCAAGAGTATTGACACTTCTAGGAGTTGCATAGAGACGAAACTTTGAGCCTAATATCTGTGCTACAAAGTTTTTGATACTCGTCTTGCCGTAACTTCCCGTAATAGCTACTATCTCTAAATCCTGCATTGATGAGAGCTTCTTTTTCGCCTCTTTCATATAGACCTTAAAGAGGAACTTCTCAATAATATAACTCCCCATATAAGCAAGTGCTAACGGCATAAAGACACCATATACTGCACAGGCCTCTTTTAGAGTACATAATATATCTTGAAATAGTGTCAAAGATATAAGCAGAATCAAAAATCTCTTCACACGCCAAGTAAGAACAAGCTTCTTATCGAGTCTCTTGTGCCAGATAATAATAGCCGGTAGATAGGCAAAGATAAAAAAGATAGTAAAGTATTTACCTGTAGTGTAGTAGGCAATAAAAGGAATAATAAAATAGATAATATGCCAGTGCGGTTTATGGTGCTTTAAAACAACCCGTGAGAGTCTGTAATCATACCACTGTAGGTTGGTAATGAGATACCACCCTAAGGTTGTAACAAAAACTACATTGATAACAAAAGCAACAAGTGTCTCATAATTTTCCATCATTACTGCCCTAAACTCTCAAGAAACTTCTTCTCAATCTTTTGAGATATATCTTTTGCATTTTGCATAAAGAAGTAGTGATCTCCCTCATACTCATAGAGCTCTGAATCTTTTATAAGCTCTTTTATCTTTCTAGCAGAGCTCAGTGGTGTAGCACTGTCCTCTTTTCCCCAAAAGAGAAGCGCTTTTCCCTCATATTTTGAGAACTCATCACTAAAGTCCTCATCAACAACATTTTTAAATGTCTGATACATATGTTCACTAAGTTTTTTTGCATCGTCTGCAACAAAAAATGAACGAAACTTAGAGAGTCCAAAAAGTTTTAGAAGTTTAAAGAGCGCTATCTTTGCTTTGATTTTTAACGATTTTGGAACAAATATACCTGCACTAGCTACTAAAACCAATATCTTAGGCTCTAAAACAAGTGCAACCTTTCCACCAAAAGAGTGTCCCATAATAATATCTTTTTGGGCATTGATATGGATCATAAAAAGCTCTACAATACGTGCAACATCAGTAGTAGTTAGAGCCATTGAGCAAGTTGAACCTCCAAAACCGGGTAAATCTATATATATATGACGAAATCCATCCATATAGGGAGAAAAAGTCTGTTTCATAAGTCCCTTATTACTTCCCCAACCATGTAAAATAATCAAATCCACCTTTGCCTCAGGATTGAGTATCTCATAACTGATATCAAAAGTATGCTGCTTATACTGTATGGACTTTATAGCCATCTACTTCCCTTTTGCTTTAGAAATTGAGTGAATATACTCATAAGAGACCTTTACTCTTTTTGAGTGTGGAAGAGATAAAGAGAGCTCCTCGAGTACAGCTTCAAAATCTTCAAAGAGGTAGTTCGCCATCGACCCAGGAATCGGATTAATCTCATTTAAAAGTACCTCGTCATTATGAACAAAGAAGTCACAACGAATGAGTGAGCCCTCAAAGAGTCCTCTATAGACTCTATCAAAGTTTGATTGAAGTCTCTTCTCTAAAGATTCTGAGATATCTGCTTTTAGTACCTGCTCTGAACGAGAGAAGTCCATATACTTCTTCTCAAAGTCCAAAAACTCCTCTTTATGAGGCTCTTCAACTATAGAGTAGTGCATTTCACCATTTGCGAAATAACCTGCAAGATTGTACTCTTTAACACCCTCTAAAAATGGCTCAACGATAACTGTATCATCAAACTCAAAAGCAGTATCAAGTGCGTAATCCAATTCACTCTCATCTTTTACAATACTCACACCTATAGAGCTACCCAAAGAGGCAGGTTTTACAATAACAGGCATAGATATATCTATGTGATTGTGCTCATTTTTTGTTAAAACATTATACTTGACATACTTTACGCCTATCGCTTCACAGAGATACTTTGTATAGCGCTTATCATAAGAGAAGACTGAAGCATTAACACGAGGGCCTATATACTTAATAGAGTAAAAATCAAGAAGTGCAGCAATAGTACCATCTTCACCATCACCACCATGAATAAGATTGAGAACTATATTTTTATGTGCCGTTTTACTCAGCATAGATTTCTGAATAAAAGCACCTTCACTCAGTGTCAATTCAGGCATCTTTTTATGCTCACCTTTTGAGAAGGTAACCGCTTTCATCTTTGAGTTCTCTATGAGATAAAACTTATGATCTCCGTCACAAAAGACAAATGTCAAATCAAAGTTTGTAAGCTTCTCTTTTAGAGTAATAGCACTTACAATACTAATCTCATGTTCAAAACTAGCACCACCAAATAAAATCGTTAATTTCAATATATTTTTCCTTCTATCAAATTGTTTGTAGTAACTTCAAAGCACCCTTGACAAGTGAAGCTGTATCTTCACCATCACAAGCAGATAATGCTTTTGAAATTTTATCTTTTTTAAATCCTAAAGCCTCTAAAGCTTCACTCGCCTCACTAAAAATCTGTGAAGAGGATGGATTGGCTCCGTTTGCAACCAATATTTCAGCATCAAAACCATTAAGCTCAACCAAGATGCGCCCTGCACTCTTTGGCCCGATACCCGGTACCTTTTGAACAGCCTTTACATCTTTGTTACTTAGAACTGTTGCAAACTGTGCTGGAGTATATGTAGAACATATTGCCATTGCAACCTTTGGACCAACTCCGTTTATTTTAATGAGACGCTCAAACATCTTCTTCTCACTCATATCTAAAAAACCAAAAAGAAGCTGCGCATCTTCACGAATTATATGAGCACAAAAGAGAGAGACCTCATCCTTTGGCAGAGCAGAAAATGTCTGTAATGATATAAAAACTTCATAAACAAGACCATTAACATCAACATGAACAAGAGATGGCTCTTTATGAACAACTCTACCTTTTAAACCTACTATCATACCTCTCCTTACTCACTTACGGGTCGAATTGAGAATTCACCATCACTTGACTCTACCAATCCAAACACCTGTTCAGATGAACCCTCCATCGGTTTGTATACCAACTCCATAGGGGGATCAACAAGCTTAAAACGTATCTCATTGTAACCAATCCATCTATCTCGATTAATAACTCTTGCATCAAAGATATTATCTTGAAACGAAGCTGTACGTGTTGTTAAAAGGTTTAACTGATCTTGTGCAAGTGCAAAGGACTCCTTTGCCTCTTTAAGACGCTCTTGTACCTTTTGAAACTGTTTATACTTCTTTACAAAACTCTCAGGCATCTTTACACCATTTTTCTTGTAGTGCATCAGACGTTTTTTAATCTCTAAAAAGGCCGGTGTACCCTCTTTGACTATTGCTGTATACTTTGTAACCTTCTCTTTAAGATCTCGCATCTCAGACTTAAGGTTTTTAATACGTTGACTATGTTCATTAACATCATTTTGCAAATCTTTACTCAAGAGCGGATCAATAGTAAAGATATTTTCACTTCCATGAAGCTTTTTAATCTCTATACGTCTCGAAGCTGTTGCCTTTACATGAGAGGCACATATCTCAATCTCAATCTCCCTGGCTTTAATAGTACCGCCAAGAGCCTGTGCAACCATCGCATGATTAGCCTCAATCAAACCATGTTCTAGTCTTGAGACCTTAACATTAATCCCTTCAGCTTTTCCCTTATGAACATTGATATCAATATCATCAGCCTTAATGTATGCTGTCTTATGTGTCTGCCCTCCGATAGAGGCTCTCTTTGCAATCACTTTGGCATTAGAACCGACATTCCCATCAATCTCTATCTCTGTCACCTCAACATGCATTCCAGTTCCAACAGCATCCTTGATGGCATCTTGTTCACGTACAGAAATATTGACATCGGAGTCTATTCCACTTGAGATTGAACCCGTTGTCTTAAAGCTAATCTCTCCAACATCAACCTCGTTTTTAATCAGGTATGTATTCTTTTCAAAAGCGATATAGCCATTCTCCATAGCAATATACTTAATAGAGTCATCACTCTCTTGAACTTTAATATTTTCACTTACATGAAAGGTTGGCTGATTTGTCACAATAGGCTCTGCAGGCTGCATAAACTCACCACGACAGTTTCTACCCGGCTTACCTGGTTTTGGCTTTATATACTCCAAAAGCAGTTCACCCTCTTTAACACTCTGAATAAAACCACGTGCAGCATAATCTATTTTTGTATTTTCATCTACCTCACTATTTTTCTCATAATGAAGGATTAAAGCATCATCTGTTGTAGCTGTCGGCTCATACCCCTCCGCAATAAGATAGGTCTCATTCTGCTCAAACAGAAGCTTCTCAGCAACACGTACTCGAGCTGAAAGTTTTGAGATAACATCATCGAGCATATCATCAAAGATATAGATCAACATACCTGCTCGTATCTTTCTTTTGTTGATCATATCACGCAGATCTTGTTCTAACCTTGGTTGGTACTCAAGCTCAGCACCACTATTAATACTCAAATAGACCTTACACTTTGTAGCGTTTGCTCCAACAGCAGATTTAAAACGTAAAAATATATCAGACTCATCATCTCTCTTGGAGAATATCTCTATCTCATAGATCTGTTTTATCTGAAAATCAGGATTTAAAAGCTGATTCTCATCATCTATTGCATAGAGATCTTCATTCTCCATAAGCTCCCACTCTGCCTCTTTTGAATCTTTGTTCATACGAGTATATGTCTGAACATCCAAAATATTGAAATCTAACTTTTCAGGGGGAATCTCATAAGATTTTGCAAGGGTAAATATCTCTTTTGCAACATTTTGAGTTCTAACTACTGTAGGACGAACCTTCTTAATACTTGTTGATGTTTTTTTGCTAGAACCAAAGAGTGCCATTTTAACTACCATACTTAACTTTAAATTTATTAAGGGAAGATTTTAACCAAATATTTGTTAAAATTTCGTAAAACTTATAAAAGAAGCCTATGTTTAAAGCCATTTTCACTAACAGTTTTGGGATTTTGTTCTCTAGAATTTTAGGATTTATCCGTGATCTTTTAACTGCATCAGCCTTGGGTGCCAATATCTACAGTGATATATTTTTTATCGCATTTAAACTTCCAAACCTCTTTCGCCGCATCTTTGCAGAGGGTGCATTTACACAGGTCTTTATTCCCGCCTATGCAAAAAGCAGACACAAATCTGTCTTCTCTATCAATATATTTTTTCTCTTTTTATCTATTATCTTAACCATTACTCTTCTGGTAAATCTTATGCCTGCACTCTTTACTAAAGCCATAGCCGTTGGTTTTAATGCAGAGACAATCTCCATAGCCGCACCCTATGTTGCTATCAATTTTTGGTATCTGCCTCTCATTTTCATTGTCACCTTTTTAAGTGCTCTGCTACAGTACAAGCATCACTTTGCAACAACGGCATTCTCAACAGCACTGCTCAATCTCTCACTCATTGCCGCTTTGCTGCTCTCAAGAGATGCCGGCAAAGCAGAGATTGTCTACTATCTAAGTTATGGCGTAGTCATTGGCGGTCTCTTGCAAGTTACAGCGCACCTCGTAGCGATACAGAGACTCGGTTTACATAGAGTGCTTCTTGGTGGAGTGAAATATCTACGCATTAAATCCAAGCTTATAAAAGAAGAGCTCAAAAAGTTCAAACTCAACTTCTTCCCTGCAGTCTGGGGGAACTCAACAGCTCAGGTGAGTGCCTTTTTAGATACCTTTTTAGCCTCTTTTTTAGTAACGGGGTCCATCTCCTACCTCTACTATGCAAACAGAATATTTCAACTTCCACTTGCTCTCTTTGCCATTGCTACATCAATCGCCCTCTTTCCAAGGGTTGCGCGCTATCTTAAAAATGGCGATGAGACAAAAGCGATGCACAATATGCAAAAGGCATTCTGGTTTTTACTCTTTTTACTTGGGGCTAGCACTATTGGAGGGTTTATTCTCTCAAAAGAGATTATTCATCTACTTTTTGAGAGAGGTGCTTTTAGTGCCCAAGATACACAAATGAGTGCAGCAGTACTGCAGATGTACATTATAGGACTGCTCCCTTATGGTCTACAAAAACTCCTTCTGCTTTGGCTCTATGCAAAAGAGATGCAGCTGCGCGCTGCAAAAATAGCAACGTTTTCTCTGCTTGCTTATGTTCTTATGGCACTTCTTCTTATCTCACCTATGGGAGTGAGTGGTTTAGCACTTGCCTCAACCCTGAGTGGTTTTGTCGGCTTTACTTTAACTATAAAAGCCTTTGGAGTAAAAAACTTTTTTGCTATACTTCGCTCAAAGAATGCCCTTTACTTCTCCATAGGAGCAGTGATATTTACTATACTCATCTTACTCATAAAGGAAACACTTGCACTTATTTGATTCTGTAAAAAAAGAAAAAAGAGAGTTCATACCTCTTGTAGAAAAAGAGGCATCACTCTATGTATGTGGACCAACTGTCTATGATGATGCACACTTAGGTCATGCAAAGAGTGCACTTGTCTTTGATCTGCTCTCTCGTGTTCTTCGTGCCAATGGATACAGAGTCACCTATGCGAGAAATATTACCGATATTGATGACAAAATCATCAAAAAAGCAAAAGAGCAGAACAAAACCATAACAGAGATTACAGACTTCTATACAGAGCGCTTCCATCAAGAGATGGCACTCATCGGTGTAAAACGACCCGATCTAGAGCCAAAAGCGACAGAGAATATCGATGCAATGATAGAGCTGATTGAAAATCTTATAGAGAAAAATCACGCCTACACAACACC